>Ga0075012_10004159_pt1 | contig 13546 bp, 9 predicted proteins | sample All_14_2_FD_71474 | JGI IMG/M metagenome (GOLD analysis project Ga0075012, IMG submission 71474) | Freshwater microbial communities in response to fracking from Pennsylvania, USA - Allegheny Zone_MetaG_DW_15 | ecosystem: Environmental > Aquatic > Deep subsurface > Groundwater > Drilled... | reverse complement strand
TCGCGAGTCCGGCGCAGGTTCGCCGATCGCCAAGCGTCTCCTCCTCGGGGATCCGCTCACGTCCGAGAAACTCGACGATCAGCTGCTCCCCAAGAGGATGGCGCTGCCGATCTTCGCGTCCGACGCCCTGAGCTCGGTGGCGTACGCCCCGCAGGAGCTGCTGATGATCCTGCTCACCGGCGGAATGGCGTTTCTGGCGTTCAGCCCCTTCGTCGCCCTCGCGGTCGTCGTGCTGCTGATCGTCGTCGTGGTCAGCTACCGCCAGCTCATCAAGGCGTACCCGTCCGGTGGCGGCGACTACGAAGTGGCCTCGAAGAACCTCGGCGAAGTTCCGGGCGTGGTCGTCGCCGCCGCCCTGCTGGTGGACTACGTCCTGACGGTCGCGGTGTCGGTCGCCTCCGGAGTCGACAACATCATCTCCGCGATCCCCGGACTCAATCCGTTCCGGGTCGGGCTCGCCGTCGGATTCGTCATCCTGATCGTGGTCGTCAACCTGCGCGGCGTGCGCGAGGCATCGCTGCTGTTCGCCATCCCCACCTATGTGTTCATCGCCTCGGTGGTGATCATGGTGGTCGTCGGCCTCGCCCGCACCGCACTGGGCGATCCGCCCATCGCCTCCAGCGCCGAGTTCGGCGTAGAGGGCGAGAGCCTCGCCCAGGCGGCGGTCATCCTGCTGGTGCTGCGGGCCTTCTCCAGCGGCTGCTCCGCTCTCACCGGCGTCGAGGCGGTGGCCAACGGCGTCCCCGCGTTCCGCCGCCCCAAGGTCGGCAACGCCCAGATGACGCTCACCATGATGGGTCTCATCGCAATCGTCATGTTCGCGGGACTGACGACGCTCGCACTCATCTCCGGCGTCCACTACGCCGAGAACCCGTGCAACCTGATCGGCTTCGACTGCGACAACCCTCAGCCCAGCCTCATGGCGCAAGTGGCTTCGGCGACCTTCGGAATGGGATCCATCCCGTTCTATGTCATCCAGGCGGCCACGGCGTGCGTGCTGCTCCTGGCAGCCAATACAGCCTTCAACGGCTTTCCTCTGCTGGGCTCAGTGCTCGCCCGCGACGGCTACGCTCCGAAGGCGCTCAACACCCGCGGCGACCGCCTGGTCTACTCCAACGGCATGATCATCCTCGGCGTCGTCGCCGTCGCCGTGCTCGTGGTCTATCAGGCGAACCTCACCACGCTGATCCAGCTGTACATCATCGGCGTGTTCGTCTCGTTCTCACTCGGGCAGATCGGCATGGTCCGCCATTGGCGGCGATCGCTGCGCAACCTCAAGGCGCTGTCGCCGGAGGCCGCGCAGGCACCGTCCGCGATTTCGGAACGCCGCTCGTCCCGCACGGGTCTGGCGATCAACTCCCTCGGTGCCACGCTGACCGTCTTCGTGCTGCTGATCGTCACGGTGACCAAGTTCACGCACGGCGCGTATCTCGTCTTCATCGCGATTCCGATCCTCGCGACCCTGATGATCGGCGTCAATCGGTACTACCGCGACGTCGAGCACGAGATCGAGCCCGACGACCAGACGCACTTCGGCTCGGAGGGCGACGTCGCGATCGTCCTGGTCGGGCGCCTGCAGAAGCCCGTCATCAAGGCGATCGACTACGCGCTGGCCGCCCGCCACGACCAGACTTTCGCCGTTCACATCGCGGTCAGTGCGGAAGAGTCGGAGAAGCTGCAGCAGCAGTGGTCCGAGCACAGCATCCCGGTGCCGCTGACCATCGTCGAATCCCCGTATCGCACGTTCGCGAGCCCGGTCGCACAGTTCATCAAGCAGTGGAGGCAGGAGCACGGATCCTCGGTGGTCACCGTCTACCTGCCGCAGTACATCGTCGGCCACTGGTGGGAGTCGCTCCTGCACAACCGCCGCGCGCGGCGCATCGCGAACCAGCTGATGCTCATCCACGGCGTCTCCATCACGGTCGTGCCCTGGCTGCTCGACTCGACCGAACTCATCTACGGCCGCCGCTCGCGCCCGCTGCCCGGGCAGGAGCGCTCCGGACTACCCGCCGGTCAGCCCGCGCATCACCATCACGACCGGGCCACACGCCCCGCGGGTCCGCCCGACAAGAGCGTCGCCGAGCCACCGCAGTCCTGAGCGGATCACCCTCCTCGGGCGTCCCGCCCACCGTCGCACGGCTCCTAGACTTCCGCTCATGACACCCGACGACGGCCGCCCGAACGTGATCGCGCGCGGTTGGCTGTGGGGCCTCGACTATGCGTACGCCGCGCGGCGGCAGCTGGCGCTCGTGACGGCGCCCTGGACTCTGGGCCGCCCGCGACCGGTACCGCGAGCGTGGCGCACGGGCTCGGACGATCTCGCCGAGGTCATCCTGCTCCCCGGGGTGTATGAGCACTGGACGTTCCTGCGTCCGCTCGGAGACGCGCTCAATGCCGCGGGCCACCGCGTCGAGGTCGTCCACGGACTCGGGATGAACAGTCGCGGCATCGCCGAGACGGCCGACCGGCTCGGGCGGGCGCTCGCGAGCAAGCCGCCGAAGGGCGACGGCCGGGTCCTGGTCGCGCACAGCAAGGGCGGCCTGATCGGCAAGCACCTGCTCATCTCATCCCGCGCGGCCGCTGCCGCGGCGATCGAGGCGGCGGCGGGGGGCGATCCGGCGGATACCGCGGCAGCCGCGACCGCCGAACCCACGGGACCCCCGCTCGGCGTCCTCGGCCTCGTCGCCGTGTGCACGCCGTTCCACGGATCACCGCTCGCCGGACTGTTCTTCGTGCCCAGCATCCGGGCGTTTCTGCCCGACGACGAGACGATCGTCATGCTCGGGCGCGACGAGTCCGTCAACGGCCGCATCGTGTCGGTGTTCGGACGCTTCGACCCGCACATCCCCGGCGGCAGCGCCCTGGAGGGGGCGACGAACGTGATCGTCCCGGCATCCGGGCATTTCCGCGTGCTCGGCTCGCCGCACACGCACTCCGCCGTGCTCGACGGCGTGCGGATGCTGTCCTCCGAGTGAGCTGGACGAACCGCGGGGGTGCGGCGACGAGCACGCCGCGCCGCCTCATCCCTCGGCCCGGAGTACCGTGGACGCTGGACCTGCGGAGGGAAGGCGATCGGGTGGACGCGCGATGAGCGACTCACGTCGCTATCCCGACGGCTCTCTTCTGCGGCTCACGGTGCCGCGACGCATCGTGCGTGCGGTCGCCTACTTCGTGCGGCGGTCTCCCGCGCGCGCATCCGTGCTCGTGTTCGTGCTCGCTGCGCTGTTCTTCTCCGTCCTCCTGAGACTTCCGATCGCTTCCGCCACCGGCCGCGCGGCGGCCTGGGAGGATGCCGTCTTCACGGCCGTTTCGGCGATCACCGTGACGGGACTGACCACTATCGACACTGCGACCGCCTGGTCGCCGTTCGGGCTCGTCGTGATCCTGATCGCGATCGAGATCGGCGGCCTCGGCATCGTCACCCTCGCGCTCCTTCTCTCACGCGCGGTCACCCGGCAGCTGGGCCTGGGTAGCAAAATCTTCGCGCAACAGACCATCGGCTCACCCGAGTTGGGCGAGGTCCGCAGTCTTCTCAGGGTCGTGGTGCTGACCACGCTGACGATCCAGGGCGTCCTGATGGTGATCCTCACCCCCGCGTTCGTCGTCGAGGAGGGCTGGGGCCTCGGCCTGTGGTATGGACTCTTCTACGCGGTGTCGGCGTTCAACAACGCCGGGTTCGTCGTCCATGTCGGGGGCCTGACGGTGTTCGACGGCAACCTGTGGATCCTCGTGCCGGTGATGATCGGCGTCTTCGTGGGAAGCTTCGGATTCCCGGTGTTCCTGAACCTCATCAGCACTCGGTGGAAATTCTCGCGCTGGACCCTCCACACGAAGCTGACACTGCTGACCACCTCGATCCTGCTGGTGGCCGGAGCGATCGCATGGACGGTGTTCGAGTGGTCCAACCCCGCCACGATCGGCGAGATGAACCCGGCCGAGAAGATCTTCCACGGTCTTTTCGCCTCGACGATGATGCGATCGGGGGGCTTCGCGATCACCGACACAGCCGCGTCGACCACGACCACGCTGCTCGCCAGCGACGCCCTGATGTTCGTCGGCGGCGGCTCGGCATCCACGGCCGGGGGGATCAAGGTGACCACCCTCGCGGTGCTGTTCCTCGCGATCATCGCAGAAGCCCGGGGAACGCGCGACATCACCGCCGCTTCCCGCACGATCCCGAACGGCCTGCTGCGGGTCGCCATCAGCGTCACATTCCTGGGGGCGACGCTCGTGCTGGTCGCCACGACACTGATCACCCTCGTCAGCGATGCGTCGCTGGATCGGATCCTCTTCGAGGTGATCTCGGCTTTCGCGACCTGCGGGCTGTCTGTCGGCCTGTCGGCCGAGCTCGACCCGGCGGGCAAGTATGTGCTGTCCGCGCTGATGCTCGCGGGGCGCATCGGTCCGATCGGACTGGCGGCAGCGCTCGCGGTGCGTCAGCGGAACATGCTGTTCACGTTCCCGAACGAGCGCCCGATCGTCGGTTGATCCGATAGCCCCCTGCGCGACGGAGTCCGGGCGAGAGGACTCCGTGAGGGAAGTGCGCCGACCCGTATGGATTCCGTGAGGACACCGCTGCGGGCCGATCGGGCGGTGTTGCATCGGATGCGGTGCCTCGAGGCACCCGTGCGACAACCCGTCGCGCGGCCATTCGATCCGCCGATGCGAAACCCCCCAGGAGTCTCAGTGCTGGATGTCATCTACCTCGCCGCCATACTCGCGCTCTTCACGCTCGTCGGCCTGATCGCGAAGGGCGTCGAGAAGCTGGGTCCGCGCACCCAGGGCGCCGCCCCGCGTGGAGCAACGGATGGAGGCGCGCAGCGATGATCGTCTTCTCGCTCATCGCCGCCGTGTTCGCCCTCGCCGCCGTCGTGTACCTCGTCGTCGCCCTCGTGAAGCCGGAGAAGTTCTGATGGATGCCGCCACGATCTGGCTCGGCATCCTTCAGGCTGCCACCGTCCTGCTGATGCTCGCGCTCCTCTACCGCCCCCTGGGCGACTGGATCGCCCGGGTCTACACCTCCGAGAAGGACTGGCGCGTCGAACGCGGTCTTTACCGCGTGATCGGCGTCGACTCCCGCGCGGAGCAGACCTGGCAGGCGTACACCCGCGGGGTGCTCGTCTTCTCGGTCATCGGCGTGCTGTTCGTCTACGCGCTGCAGCGCTTCCAGGCGGTGCTGCCCTACTCGCTCGGCCTTCCGCCCGTGCCTGAGGGACTCGCGTTCAACACGGCGGTCTCCTTCGTCACCAACACGAACTGGCAGTCGTACTCGCCTGAGGTGACCCTCGGCTACACCGTGCAGCTGGCAGGACTCGCCGTGCAGAACTTCGTGTCGGCCTCGGTCGGCATCGCCGTCGCGATCGCGCTGGTGCGCGGCTTCGCACGGCGCGGCTCGTCGACGATCGGCAACTTCTGGGTCGACCTCACGCGCGGCATCGCAAGACTGCTACTGCCGCTGTCGATCGTTGCGGCCATCGCGCTGATTGTCGCGGGCGTCGCGCAGAACTTCAACGGCTTCACCGAGGTCGGCACGATCACCGGCGGTACCCAGGTGCTGCCAGGCGGTCCGGTCGCCTCGCAGGAGGCGATCAAGGAGCTCGGCACGAACGGTGGTGGATTCTTCAACGCCAACTCGTCGCACCCCTTCGAGAACCCCGCCCCGTGGACGAGTGTGCTCGAGATCCTCCTGCTGCTGTGCATCCCGTTCGCCATGCCGCGCGCCTTCGGCAAGATGGTCGGCGACAACCGCCAGGGCTACGCGATCCTCGCGGTGATGGCATCGATCGCGGTCGTCTCGATCACGGCCGTCACCTGGCTCGAATCGCTCGGCCTCGGCACCGCCCCCCAGCTCGCCGGCGGTGCGATGGAAGGCAAAGAGGTGCGCTACGGCATCTTCGGCTCGACGCTGTTCGCCGGTGCCACGACGCTCACGTCGACCGGCGCCGTCAACTCGATGCACGATTCGTACACCGCGCTGGGCGGCATGATCCCCATGATCAACATGATGCTCGGCGAAATCGCCCCCGGCGGTGTCGGCGCGGGCCTCTACGGAATGCTGATCCTCGCGGTGATCGCCGTGTTCGTCGGCGGTCTGCTCGTCGGCCGGACGCCGGAGTACCTCGGCAAGAAGATCGGCCCCGCCCAGATCAAGCTCGCGAGCCTCTACATCCTCGTGACGCCCATGCTCGTGCTCGTCGGCACGGCGTTGAGTTTCGCGATACCTGCGGTCCGCAGCGATGTGGAGTCGGTCTCGCTCAACAACTCGGGTTCGCACGGGCTGTCCGAGGTCCTGTATGCGTTCACCTCCGCATCGAACAACAACGGCTCTGCGTTCGCAGGTCTCACCGCAGATACACCGTGGCTGGTCACGGCCCTCGGCGTCGCGATGCTGCTCGGCCGGTTCGTCCCGATCGTGCTGGTCCTCGCGCTCGCGGGCTCGCTCGCCGCGCAGGAGAAGGTCCCGGCGACCTCGGGCACGCTGCCGACGTATCGCCCGCAGTTCGTCGGCCTGCTCGCCGTTGTCGCGGTCGTCGTCACCGCACTCACCTATTTCCCCGTTCTCACGCTGGGTCCCCTGGCGGAAGGGCTCGTCTGACACATGTCCACGTCCACTCTCACTCCCGTCTCCGGCACGGTCACCCCGTCGTCGAAGAAGCCCACGCGCTCGTTCGGCTGGTCGCAGCTCGTGCAGGCTCTTCCCGAAGCCTTCCGCAAGCTGAACCCGGCAGCCCTGTGGCGCAACCCGGTGATGTTCCTCGTCTGGGTCGGCGCCGCGCTCACCACAGCGATCGCCATCGCCGAGCCGTTCCTGGGCGGTCCGGAGCCATCCGGTGGCACCGACGTGCCGTTCGGCTTCACATGGGGCATCGCCGTCTGGCTCTGGCTGACGGTCCTGTTCGCGAACGTCGCCGAGTCCGTCGCCGAGGGCCGCGGCAAGGCGCAGGCCGCCTCGCTGCGCAAAACCCGCACGAGCACGATGGCGCGCCGGGTCACGTCCTATGACGCGTCGACGGATGCCGCGGCCGACCGCGCTGAGACCGTCGAGGTCGCATCCTCCGACCTGACGCTCGGCGACGTGGTGATCGTGTCGGCCGGCGAGCTCATCCCCGGAGACGGCGATATCGTCCACGGGATCGCGACCGTCGACGAGTCGGCGATCACGGGAGAGTCCGCCCCGGTCGTGCGCGAGTCCGGTGGCGACCGCTCGGCGGTCACGGGAGGCACGCGCGTGCTGTCCGACCGGATCGTCGTGCGCATCACCTCCAAGCCCGGCGAGACGTTCGTCGACCGGATGATCGCGCTCGTCGAGGGCGCCGCGCGTCAGCGCACGCCCAACGAGCTCGCGCTCAACATCCTGCTCGCGAGCCTGTCGATCGTGTTCGTGATCGTCGTGCTCACGCTCAACCCGATCGCGTCGTTCGCGGCATCCCCCGTGTCGATCCCCGTGCTGGTGGCCCTGCTCGTGTGCCTCATCCCCACCACGATCGGCGCCCTCCTCTCGGCGATCGGCATCGCCGGCATGGACCGGCTCGTGCAGAGCAATGTGCTCGCGATGTCGGGTCGTGCCGTCGAGGCGGCCGGTGATGTGACCACACTGCTGCTCGACAAGACCGGAACGATCACGTACGGCAACCGTCGCGCGTCCGACTTCGTCGCTCTCCCCGGTGTGGGCGAGGACGACCTCGCCCGAGCGGCGGCGCTGTCTTCGCTCGCCGACCCCACGCCCGAGGGCGTCTCGGTCGTCGAGCTGGCGGCGGTCCGCAGCATCCACGTGCAGTCTCCCGCCGATGCGACGATCGTGCCGTTCACGGCGCAGACCCGCATGAGCGGCCTCGACCTGGCGGAGGGAACGCAGATTCGCAAGGGCGCCGGCTCAGCGGTGCTGGCGTGGCTGGAGCAGTCCGGCGCGCCCGTCGCGGTGAGTACCCGCGCCCTCCTGGTGAGCGAGACCGACGCGATCGCGCAGTCGGGCGGCACGCCTCTGGTCGTCGCAACCCTCGATTCGCGCGGGGAAGGAAGGGTGCTCGGCGTCGTCCACCTCAAGGACATCGTGAAGGACGGCCTGCGCGAGCGCTTCTCGGACCTGCGCTCCATGGGCATCCGCACGGTGATGATCACGGGCGACAACCCGCTCACCGCCGCCGCGATCGCCAAGGAGGCCGGCGTCGACGACTACCTCGCCGAAGCGACCCCTGAGGACAAGCTGGCCCTCATCAAGCGCGAGCAGGAAGGCGGCAGCCTCGTCGCGATGACGGGGGACGGCACCAACGACGCCCCTGCGCTCGCGCAGGCAGACGTCGGCGTCGCGATGAACACCGGCACGTCGGCCGCGAAGGAGGCCGGCAACATGGTCGACCTCGACAGCGACCCCACCAAGCTCATCGACATCGTGCGCATCGGCAAGCAGCTGCTCATCACGCGCGGAGCGCTTACGACCTTCTCGCTCGCCAATGACATCGCGAAGTACTTCGCGATCATCCCGGCGATGTTCATGGGCTTCTTCCCGGGTCTCGCGGTGCTGAACGTCATGCAGCTCAGCTCGCCCGCCTCGGCGGTCACCAGCGCGATCATCTTCAACGCGATCGTGATCGTCTTCCTGATTCCGCTCGCACTCCGCGGAGTGAAGTACCGCCCGGCGAGCGCCTCACAGATCCTGAGCCGCAACCTGCTCGTCTACGGACTCGGCGGCATCATCGCCCCCTTCATCGGCATCAAGCTCATCGACATCGTCGTGAGCCTGATCCCCGGCTTCTGACCCCTGAGAGAGATCTGACATGTCCACCACCCGCACCACCCTGCGCGCCACGGGAGTCGCCGTCCGCGCGATGCTCGTCTTCACGCTCGTGCTCGGCATCGGCTACACCGCCCTCATCACGGGCATCGGCCAGCTCGTCCTGCCCTGGCAGGCGAACGGCTCGACCGTGCAGAACGAGTCCGGCGAGACGGTCGGCAGCGTGCTGATCGGTCAGTCCTTCACGGATTCCGAGGGCGAGGCGCTGCCCGAGTACTTCCAGTCGCGGCCCTCCGCGGCCGGCGACGGCTACGAAGGCGGCGCATCCGGCGGCTCGAACCAGGGTCCCGAGAACGCCGACCTCATCGCGGCGATCGAGGAGCGCCAGGCTGCGATCGTCGACCTCGACGGCGTGGCCGTCGGCGACATCCCCGCCGACGCGGTGACGGCGTCGTCCTCGGGGCTCGACCCGCACATCAGCCCGGCGTACGCGCTGCTGCAGGTGCCGCGCGTCGCCGAGGCGCGCGGACTCGCCGAGGCGGAGGTGCGTGAGCTCGTGGAGTCTAGGATCCAGACACGGGACCTCGGCTTCCTCGGCGAGCCGCGCGTCAACGTGCTCGAGCTGAATCTCGCGCTCGACGCAATGCAGAACTGAGGGGCGGAACGATGAAGCGGGGGCGGCTGCGGGTGCTGCTCGGCGCCGCCCCCGGCGTCGGCAAGACCTACGAGATGCTCGAAGAGGGCCGCCGCCTGCTCGGGGACGGAACGGACGTCGTCGTCGCGATCGTCGAGACCCACGGGCGGGCAGCCACGGCCGCGCTCGTCGAGGGACTTCCGATCGTCCCCCGACACGTCGTGTCGCACCGCGGCGTCGAGCTGAGCGAGATGGACCTCGAGGCCGTCCTCGAGCGGTCGCCTCGCATCGCACTGGTCGACGAACTCGCCCACACCAACGCGCCGGGTTCGCGCAATGAGAAGCGCTGGCAGGACGTGCAGGAGCTCCTGGATGCCGGCATCGATGTCATCACGACCGTCAATGTGCAGCACATCGAGTCGCTCAACGACGTCGTCGAACAGATCACCGGCATCGCGCAGCGCGAGACGGTTCCGGATGCCGTCGTCCGTGCCGCGGATCAGATCGAGGTGGTCGATCTCGCCCCCCAATCGCTGCGCGACCGCCTGTCGGCCGGGGTCGTGTATCCGGCCGAGCGGATCGACGCGGCCCTGTCGAACTACTTCCGCCTGGGCAACCTCACCGCCCTGCGCGAACTCGCCCTGCTCTGGCTCGCCGACGAGGTGGACAGCGCCCTGCGCTCGTACCGCGCCGAACACGGCATCAGCGGCACCTGGCAGGCCCGCGAGCGCGTCGTGGTCGCCCTGACCGGCGGCGCGGAGGGCGAAACGCTCATCCGTCGGGGCGCGCGCATCGCCGCCCGCTCGGCCGGCGGCGAGCTGCTCGCGGTGCACGTGTCGAGCCAGGACGGTCTGCGCGCGGCGGCGCCGGGTGAACTCGCCGAGCAGCGCACCCTCGTCGAGGCGCTCGGCGGGACCTACCACCAGGTGGTGGGCGACGACATCCCGCGGTCCCTCGTCGAGTTCGCCCGCTCTGTCGACGCGACCCAGCTGGTCATCGGCGTGAGCCGGCGAGGTCGCCTCACCGCCGCGATCGCCGGGCCGGGGATCGGCGCGACCGTCATCCGCGAGTCGGGTGACATCGACGTGCACATCGTGACGCACGCCGCGGCAGGCGGCCGCTTCGCGCTCCCGCGGGTCAGTGGGGGCGCGCTCAGCCGACGCCGTGTCGTGCTCGGATTCGCCCTCGCGCTCGTCGGCGGGCCCCTCCTGACGTGGCTGCTGTACACCTTCCAGTCCCCCGAGTCGATCACGTCGGACGTTCTCGCGTTCCAGCTCCTCGTGGTCATCGTGGCGCTCGTAGGCGGTATCTGGCCGGCGTTGTTCGCCGCTGTGCTGTCGGGCCTCACCCTGAACTTCCTGTTCGTCGATCCGAGGTTCACGCTGACGATCTCCGATCCGCGATATCTGTGGGCCCTGTGCCTGTACGTCATCATCGCGATTCTGGTCAGCTACATCGTCGATCAGGCGGCCCGCCGCGCACGCCAGGCCCAACGGGCGACGGCAGAGGCCGAGCTGCTGGCTTCCGTCGCCGGCAGCGTGCTGCGCGGTGAGAGCGCCGTGCCCGCGCTGGTCAGCAGAACGCGCGAGGCGTTCGGGTTGAGCGGCGTGCGGCTGCTCGATGCCGGAGGCGCCGTGCTCGCCACCGACGGCGAGCCGGTGCGCGACAACCGCTTCATCGCGGTGCCGATCGGCGGTGAGAACGCGCCGCGCGCGACGCTGGAGCTGCACGGCGCCCCCTTGGATGCATCCGAGCGCCGCCTGCTCGACGTCATCGTCGCCCAGCTCGGCGGGGCCATCGAGCGCACCGACCTCACCGAGACGGCTCGGGAGGTGGGAGCACTCGCCGAGACCGACCAGGTGCGCACCGCGCTGCTGTCCGCGGTGAGCCACGACCTGCGCCGCCCGCTCGCCGCCGCCGTCGCCGCGATCGGCGGTCTGCGTGCCTCGGGCGACAACCTCTCGGCATCCGATCGTCGCGAGCTGCTCGAGACCGCCGACGAGAGCCTGGGGACGCTGTCGACACTCGTGACCGATCTGCTGGACGTCAGCAGGGTGCAGGCGGGAGTGCTCGCCGTCTCGCTGCGACCGGTGGATGCCGCCGACGTCGTCCTCGCCGCCCTGGAAGAACTGCATCTCGGGCCGGGCGAGGTCGACCTGGTGCTGGACCCCGCGCTGCCGCCGGTCCTGGCCGATCCGGTATTGCTGCAGCGCGTGCTCGTGAACGTCCTCGCCAACGCCGAACGCCATGCCCCCGCAGGCACCCGGGTGCGCGTGACGAGCAGTCGCTGGGGATCCGCCGCCCAGCTGCGGATCATCGACCACGGCTCCGGCATCCCCGATGATCGTCGCGACGACGTGTTCGCGCCCTTCCAGCGGCTGGGTGACACCGACAATGCCGCCGGCCTCGGTCTGGGTCTGGCATTGTCGAAGGGGTTCACCGAGGGGATGGGCGGCACCCTCACCCCCGAGGACACCCCGGGCGGAGGATTGACCATGGTGATCGAGCTTCCTGCGGTGGAGACGTGAAGATCCTCGTCGCCGACGACGATCCGCAGCTCGTTCGAGCACTGCGCATCACCCTGGCGGCGCACGGCTACGACGTCATCGCGGCAGCGGACGGCGCGGCGGCGGTCGCCCTCGCTGCGCAGTCGCACCCCGACATCGTGCTGCTCGATCTCGGGATGCCACGCCTGGACGGCGTGCAGGTGATCGAGGCGCTGCGCGGGTGGACCTCCGCGCCGATCATCGTCGTATCGGGCCGCACCGGTTCGGCTGACAAAGTCGAGGCGCTGGATGCCGGAGCCGACGACTACGTGACCAAGCCGTTCCAGATCGACGAACTGCTCGCACGGCTGCGCGCGCTGACGCGGCGCGCCGTGACAGGTCCCGGCGAACCGGCCGTCTCGTTCGCGGATGTCACGATCGACCTGGCCACGAAGTCGGTCACGCGCGACGGGGCACGCGTGCACCTGACCCCCACCGAGTGGCGGATGCTCGAGTTCCTCGCCCGCAATCCCGGTGCCCTCGTCACGCGTCAGACCTTGCTGAAGGAGATCTGGGCGAGCGACCAGGTGAGCGACTCGGGCTACCTGCGGCTGTACATGTCGCAGCTGCGCAAGAAGCTCGAGACCGACCCCGCCCACCCGCGGCACCTGCTCACCGAGTCCGGCATGGGCTACCGCCTCGTTCTCGCGCCCTGACGGCAACCGGGGCAGGTGTGCCCGCGGCTTCCTCCGAGCGCTGAAGTTCCCTGCGAGCGCTGCGGTTCCCTGCGAGCGCTGCGGTTTCCTGCGGGGGCTGCAGTCTGCTGCGAGCGCTGCGTCGCGCGACGCAGCGCTCGCAGGGATGTGCAGCGTTCGCCGAGGCAACCACCCAGAGGCAACCACGCGGAGGAGGCAACCACCCCGAGGCAACCAGCCCAGGGGCAGCTGCAAAGGGCGGCGAGGACCACAACTGACCGGCGCGGGGCGCCGCCTCTCAGCCCAGGCCGGCGCGCTCCTCGGCGGCCGTGGCCCCCGCGACGGGCTTGCGCGAGAGACCGACGGATCCGGCATCCGGCCCCTTCGACAGCGCCGCGGCCACCGCGACCGATTCGTCGACGTCGGGGTACTGCGGGCGCAGCTGCACCGCGTGCTGGCGCTTCTGCTCACGCTTGGCCTTGCGGGCGGCGTAGATGAGGTTGAGCGCCTCGACCAGGATCGCGAACGCCATCGGCGCGTAGATGAGCGCCTTGTCGATCTTGACGCCGAAGCCCTCCGCGATCAGGAAGACGCCGATCAGCAGCAGGAACGACAAGGCCAGCATCTTGACCGTGGGGTGCTTGTTGACGAACGTGAAGATGAACCGCGATGCGAACAGCATGATGCCGAATGACAGCACCACGACCGTGATGATGACGAGGAGGTTCTCGGTCATGCCGACTGCGGTGATGACCGAGTCGAGCGAGAAGACGATGTCCAGCAACAGGATCTGAGCGATCACCGAGGCGAACGTGACCTGGGCGACCTTCTTGCCCGAGCCGTGATCCTCTTCGGCGCCCTCGAGCTTGTGGTGGATCTCGGTCACCGCCTTGTAGACGAGGAAGAGCCCACCCGCGATGAGGATGAAGTCCTTCCACGAGAACCCCATGCCGAACCAGACGACGACGTCCTCCTTCAGCGTGATGATCCACCCCGCGAA
>Ga0075012_10004156_pt1 | contig 13550 bp, 10 predicted proteins | sample All_14_2_FD_71474 | JGI IMG/M metagenome (GOLD analysis project Ga0075012, IMG submission 71474) | Freshwater microbial communities in response to fracking from Pennsylvania, USA - Allegheny Zone_MetaG_DW_15 | ecosystem: Environmental > Aquatic > Deep subsurface > Groundwater > Drilled... | reverse complement strand
GGCCGGTTCCAGTCGACCGACAACGCCTATGTCCAGGTCGCCCGCACCCGCATCAGTTCGAGCGCCGAAGCCCGCGTCGTCGAGGTGGCGGTGCGCGACAACCAGCAGGTCCGGAAGGGCCAGGTGCTGCTGCGTCTGGACGCGTCGGAGATGGCCGTGTCCGAGGCCGAGGCCGAGGCGGCGCTGGAGAACGCGCGCCTGCAGGCCCGCAGCGCCCAGGCCGTCTACCGCCAGCGTCTGATCGACCAGTACGCCGCCCGCGGCAACGTCGCCTTCTTCGAGCGCGAAGCCCGTCGCCAGAAGGAGCTGGCCGCGATTGGAGCGGTCACCCAGGCGCAGGCCGCCGAGGCCGCCCACGCCTATGACACCGCCCGCTACCAGCAGGCGGTCGTCGACCAGACCGTGGCCGTGGCCCTTGCCGACATCGGCGGACGACCCGGTCTGCCGGTCGATCGTCAGCCCCGCGTGCTGAGCGCCCGGGCGGCCCTGGACCGCGCCCGCCTGGACCGCGGCTACGCCGTGATTGTCGCCCCTGCGGACGGCGTGGTGACCAAGGTCGACCAGATCCAGGTGGGCGACCGCGTGACGCGGTCCCAGCCGCTGTTCTGGCTAATCTCGGGCCGGCCCTGGATCGAGGCCAACTTCAAGGAAGACCAGCTGGCCCACATGCGCATCGGCCAGCCGGCGACCATCAAGGTGGACGCCTATGACCGGACGCTGACCGGCCGTGTGGCCAGCTTCTCGCCGGGCACCGGCTCCAGCTTCGCGCTGTTGCCGGCCGAGAACGCGACCGGCAACTGGGTCAAGGTCGTGCAGCGCCTGCCCGTGCGCATCGAACTCGACGGTCGCGTTCCGCAGCTGGGGGCCGGTCTCAGCGCCCGCGTCAAGGTCGACGTCCGCGACCGGTCCGCGCCGCGATGAGCGCCGCCCGCAACGGGCGGGACGACGCCGGCAACCGGGTGGCCATCACCGTCGCCATCATGCTGGCGACGATCATGACCTCGCTGGACACGACGATCGCCAACGTGGCCCTGCCGCACATCCAGGGCAGCGTCTCGGCCTCGGCCGAACAGATCACCTGGGTGCTGACCTCCTACATCGTCGCCTCGACGATCATGACGCCGCTGACCGGTTTCCTCGCCGACCGGCTGGGCCGCAAGATGCTGCTGATGGTCTCGATCATCGGCTTCACCGTGGCCTCGATGCTCTGCGGCGTGGCCAGCAGCCTGATCGAGATCGTGCTGTTCCGCCTGCTGCAGGGGATCTTCGGGGCGACCCTGATCCCGCTGTCCCAGGCGGTGCTGCTCGACATCAACCCCCCGGAAAAGCATGGCCAGGCCATGGCCGTGTGGGGCGCGGGCGCGGTGCTGGGGCCGGTCATGGGCCCGGTGCTCGGCGGCTGGCTGACCGACAATCTCGACTGGCGCTGGGTGTTCTTCATCAACCTGCCGATCGGCATCCTGGCCTTCTTCGGCGTGTTCCTGTTCCTGTCCGAGAAGAAGGGGCTGGTGAAGAACCGCCTCGACATCCTGGGCTTCGCCACCCTGTCGCTGGCCATCGGCGGCTTCCAGATGATGCTCGACCGCGGCCCGGGCCAGGACTGGTTCGGCTCGCGCGAGATCTGGACCTACCTGATCATCGTCATCATCAGCTTGTGGATCTTTGGCGTGCAGATCGCCACGGCGAAGAAGCCCTTCGTCGATCGGGCCCTGCTCAGGGACGCCAACTTCGTCATCTGCTGCGTGTTCGGCTTCTTCACCGGCGTCCTGATGTTCAGCGTCCTCGCCCTGTTGCCGCCGATGATGCAGACGGTGCTGGGCTACCCCGTGGCGTTCGCCGGCGTGGTCAGCATGACGCGCGGCGTCGGATCGTTCCTCTCGATGATGTTCGTCGGCCAGCTGATCGGGCGGGTGAACATCCGCGCCATCCTCCTGTCCGGTCTGACGATCAACACCATCGCCCTCTGGCAGATGGCGCACTTCTCGCTCGGCATGGATTCCATGCCGATCGCGGTCTCGGGCTTCCTGTCGGGGCTGGGCACCGGCCTGATCTTCGTGCCGCTGAGCACCATCGCCTTCGCCAAGGTCGCCCCGCACCTGCGGGCGGAAGGGGCGGGGGTCTATACCCTGGTGCGCAACATCGGTTCGGCCGCGGGCATCTCGATCATGCAGGCCCTGTATGTCAGCGGCGCCGAGAAGCACCATTCGGCCCTGGTCGAACACGTCCGCCCGGACAACCCGCTGTTCCAGGCCTATCGCCCCGCGATCTTCAGTTCCGAGGCCGCCATCGCCGCCTTCAACGGCTTCATCGGCCAGCAGGCGCGGATGCTGTCCTACATCGACGACTTCCGCCTGATGGTCGTGCTCAGCCTCCTCTGCGCGCCGCTGATCCTGTTGATGCGCGCGCCCCGCAAGCCCCCCTCGGGAGAGACCAGCCATGCCGCGATCGACTGACGCCCTGAAAGGCCTCCTTCTCGCCGGCGCGGCCGGCCTGGCCCTGGCCGGCTGCGCCACGGTCGGTCCGGACTTCCAGCGCCCGGCCGCGCCGACGGCGACAGGCTACGCCATGGCCGGCGACGCCGCGGCGGGCGGCGGCCAGGTTGCGCCGCTCGCCGAGGGCCGCGGAGTCTGGTGGTCGGCGTTCAACTCGCCCGAGCTCGACCGGATCATCCGCCAGGCGCTGGCCGACAGCCCCACCCTGGCGGAGGCCGACGCCCGGCTGGCGGCCTCCCGCGAGGCTCTGGCCCAGGCGCGCGGCGAAGGCCTGCCGCAGGTCGACGCCACGGGCGGGGTGAAGCGCCAGCGGGCCAACCTGCAGTCGTTCGGCTTCACCGACTTCGGCGGCGTGAAGATGAGCAATCCGACCTTCACCCTCTATTCGGTGGGCGGCGCGATCCGCTACGACCTCGACCTGTTCGGCGGCGAGCGTCGCCGGGTCGAGGGCGCCCGGGCCCGTGCCGAGGCCGAGGCGCAGCGGGCCGAAGCGGCCTACCTGACCCTGACGGCCAATGTCGCGCTGCAGGCGGTGACCATCGCCACGCTCGACGAACAGATCGCCGCCACCGAGCGGATGATCGCCGCCGACCAGGCCGGGATCGACCTCGTGCAACGGGCCACCGCCCTGGGCGGCTCTACCGCCGGCGGGCGCTTCGAGGCCAGCAAGCAGTTGCAGGAAGACCAGGCGCTGCTGCCGCCGCTGCGGGCGGAGCTGGCGGCCGCCCGCCACGCCCTGGCCCAGCTGGTCGGCAAGGCCCCCGGCGACTGGGCCGCGCCCGGCTTCAGCCTCGACGGCCTCGCCCTGACCGGGCCCTTGCCGGTGGCCCTGCCGTCGGAGCTGGTTCGCCGACGCCCGGACATCCTCGCGGCCGAGGCCGACCTGCACGCGGCGACGGCCGACGTCGGCGTGGCCACGGCCGACCTCTATCCCAAGCTCAGCCTGACCGGATCGTTCGCCCAGGGCGCGCTCAAGCCGACGGACCTGTTTTCCTACGACGCCAGCGGATGGGACTTCGGCGCCGGCCTGACCGCGCCGCTGTTCGACGGCGGAGTGCTCCGGTCCCGCAAGCGCGCGGCCCAGGCGACCGCGCTGGCCGCCGACGCCCGCTATCGCCAGACCGTGCTGGCGGCCTTCGTCCAGGTCAGCGACGCCCTGCAGGCGCTCGCGGCCGACGACGCGGCCATCGCGGTCCAGCGGCGCGCCCTTTCCGACGCCGAACAGAACCTGCGCGACGTCCAGGAGGCGTTCCGGCGCGGTGGCGACACGCTCGCCAGCGTCCATGACGCCGAGCGTCGCCTCGGCGAGGTCGGCTCCGATCTGGCCCGCGCCCGCGGCCAGCGCCTCGCCGACGCGATCCGGCTGTTCGCGGCCGCCGGCGGGGACTGGCGCGCGGCCTGATCGCCCGGCCAGTTCGCCTGTCAGCCGAAAACCCGCCAGCGTCGCCGCGAAACGGTGTTCAGTGGATCAGGGTTAACACCAGGCCGGGGGGCGGGCGACAGATGCGCGGAAGGCTGCCGATCCTCGGGGCGACGTCGGCGGCCCTGATGGCCATCTTCGTCTTCGGCGGCGACGCGGCCCTTGCCGGCGGCGAGGACTGCCCGCCCAACCCCGTGCCCGGCCAGTGTTACGAGAAGGTGCTGATTCCGCCCCGCTACGAGAGCGTCCTGGAACAGGTTGTCGAGACGCCCGCCCGCACCGGCGTGCGCATCGTCCCGGCGGTCTACGGCGAGGTCGTGCGCCAGGCGTTGGTCAGTCCCGAACGGATCGAGACCTGGATCGTGCCGGCGACCTACCGGACCGTCCATGAAACGGTGGTGGTTCGCCCGGCGTCCTGCCGTTTCGAAACGCTCCCGGCCGAATACGAGACCCTTACGGAGCGGGTTCTGGTCCGTCCGGCCCATACCGAATGGCGTCGCGCGGAGGTCGGGGGGCGGCCGACGTCCGGCCCGACGCAGGTTCTGCCGACCGGCGAGGTGCTCTGTCTGGTGGAGGTCCCGGCCGAATATCGACTGGTCACGCGCCAGGTGCTGCGGGCGCCGGCCCGCACGGTCCGCATCGACATTCCGGCCGAGACCCGCGTGGTCGCCCGTCAGGTCATCGACTGCCCGGCGCATCAGGAACGGCGGATCATCCCGGCGCAGTATCGCACGGTCCGTGAGCGGGTGCTGATCGAGCCGGAGCGGACGGAAACCTGGACGATCCCGCCGGTCTGCCGGACCGTGACCCGTCAGCGGCTGGTTAGCGAGGGTCGCATCGCATGGCGGGCCATTCGCTGCGAGGATGGCCATCCGCCGCCCCCGCGTCCGTGACCCGGCGCGTCATCCCGTAACCCCGCACCGACGGGTGGCGGCCGCTATCCCTGATCCTCGGCGGTGAACGCCAGATCCGCGTCAAGGAAGAAGTCGACCAGCGTGGTGGGCATGTCGCTGGTCGCGCGGCCGACCAGGGGAACGGCTTCGATCTCCAGCCGGATGCCGCCGGGGTCCCGACCGCGCCAGACGTTCTCGAGCTGGATGCGGTACCGCTGGCTGCCCATCGAGTGGCCCATGGGCACGAGGGTGATCGCATCCTTGAACACCGTCTCGCCGTCGGACTTTCCCCGCGCCGTGAACCGGACCATCGAGGCCGCGTGCGGATCGGGCATGACCTCGAGGTAGCCGGTGGCGGCCTCGGCCTTGCCACGCGCCAGGGCCGGAGAGATGTCGACGAACGCCGAGGTCGGCCCCATCCGCTGCATGGCCCAGCTGTAGGACTTTCGGCGGATGACGGGCGGGCCGGGCGCGGCCGCGAACACGATCGGCGGGGTTGGATCGAACTTGTAGACGTAGCCGAGCGTGGCGGTGTCCACCGTGGTCTGGGCCAGAACGGGCGGGACGGGACGCCCGCCCGGATCGAGGAATCCGCCCAGCGACTCGGTGCGCCAGGCCTTCGGAAACACCTGGCCGCCATGCTTGTCGCGCCACAGCGTCCAGATGCGGTCGATATTGGCGTGATGCATCCAGAAGATCGGATCGTTCGGTGACCGGTCGAGACGGCCCATGTCGCCGCCGACGAAGCCATGGATCAGATTGTGCCCGCCCCATTCGGCCGAGCCGGAGGAATAGCGCCGGCCGAGATTTCCGTCGGTCGCGTCACGCGCGCCCCGCGGACGGCCGAAGAAGGTCGCGAAGTCGTCCGTCAGGCGCCCGTTCAGCCACAGGTCGTTCTGGGTCAGGAACCGGGTGATGGTGTCGCCGGGCTGGGCCTCGCGGCCCGGAACCCGAAAGGCGGGATCGTTCAGGAACAGGTCCGGGATACGGTCATCATCCCAGTCCCAGAAGGGCAGGGCGAAATCGGCCCGTCCGCTGATGGCCGCCACGTGGCGCTCGAACCAGGCCAGCTGCAGCCGATGCCAGGGCAGGAAGCGCCACGAGGAATGGTGGCGGTGACCCATGTCCGCGTGGATCGCGATCTGGGCGTCCCAGGCGCCGGACTGGCGCATGATCGGAATGGCGCGTCGCAGCGCGACGATGTCGGGATCATCGTCGCGGAGCGAGGATACCGGCTTGCGCACGCGCAGGGCCTGGGCCCTTGCCCCCGTCGCCCCGCCGGCGAGCAGTCCGGCCGCCGCCATGCCTTGCAGCACCGCGCGTCGATCGTGGATCATGTCAGCTCCCCCCAGGGCCGGCATACGGCAATCATCGGAACGGGAAGTCAAACAGGGTCGCGCGGCGGGAGAGCATTGTCCCGGCCCGGACCCTGCCGCCGGCGGCCTCAATGTCGACTGTCCGACATAACGGGGCGCTGGTTCGCGCTGGAGGCGTGTATTTGCCCCCGGGAATTCCCCATTCAGTTGCAAAGAGCACCTCGGCGCTTGACCGCGCCCATATGGTTAATCATCGTTCTCTGAGGCTGGACCTCGTCCGGGCATTGCCCGCCGGGTGACGAATAATTCGGGTCGAAGACTCGTTTGAGGGGTGCTGACGTGAAAAACAGAATTATCGCGGGCGTGGTCTTTGCGCTCGCCTCCGCCGCCGCCGGCGCCGCCTTCGCGGCTGACCCCTACGGCCCGCCGCCGCCGCCGCCGGGTGGCGGCTACGGCCCGCCGCCTCCGGGGACGATTGACTGCCTCTGCACGCGCGCCGTGGTGTTCTATGGCCCGACCTCGTCGTGGGGCAACATCCGGGTCCGCGCGCCGGGCGTCCGCGTCTATGGCGCCCCGGTCGAGGTCGCGACCGGCCGCATCGACATCCAGGGTCCGCCCGTCTACGTCGACGCGCCGCCGATCCACATCCAGGCGCCGCAGATCTACCTGCAACGCCCGCAGGTCTATGTCCGTCCCTCGACCGTCACGGTCGATGCGCCGGAAATCCACTTCTCGGGCTGCGCCGAAGGCGAACGCTGCGAGCCGGCTCCGGGCGGTCACCCCTAAGGGGCCGCACGACCAGATCGATACGGAACGGCCGGGCTCACGCCCGGCCGTTTTCGTTTGCGGCGGGCGTCACGACAGGGTTCAGCGGGTGCAGAAGTCGCGGGCTTCACGGGCCAGGGGCAGGTCGCCTCCGGCCAGCGCCGTCCTGATGGCGTCCTCGCACTTCGACTCGCTCAGCAGACCGGTGACCTTGGTCCGGAGGGCGGTGCGCGCGGCCATCTCGTCGCGCAGCCGCCGCGCCTCGCGCCGGTCCGCCGGCAGGCACAACGACAGCCAGTCGGCGTCGGCGCATTTCGCCACCAGCCGCGCCTGGCGCGCGGCCTCGGCCTTTTCGACCTCGCTGACCGGCGGCACGGCCGGCAGGGTGGCGGCGGGGGACGCCGGCGTTGTGGTCACGGGGGCCTTGCCGTCCGGGGACACCAGCAGGGTCACCGAGGGCATCTGGTAGTGGCAGACCCAGCCGCTGGGCGTCATGTCACACGACTGCAGCGTGGCCTGGCTTTCAGCGGCGGCCGGCTCGGCGGCGAGAGCCAACAGAAGCGCAATCATGATCAACCTCGCAGGCGAAGTTCGCTGGTCGGAAAGCATAGCCCCATCGGCGTCGCCCGCCGAAACCTTTCTGCGATCAAGGGAAATCAGAGACCCAGCAGGGCCTTGGCCATGATGTTGCGCTGGATCTCGTTGGTCCCGGCATAGATGCTGCCGGCCCGATCGTTGAGGTACTTGGCCGCCACGGTGTGGCTGTAGGCGGGGCCGACCGCGCTGAAATCGTTCGGCGGGACGAAGCCGGGCGTCGGCCCGCCCGCGGCGACCGCGTGCGGCTGGTGGGCCACGGCGTAGAGGCCGGCCGCGGCCAGCGCCACCTCGGTGATCCGCTGGCTCAGCTCGGTGCCGACCGTCTTGAGGATCGACGACTCCACCCCGGGCGCCTCGCCGCCGGAGAGCTTCGACATCACGGTCGACTCGATCGCCTCGAGCGCATCGACCTGGGTCGACACCTCGGCCAGTTGCGACAGCAGCGCGCGGCCTTCGCCATCGAGATCGGGCGCGGCGCCGAACTCGGCCCGCAACATGGCCGCGATGCGCTGGAGCCGGACCTTCATGCCCGGCGCGGCGACGCTGCCGCCCCGTTCGAACTGCATCAGGTACTTGGCCACCGTCCAGCCCTTGCCGACGGGCCCGACCGCATTGGCCTTCGGGACGCACACGTCGGTGAAGAAGACATGGTTCTGGATGTGCTCACCGGAGAGCGAGAGGATCGGCTGCACCTCCACGCCCGGCGTGGTCATGTCGATCAGCAGGAAGGTGATGCCCTTCTGCGGAATCTCCTCGGTCGAGGTCCGCACCAGACAGAAGATCCAGTTGGCCACCGCCGCGTGGGTCGTCCACAGCTTGTGGCCGTTGCAGACGAAGCTGTCGCCGTCGTCCACGGCGCTCATCTGCAAGGTCGCGAGATCCGATCCCGAGCCCGGCTCGGAGTAGCCCTGGCACCAGAAGTCGTCGCCCGCCAGCATGCGCGGCAGGTAACGGGCCTTCTGCTCATCCGTGCCGTAGCCGATCAGCACCGGGCCGCACATGCCGATGCCCATGGGCGAAACGGGCGGGGCGCCGGCCTTGGCCAGCTCGCTGGCGAAGATGTAGCGGCGGGTGATCGACCAGTCGCGGCCGCCGTGCTCGACGGGCCAGGCCGGCGCCACCCAGCCCTTGCGGTGCAGGATCTTCTGCCAGGCCATGCCGGTCTCGTAGTCGGCGTAGACGCTGGTCATGCGTGAGCCGGCCGAGCGCAGCTCCGGGGTCAGGCTTTCGTCGAGAAAGGCCCGCACCTCGTCGGCGAACCGCGCATCGTCGTCGCTCCAGGCCAGCTTCATCGCATCCTCCGGTCCGCGGTCAGGCGCGGTTTCGGCGAGCAGGCGACGGCAAACCCTGCGTCAGTCAAATTGTCCTTGCCCCGGACGCAGCGTAACCGTGTTGAATAGAGCCGACGCATCGAACGAGAGGCGGCCACGTCAGCCGGACCTCCGCGCATTCAGGGACGAGCCAATGACCAACGCGCCTTCCACGGACGCCGCCCGCACAGTCGACGCTGTCGTGGTCGGCGCGGGCTTCGCCGGCCTCTACATGGTTCACAGGCTGCGCGAGGCGGGGTTCACGGTCCAGGGCGTCGACGCCGCCAGGGACGTCGGCGGCACCTGGTACTGGAACCGCTATCCGGGCGCGCGCTGCGACATCCCGAGCCTGCTCTACTCCTACACCTGGTCCGACGACCTGCGCGACAGCTGGCGCTGGAGCGAGAAGTACGCGACCCAGCCGGAAATCCTCGCCTACGCCGAGCACGTCGCCGACCGCTATGATCTGCGGCCGGCCTTCCTGTTCGAAACGAAGGTCATTTCAGCCGTGTTCAGCGAGGAGACCGGCCGCTGGCGCGTCGAGACGGACAGGGGCCAGGTGTTCGACGCCCGCTTCTGCATCATGGCCACCGGCTGCCTGTCGGTGCCGCGCGTACCGGACCTGCCCGGGGCGTCGTCCTTCAAGGGCGAGGCCTACGTCACCGGCCAGTGGCCGCACGAGGGCGTCGACTTCAAGGGCAAGCGGGTGGCCATCATCGGCACCGGCTCGTCGGCCATCCAGTCGATGCCGCTGATCGCCGCCGACGCGGCCCAGGTCACCGTGTTCCAGCGCACGCCGAACTTCAGCCTGCCGGCGCTGAACGCCCCGCTGACGGATGAGGAGGTCGCGGCCTTCAACGAGGCCTTCCCGATCTACAAGTCGCTGCTCGACAGCGGCGAGCCGGGCATCCCCCTGCCGCCCAAGGGCTGGGTCCCGAGCGAGGAGGAGCTGGCGCCCCTGGTCGAGCAGCTCTGGAATGGCGGCGGGCTGATCTCGGCGGCCATGATCCCCGATCTGGTGCGCAACGAGCGGATCAACGACGCCGCCGCCGACTTCGTGCGCGGCAAGATCCGCGAGATCGTCAAGGATCCGGCGCTGGCGGCGAAGCTGACCCCGACCACCTTCCCGATCGCGGCCAAGCGCGCCTGTGTCGATACCGACTACTTCGCCAGCTACAACCGCGACAATGTCACACTCGTCGACCTGCGCGAGACGCCGATCGAGGCGATCACGCCGACAGGCGTGCGGACCTCGCAGGCGGAGTATCCGGCGGACATCATCGTCTACGCCCTCGGCTTCGACGCCATGACCGGGGCCCTGCTCAACATCGACATCCGCGGTCGGGACGGCGTGGCGCTGCGCGACGTCTGGCGGGACGGTCCGAAAACCTACCTGGGCGTCGCCATCGCCGGCTTCCCCAACCTGTTCACGGTCACCGGGCCGGGCAGTCCGTCGGTGCTCAGCAACATGCTCAACTCGATCGAGCAGCACGTCGACTGGATCTTCGACGCCCTCCAGCATGTGCAGAAGACCCAGTGCGCGCTGATGGAAGCGACGCCGCAGGCCCAGGAGGACTGGGTCGCCCATGTGAACGACGAGGCGGACCAGACGCTCTATCCCCGGGCGGCGTCCTGGTACGTGGGCGCCAACGTGCCCGGCAAGCCCCGCGTGTTCATGCCCTACGTCGGCGAGGGTTACAAAAAGCGCTGCGACCAGATCGCCGCCGACGGCTACGTCGGCTTCGCCCTCAGCCGGTAAGCGTCATGGCCATGCTCGACATGCAATCCTACCTCGGCTGGAAGATCGACTTCCGCCATCCTGACGGCGAGCCGGCCATGGTTGATCCGGGATCGGTTCACTGGCGCGTCTACAAGAACCCGATCGCGCTCGCGATCGGGGGCGTGGCGGCGGTGTTGCTCGAGTTCGCCGACGCCCGAATCCGCTCGGGCGTCTGGGATCACTCGACCTACAAGGCCGACCCGATCGGCCGGTCGAAGCGCACGGGCGTGGCGGCCATGGTCGGGGTCTACGGCCCGCAGAGCGCCGCGCGCCGCGTGATCCAGGGCGTCACCAACATGCACGCCCGCGTCACCGGCGAGACGCCGAAGGGGGAGGCCTACAAGGCCCTCGATCCGGAACTGCTCGACTGGGTCAGCGCCACGGCCGGCTATGGCTTCCTCAACGCCTACGACCGGTTCGTCTCGCCCCTGTCCGAGGCCGACAAGACCCGGTTCTACGGTGAGGCGGGACCAGTCGCCCGCCTCTACGGCGTGCAACATTCGCCGACCTCGACGGCGGATTTCCTGGCCATGATGGACAGGCTGGTGGATCGCTTCGAACCCCATCCGATCGTCGGGGAGTTCCTCGCCATCATCCAGTCGGGCCAGGCCGCCCCGGGAACACCGAAGGGTCTGCACCGCGCCCTGGCGCGGGCCTCGGTGTCGTTGCTGCCGCCGATCGTGCGGCGGAAGCTCGAGCTCGGCCGCGAGTACGACCTGACCACCGCCGACCGCGTCGCGCTGAAGCTGGCTGGCGTCCTGGCCGACCGGATCGCCATCCCCGGTTCGCCGCCGTGCGACGCCAGCCTGCGCCTCGGCCTGCCGGCCAACTTCCTCTATCGCAGCCAGGCGGCGCAGGCGCGCCTGCTGGCGGCGCGCGCAGCCTCGGCCCCGGACACCGCCGAAACGGTCGCGGCCTGATCCTCAGCGGATGGATTCAGCACCGGGTTCCCGGCGAAGGCCGGGACCCAGATTCAGCTGCGGTATCAGAGGCATGATGCGCCAATGTCGCGCCTTCCGATCTGGGCCCCGGCCTTCGCCGGGGGCGCGGATCAGGGGGACCGTATGGACCCTCAGCGCCCGCTGAATACCGGCGGCCGCTTTTCGAGGAAGCTGGCCACGCCCTCCTTGTGGTCCTCGGTGTTCATCAGGGCGCGGATGGTCTCGATGGCCCAGCCGCCGAGTTCGCGCGGGTCGCCGTAGGTCCCGCGCCGCAGGCCCTCCTTCATGTACCGCAACGCCAGCGGCGGGTTGCAGGCGATGCGCGCGGCCATCGCCCGGGCGCGGGTCATCAGGTCCTCGTGCGGCGTCACTTCGCTGACCAGGCCGATGCGCAGGGCCTCGGCCGCGTCGATGATGTCGCCGGTGAACAGCAGCTCGGCCGCCTTGGCCGGGCCGACGATCGAGGGCAGGCGGTAGAAGCCGCCCACGTCGCAGACCAGGCCGCGCTTGATGAACATCTCGCTGAAGCGGGCCTTCTCCGAGGCGATGCGGATGTCGGCGTAGAGCGCCAGCTCCATGCCCCAGCCGATGGCCGCGCCGTTGACGGCGGCGATCACCGGCTTGTCGCATTCCAGCGCCGCCATGGCCGCCGGCGTGGGCCTGTGCCGCACCACGGGCGAGCGGTCCCTGGACACGGCCTTGGGCCCGGCCATGATCTCGCGCACGTCGTCGCCGGAGCAGAAGGCCGGGTCGGCGCCGGTGACGATCACGCAGCGCGCCTCGCTGTCGGTCACCGCCCGGCGGAAGGCCGCCTCCAGCCGGTCATAGGCGTCGAAGTTCAGGGCGTTGCGTTGGTCAGGCCGGTTCAAGGTGATGGTCGCGACATGATCGACGACCTCGTAGGTCACGCTCTCGGCGGCGGCGTCCTGGCTCATGATCGTTTCCCCACGCCGGTTTCCGGCCTTGTTGCGTCACAGGATGCGCGCCCGCACGGGCCGTCTCAATCGGGAAATTCAGGTGTCCCGACGTAAGGGCTTGTGGCGCCGGAAGGGAAAGCGGCCATGGTGCGGGTGAAAGAGGATTCCGCCATGACCGCCTCCGCGCCCCCCGTCCGCGACGTCACGCCCGCCCACTGGTTCGACCCGGCCCCGCTGGAAGCCTGGCTGCGCCGGGAGGTCGACAATTTCGGCGACGCCATGATCGTGCAGCAGTTCCAGGGCGGGGCCTCGAACCCGACCTTCCTGCTCACGACCCGGACCGCCGACGGCCCGCGCCGCTACGTCCTGCGCAAGAAGCCGCCGGGCGTGCTGCTGGCCAGCGCCCACCAGGTCGACCGCGAATACAAGGTGATGAAGGCCCTCGACGGCCTGGTCCCGGTGCCGAAGATGCGGGCCCTGTGCCTGGACGAGGCTGTGATCGGCACGGCCTTCTACGTCATGGACTACCTCGAGGGCCGCATCTTCCGCGACGCGACCCTGCCCGGGATGACGCCGGCCGAACGCACGGCGATCTACGATGACCTCAACGCGACCCTGGCGAAGCTGCACAAGGTCGACTTCATCGCCGCGGGCCTCGGCGACTTCGGCAAGGCCGGCGGCTATTTCGAGCGCCAGGTCAGCCGCTGGACGAAGCAGTACCGCGGCGCCGAGAGCGAGCTGATCCCGGAGATGGAGGCGCTGATCGCCCAGCTGCCGGGCCGCATCCCGAAGGAGGATCCGGTCTCCATCGCCCACGGCGACTACCGGCTCGAGAACGTCATGTTCCACCCGACCGAGCCCCGGCTGATCGCGGTGCTCGACTGGGAGCTGTCGACCATCGGCAACCCGCTGGCCGACATCGCCTACAACGCCTTCCTCTGGCGCTCGCATTCGCCGTCCTGGGGCACGCTGCAGGGCGTGGACTTCGCCGCCAGCGGCATTCCGACCGAGGCGGACTACGTGGCGGCCTACTGCGAGCGCATGGGCCGCGGGCCGATCGAGGACTGGCCGTTCTACATGGCCTTCTCGATCTTCCGCCTCGCCTCGATCTCGCAGGGT
>Ga0075012_10004155_pt1 | contig 13552 bp, 11 predicted proteins | sample All_14_2_FD_71474 | JGI IMG/M metagenome (GOLD analysis project Ga0075012, IMG submission 71474) | Freshwater microbial communities in response to fracking from Pennsylvania, USA - Allegheny Zone_MetaG_DW_15 | ecosystem: Environmental > Aquatic > Deep subsurface > Groundwater > Drilled... | reverse complement strand
ACGCCGGCGTATTCGTAGGAGACGAAGGCGATGCGCACGGGCGCGCCTCAGGCGCCGCGGCGCGAGGCGGGAGCGAACGCCTGGCTCAGCTCGCGGCGGATCGCGCCGACCGTGAAGCGGTTGGCGGAAACCCGAGGTTGAAGAAGGACATGGCGCGTCAGCTTCATCGCCTTGGCGAGGGGGCTGGAGGCGCTGTCGCGGATCGCCTGGACCTGGACCGGCCAGACCATGCGCCGGCGGCCCAGGCGCGCCCCGGCGCGGGCTTCGTCGGTCCGCAGACGGCCGGCGAGGTCGTCCAGCGTCGCCAGGTGCTCGCGCAGCACCCGTTCGGCGCTGGCGGTGGTCTTGGCGGACGGATGGATGCGGAAGCGCACGAGCACGTCGTCGACGTAGCGGACCTGGGGCCAGCGCTCCAGGTAGCGGACCGTGGCGTGGAAATCGAAGCAGAACCAGAAGTCGACGTCGAAACCCCCGAGCTCGACGAGGTTCTTCCGGCTCATCCAGAGGCCCGGCTGGTGCCAGGTGCAGTAGGGCGTGCGTCCATAGGCGGACACCATCCGCCGGGCCGAGAGGTTCAGGTTGCGCACCAGGTGCGGGGCCTCGCCGCCGAACTCCAGGACCGCGCCGGCCACGCAGACGTCGTCGCCGGCGGCGGCGCCGACAGCCGCCAGGGCGCCGGGGGCGAGGACGTCGTCGGAATTGATGAAGTGGAAGATCTCGCCCGTGGCCTGGGCGAGCCCCTGGTTGATCGCATCGGCCTGGCCCTTGTCGGGCGCCGAGCGCCAGGCGGTGATCCAGCGCTCGTACTTGCGGACGACCTCGACGCTCTGGTCGCTCGAACCGCCGTCCATGACGATGTACTCGAGGTCCGGATAGCCCTGCAGGAGGATCGAGCGGATCGTCTCCTCGATGTAGTCGCCCTGGTTGAAGCTGGGCGTGACGATGGAGATCCTGGGCCAGGGGCGGCCGTCGGGCCGCGCGGCGGGCGGCGGCGGACAGGCCTCGGTCCAGGGCCATCCGGTCCGCCCGGGGGGCGGAGGCGGCAGGTCTTCCAGATGCGGGCTGGTCATCGGCGTGGCGGGGTTCGGGTCAGGCGGTGCGTTCAAAACGGATGACGGGCAGCAACACCGAACCGCACCCCCAGGACTGGTGGAACTGGCGTGTCTGCCCGTGGGCGGGCGGCCTGTCGATGACGAGGCGCAGGCAGTTCTCTCTCCGGTCGATGGAGGCCTCGAACGGCTTGTTGAGCTCCAGTGTGAAGCTGTAGGCGCCGGGCGCAAGCGCGCTCGCGTCAAAGGACATCTCCAGCACGTGCTCGCCGGGCGTGAAGGCGACCATGTCGCGGCTGTGGATCACGCCGACCGAGCCGTAGGCCGTGGGCGCGCCGACCGGGTCGCTGATCTTGGCCTCCACGGCCGCGGAGACCGCCGTGCGGGCGCGGACCTTCAGGCGAAGGTCGATGCGCGCGCCGTCTTCCGGGCTGTCGGCGAAGTAGACGGCCTCGGCCTCGACGATTGAGGCGGCGGCCCCTTCGCTGGGCTCGGCGCGGAAGGCCGGGTCCAGGCTGGCGGCCTCGGCATAGCGGGCCAGGGTGTCGCGAACCGCGCCGCGATGCTGCACGCGCCCGCCGCCGAGCAGCAGGCCGGTCTGACAGAGGCTGCGCACCGCGCCCATGTTGTGGCTGACGAAGAGCACTGTGCGGCCGTGCCCGGCGACCTCACCCATCTTGCCCAGGCACTTCTTCTGGAATTCGGCGTCGCCGACGGCCAGCACCTCGTCGACGATCAGGATCTCGGGCTCCAGGTGGGCGGCCACGGCGAAGGCGAGCCGCACGTACATGCCGCTGGAGTAGCGCTTGACGGGGGTGTCGAGGAACTTCTCGACCTCGGCGAAGGCGACGATCTCGTCGAACTTGCGGCGGATCTCGGCGGCGCCCATGCCGAGGATCGCGCCGTTGAGGAAGATGTTCTCGCGCCCGGTGAGCTCGGGATGGAAGCCGGTGCCGACCTCGAGCAGGCTGGCCACCCGGCCGTGGATCTCCACGCGGCCCTCGCTCGGCTCGGTGATGCGCGAGAGCACCTTCAGGAGCGTGGACTTGCCCGCGCCGTTGCGGCCGACGACGCCCACGACCTCGCCCCGGCGGATCTCGAAGTCGATGTCCCGGAGCGCCCAGAACTCCTCGATCTCGTCGCCCGCGACCATCGGGCGGCCGGCCAGGATGTCGCGGGCCGAGCGGGCCAGGGCCCGGGCGTTGCGGGCCAGGACGTCGCGCAGGGCGACATAGCGCTCGCGCTCGGCCTGGTGGCCGATGACGTATTTCTTGCCGAGGCCCTCGGCGCGGATGACGACGTCGGCGGCCATCAGAGGAGATCCGCGAAGCTGCGCTCTGTGCGGCGGAAATAGGCGATCCCCGCCCAGAGGAAGGCCGCCACCACGCCGAGGCTGGCCAGGAAGCCGGGCATGTAGAGCTGGGCCTGGCCGCCCAGGAGGCACCAGCGGAAGCCGTCGATCACCCCGACGACCGGGTTGAGGCTGTAGAGCAGGCGCCACTGTTCGGGCACCGCGGCGCTGGAGAAGCCCACCGGCGAGACGTAGAGGCCGAACTGCAGCACGAACGGGATGATGTAGCGGAAGTCGCGGTACTTGACGTTCATCGCCGTCATCAGGAGCGCGGGACCCAGGCTGGCCAGCACGGCCAGGAGCACGAAGGCTGGCAGGAACGCGATCCGCCAGTCGGGCAGGAAGCCGAACCAGAGCATCAGCAGCAGCAGGAGCACGAAGGTGACGGCCGCGTCGACGAGGGCGACCACGATGCTGGCGGCCGGGACGATGAGGCGGGGAAAGTAGACCTTGCCGATCAGGTTGGCGTTGCTGACGAGGCTGTTGGAAGCCTCGCTGAGGATCGTGGAGAACAGGAACCAGGGCAGCATCCCGGCGAAGACCATGACGGGATAGGGCGCGTCGCCGTCGCTGGGCATCTTGGCGAGGCGCCCGAACAGCACGGTGAAGATCACCATGGTCAGGAACGGCCGGACCACGGCCCAGGCCACGCCGATCACCGTCTGCTTGTAGCGCACGGCCAGGTCGCGCCAGGCCAGGATGGCGAAGAGCTCGCGGTAGGTCCAAAGGTCGCGCCAGTAGTGGCGCTCGGCGCGGCCGGCCTCCAGCACGAGCACGCGCTCGGCGGCCGGCGCGGCGGCGGGGGGCGCGACGTCGGAGGGCGGGGCGTCAGGCGTCATCGCGCCGCGCGCCCGCGTGATGGGCGATCCTGGAGGCCATGAACTGGGCGACGGCGTGGGGGCTGCACGCGGCGTCGTACCATTGCTGCGAAGCCTGGGCGAGACGCGCCGTGGCTTCGGCGTCGGCCAGCAGCGCGCGGGCGCGCGGGACGACCTGGGTCCAGTCGTCGATGACCACGAAGGGATGGTCGCGCAGGTACCACTCGCGCGGGAGACGGTCGGTCATGACGATGCAGCCGGCGCGGGCGGCTTCGGCGTGGCGGAAGGTCTCGGCGAAGTTGCCGCGCGGGCACAGGCAGATCTTCGTGTTGCGCAGGGCCCGGCGGTAGGCGTCGGGGGGCAGGGGTGCGCCGAATTCTGGACGATCGGCGCAGCCGACCAGGATCCTGAGGTCCGTGGCCGTCGCGGCCGCGCGGCTGAGCGTGCGGCCGAGGGCCAGGCGCGCGGCGGGCTTGGGGCTCATCGGCGTCTCGCCCAGCACCGGCAGGCGGCGCAGGCGGCCGACCGAGCCGAGGAAGGCGACGTCCCACTCGCGGCTGGAGAAGGGGACGATCTCCTCCTCGCCGGACGGGGCGTCGGCTCCCGCGCCGCCGAGGGGGATGGGATAGAACGACCGGGGCGGTGCGGGCGCCGCGCCGAGGGCGAGGCTGCGCCGCAGGCGGCGCGCAAGATTGCGGGCCATGCGCGCGCCTTCGAGCAGGGCGATCCAGGCCGAGCCGAGGGACACGACGCGGGGCGGGCTGCCGAGGCCCCGTGAGCCGTTGGCGAAGCCGCACAGGAACCGTCCGGCGTGGACCGGGATCTGGCCGGTCTCGTCGCCGAGCAGGAAGAGGACGGCGCGGCCGGGCGGCGGCGGGGGCAGGACGCTGCCCTGCCAGGTCACCCACAGCTCCAGGTCGCCGCGCGGCGCAGCCTCGAGGAGATGGGCGATCACGGCGCGGGCGTAGGCGGGGTAGCCGCCGGCGCGCTGCAGGGCGTCGGCGTCGGGGACGTGCTCGGCCCGGCCGTCGCGGTGGATGAAGACGAGACGCATCGGGCCCGGAGCCGCTCAGGCGCGAAGCAACTGGGCGACCCGGCCCTGGAACCGGCCGCGGCCGAAGCGCTCGCGGGTCGCCGCGCCGAGCGTCTCGCGGTCGAGGGCGGGGCCGTCGAGGACGCGGCGGATTTCGGACTCCAGGTCGGCCTCGCAGACCACGGCCCCGAGGGCGCCGTCGGCCAGGGCGTCGCTCGCCCCGCCCTGGTCCAGGCCGATGGACGGGGTGCCGCAGGCCATGGCCTCGATGAAGACGATGCCGAAGCCCTCGCCGGTGGAGGGCAGCAGGAAGAGGTCGGCGGCGCGATAGAGGCCGGGCAGGTCCTTCTGGGGCACCCGCCCCAGGAAGCGGACGCGGTCGGCGACGGCGCAGTCCGCGGCCAGGGCCTCCAGGCGCGGGCGGTCGTCGCCCTCGCCGGCGATGAGGTAGACCGCGTCCAGGCCCGCCGCCACGAGGCCCGGCAGGGCGCGGATGACGCGGTCCTGGCCCTTGTGCTGCTGGCGGCCGTCCAGGCGCGAGACGCTCAGCAGGACCTTGCGCTCGCCGAGCCCCAGGGCGCCGCGCATGGCGGCGCGGTCGCCCGGCGTGAAGGCGTCGCCCACCGTGTTCGACAGGACCACGGCGCGCTCGGGCCGGATGTCGGCCCAGCGCAGCATCTTGGCGCGGGTGTCGCGGCTGACGCACAGGACCATGTCCGCGCGCTCCATCGACAGGCGCTGGTGGGGCGGCGGGCGCTCGATGACCTCTACGCCGTGGGTCTGGCAGACCAGGCGCGCGCGGGTCAGGCGGGCCAGGAGCAGGGCGAGCGGGGAGTGGTAGAGGTGGCCGCAGAAGATCAGGTCGATGCGCCGGGTGACGGCGATGCGCAGGGCGGCGGCGGCGTAGAGGACGCGCGAGGGGACCGGCGGGACCTGGCGGACCTTGCCGGGCAGCGTCTCGTCGGTGCGGCCGATGCGGGGCAGCACGTGGACTTCGCTGACGTCCGGCGAGGCGGCCAGGGCGCTGACGAACTCCTGGTTGTAGCGGGCGATCCCGCCGTAGCCGCCGAAGGCGTCGGTCACCAGCGCTAGAGCTCGCATACAGACACCACGGACCAGGACAGGGGCGCACAGTCGCCCCGAAGGTATGTCGTCATCGTAAGCAAGACGTGGATTCTAAGCCGCGCGCTTGAGAATCGCCCGGGCGAGGTCCCGGAAAGCGCTTCCGCCGAACCGATCGCGCGTCCGTTGGGCAAGATCGTGGCGGGCCCGCTCGCCGCGGGGCGCGGCCAGGGCGGCGAGAATCGTCTCGCCCAGGGCCTCCTGCTCGACCGCCGCGCCGAGGTCGCCGTCGCCGAGGGCGTCCAGGGCGCCGCCTGCGGCCAGGCCGACGGCCGGGGTCCCGCAGGCCATGGCCTCGAGGTAGACGATGCCGAAACCCTCGCCGGCGGAGGGCAGGACGAAGACGTCCGCGGCGCGATAGAGCCCGGGCAGGTCGTTGGCCGGGGCCTGGCCGAGGAAGCGCACGTGGGCGGCGACGCCGGCGTCCCGCGCCAGGGCCTCGAGGCGCGGGCGGTCGGCCCCGTCGCCGACCACGACATAGACCAGGGGCCCGCGCGCCTGGATCAGGCGGGGCAGCAGGGCGATGACCTTGTCGTGGCCCTTGTAGCGCTCGCGCGCGTCGAGCCGGCCGACGCTGAGGAGCACGGACTCGCCGGCCAGGCCGAGCCGCGCCCGCATCGGGGCCGCCTCGCCGGGCGTGAAGGCCTCGCCCACGGTGTTGGGCAGCACGACCACCCGCTCGGGCGCGAGGCCGGACCAGGCCAGGACCCGGCGGCGGGTGTCGCGGCTGACGCAGAGCACGAGGTCGGCGGACTCGACCGCCCGGCGCTGGGCGGCGGGCGGGACGGCCCAGGCCTCGATCCCGTGCAGCTGCACGGCGAGCCGGGCGCGGGTCAGGCGCGCGGCGATCGCCGCCAGCGGCGCCATGTAGAGATGGCCGCAGAAGACGAGGTCGGGCCGCAGCCGCCAGGCCAGCAGCAGCCCGCGCAGGGCGTACAGCGGGCGGGAGAAGGCGGCCGGATGCTGGCGCACCCGCTCGGGCAGGCCGCCGGGCGGGTCGGGGGCCAGGCGCGGCAGGACCTCGACCTTCGCCGGGGCGGGGCCGGAGGCCAGGGCCTCGATGAGGTCGCGGTTGTACTGGGCGATGCCGCCGCGTCCGCCGAAGGCCTCGGTGACGAGCGCTAGGATGCGCATGTCAGGCGGCCGGGTCGATCGCAGCCACGCGCCGCTGCATCAGTTCGCGCGCCCAGGCCCGCGAGCTGGCGCCCTTGGCCAGGACGGCCGGGGGCTGTCCCGTCTCGCCGGCGGTCCATTCGCCCGTCGGCACGCCGAAGCCGGTCTTGGAGCGCTCCACGATCTCGGCGGGCAGGGGCAGGCTGGGGGCGTTGGCCAGCTCACGCTTGCCGTCGCGCGAGGAGAGCAGGGGGACCACCGGCGCCATGCGCCGCAGGAGCTCGATGTCGACCAGCGGGGTGCGGATCTCGATGGAGTGGGCCATGCCCGCCCAGTCGGCGTCGCGCAGCAGCTGGTGGCGCAGGTAGTTGGTCGATTCCAGGGCCACGACGCGGCCGACGGGAGTGTGGGGATCGGGCGTCATGCAGCCGGCCAGGGTCCGCAGCGGCTTGAGCCGGCGCAGGCCCTCGCGGACGAGGTCGGCGTCGAGCAGGGCCTCCAGGTCGCTGGGCAGGTAGAGGCCGCGGCGCAGCAGGTAGGCGCCTGGATAGCTGCCGCCGTACTCGACCATGCCCAGGGCCTTGGGCAGGCGCTGCTTGAGGCCCGGCGCGAGCGCGCCGCCGAGCCGCCGCAGCACCGCGCCGAGCCCGGGCAGGGCGCGCGTGGGTCCCAGCCAGCTCACCCAGCGCGGAATGTCCTGGAAGCTGGGATAGCCCGCGAAGAGCTCGTCGCCGCCGATCCCCGACAGGGCCACCTTCAGTCCCGCCTCGCGCGCGGCCTTGGCGACGAACCAGGTGTTCACCCCGTCGATCGAGGGCTGGTCCATGGAGGCCAGGATGTCGGGGAGATCCTCCTGGAACTCGCGCTTGCTGACGCGCCGCACGACGTGCCGCGCGCCGTAGGCCTGGGCCACCTTGGCGGCGAGGGGCGCTTCGTCCTCGTCGGTGCCGTAGAACTCCTCGAACGCCAGGGTGATCGCGCGGATGTCGCGCTGGCCGGCGTCGCGCATCAGGCCCAGGAGCGCCCCGGAGTCGATGCCGGCCGAGAGGAAGACGCCGACCTCGACGTCCGCCAGCAGGTGGGCGCGGACGCTGTCGAGCACGCCCTGGCGGATGATGCCGGAGACGTCGGCCCGGGCGGCGGGCGCGCGGGCGCCCTCGGCGAGGATGGCGGAGAGGTTGACGTAGGCCCTGGGTTCGCGCGGGCCCAGCCGGTCGATCCACTGGGTATGGCCCGCCGGAAGGGCGCGGATCTCGCGGTACATGGTGAAGGGCGCGGGCACGCTGCCCCACAGGTGGAAGCCCACCACGCCCGCCGGCTCGGGATCGCGGGAGACCTTTCCGCCGGCCAGGAGCGCCTTGACCTGGCTGGCGAAGCGGAACGTCCAGCCGTCGTTGGCCGTGTAGAAGGGCTTGATGCCGTAGGGGTCGCGGGCCAGGAACAGCCCCTCGCGCGCCTCGTCCCAGATGGCGAAGGCGAACATGCCGCGCAGGCGGTGGACCATCTCCTGGCCGTAGAGCTCGTAGAGGTGCAGCAGCGCCTCGGTGTCGGACGAGGTGCGGAACCGGCGGCCCTGCGCCTCGAGCTCGGCCTTCAGCTCAGGGAAGTTGTAGATCTCGCCGTTGAAGGTGATCGCCAGGCGGCCGTCGTCGCTGAGCATCGGCTGGGCGGCGCGCTCGGACAGATCGATGATCGCCAGCCGGCGGTGGCCGAAGCCGACGCGCCGGTCCTGCCGCCACCAGACCCCTTCGCCGTCAGGTCCGCGCGCGCGCATGTGGTCGCGCGTCGCCAGGAGCTCGGCCTCGGACGGCGGGCTCGCGGCGTAGTGATAGGCGTAGATTCCGTTCACACCACACATGGCGGGCGGCTCAGGTCTCCGAAGTGCGGGCGATTGTGACAATTTGCGACGGACAGACCAAGCCGATGCCCGTCCTGCGCGAGGGCGGGAGGGGACGGGAGGCGCCCGCGCGGGTCAAGCCCGCTCGGGCAGGGACTGGCTGTTGGAGCGTAACAGGTTGTCAAAATAGGAGATCGTGTGCGCCAGGCCCTGGCGCAGGGCGATGGAGGGCTGCCAATCGAGGCGAGCCCGCGCGAGGCCGATGTCGGGCTGGCGCTGCCGGGGATCGTCCTGAGGAAGGGGCATGAACTTCAGCTCGGACTTCGAACCGGTCAGCTCGATCACCGCCTCGGCCAGCTGCAGCATGGTGAATTCGCCCGGATTGCCGAGGTTGATCGGACCGGTCACGTCGTCGTCGGTCGCCATGAGGCGCATCAGCCCCTCGACGAGATCGTCGACGTAGCAGAACGAGCGGGTCTGCAGGCCCTCGCCGTAGATGGTGATGGCCTCGCCCTTGAGCGCCTGGACGATGAAGTTGGAGACCACCCGGCCGTCGTTGGGGTGCATGCGCGGGCCGTAGGTGTTGAAGATCCGCGCCACCTTGATGCGGGTGCGATGCTGGCGCCAGTAGTCGAAGAACAGCGTCTCGGCGCAGCGCTTGCCCTCGTCGTAGCAGGAGCGCGGGCCGATCGGATTGACGTTGCCCCAGTATTCCTCGGGCTGCGGATGGACGACCGGATCGCCGTAGACCTCGGAGGTGGAGGCCTGCAGGATCTTGGCGCGCACGCGCTTGGCAAGGCCCAGCATGTTGATGGCGCCGTGGACGCTGGTCTTGGTCGTCTGCACCGGGTCGAACTGGTAGTGGATCGGGCTGGCCGGGCAGGCGAGGTTGTAGATCTCGTCGACCTCCACATAGAGCGGGAAGGTCACGTCGTGGCGCATCAGCTCGAACATCGGATGGCCGAGCAGATGGGCGACGTTGGCCCGCGTGCCGGTGAAGAAGTTGTCGACGCACAGCACCTCGTCGCCCTGGGCCAGGAGGCGTTCGCACAGATGCGAGCCGATGAAGCCCGCGCCGCCGGTGACCAGGACGCGCTTGTGGATATGCACTGACTTCTCTCCGTCTTGACCGCCAAAGACCTGGCGCTCGCCCACGCTACCGCACTGAAGTCGCGGACGATCTCCGCGCCCCCAGGCGCCGATCACGCCGCATCACGCTCCACGCCGAACCAGCCCCGACGTTCGGCCAGGACCCGCTACCGCGCGCTGTTGCTGCGCATCTCCTGCTCGATCCAGGCGTAGGTGCGCTCGATTCCCGCGCGCAGCGACTGGCTCGGCGCCCAGCCAAGGCTCTGCTGGATCAGGCGGTTGTCCGAATTGCGGCCGCGCACGCCCTGGGGCCCGGGCACGTGCTTCACGGTGATGCGCTTGCCCGCGACGTCGGCGATCATCTCCGCGAGCTGGTTGATCGTGACCATCTCCTCGGAGCCGATGTTGACCGGCCCGGCGAAGTCGGAGCGCGTCAGGCGCAGGGAGCCTTCCACGCATTCGTCGACATAGAGGAAGGAGCGCGTCTGCAGCCCGTCGCCCCAGATCTCGATCTCGCCGGGGCTCGTGGCCGCGGCGATCTTGCGGCAGAGCGCGGCCGGGGCCTTTTCGCGGCCGCCCTGCCAGGTGCCTTCCGGGCCGAAGATGTTGTGGTAGCGCGCCACCCTGGCCTCCATGCCGCGGCAGCGGGCGTAGGTGAGGTAGAGCCGCTCGGAGAACAGCTTCTCCCAGCCGTACTCGCTGTCCGGCGCGGCGGGATAGGCGCTGTCCTCGGCGCAGTTGGGGTTGTCCGGATCTTCCTGATTGTACGACGGGTACATGCAGGCCGAGGACGAATAGAAGATGCGCTTGATGCTGCGCTTGTAGGCCGCGTCCAGGACGTTCAGGTTGATCGTCGCGGAGTTGTGCATGATGTCGGCGTCGTTCTCGCCGGTGAAGATGAAGCCCGCCCCGCCCATGTCGGCGGCCAGCTGGTAGACCTCGTCGAAGCGCCGATCGATCACGTGCTTTACGAAATAGGGATCGCGCAGGTCGCCGATCACGAAGTCGTCGGCCTGGCTCTCGGCGTACTCGTGGAACTTCAGGTCGACGCCGCGCACCCAGAAGCCCTCGCGCTTGAGGCGCTTGACCAGATGGCCGCCGATGAACCCGCCGGCGCCGCAGACAAGAGCCGTCTTCATAGGTCAGTTCCCGTTCTGGCCAGCGGCCCCAAGGTTTCGGCGCCCGTCCCGCGGCCGAGCCGCCCGGCGAGGGTTTCAAGCGCGTGGAAGCAGGCGTCCGGATCGCCCGGCGCGACCTGCGCATGGCCGGGCCCCGGCCGCTCACGCAGGAGCAGCGCGACGTCCGACTCCGGCGGCCCCACATAGAGGACGGGCCGCTCGGACTCCAGGCATGCGTAGATCTTGGATGGAAGAACGAAGCCCCAGTAGGCCGCGCCCAGCAGCACCAGGTGGGCGTCGGCGGCCCGCAGCACGCCCGCCAGGGCGTCGAGCGGGGCCGGGCCCGTGACATGCAGCGGCAGGTCGTGCCGCGCGCAGAACGCCTTCAGCTCGGCGAGGCGGACGCCGGAGCCGTTGACCCAGAGGCGCACCCGGTTCGCGCCGTCCCTGACGTGGCGGCGGTAGCCTTCGCAGAAGGTCTCCAGCTCGTGGGCCACGCCCAGGTTGCCGGAATAGAGCAGCACGACCTCGTCGGCGCCGAACGGCCGGGCCGCAGGCGGGGTCTCGGGGCTGAAGACCACGGGGCTGGCGTCGCGGGCCAGGTGCAGGCGCTCGGCCGGCACGCCCGAAGCCGCGAGGCGCCGGCCCTGGTCCTCGCCGATGATCTCGATGCGCGGCACGCGCCGGCGCAGCCATTGGAAGATCGGCAGGAGGGGGCGCAGGACCCCGGCCCGTCCGCTGGCGAGCGCCGTCTCGGGGTAGAAGTCGGTGATGCGGTAGGTCAGCGGACGGCGCCAGACGAAGTTGGCCAGCACGAGCATCTGCGACAGGAAGGGCGGCGAGCCGGTGACCAGGATGTCGACCGGGCCGGCGCCCCGCTGGGCCCTGGCGACCGCCGCCAGCAGCCGCAGATTGACGCCGAGGGCCCACACCGCACGGCGCGCAAGGCTCTGCTTCGGGGTGATCCCGGCGCGCAGGCGCAGGATTCGCAGCCTCCCGGCGCCGACGGCCTGATCGGTCGGAAGGGAATCGTCGCGGCCCAGCCCGATCAGCGTGACGTCCACGCCCGCGGCCGCGGCGCGCTCGGCGCGCTGCAGCATGTATTGGCCGACGGCGCCGAACTCCGGCGGGAGCCAATCGCAGACGATGATCAATCGCCCGGCTTCGTCCGCTGATCCCCCACTGCAACTCATCGTCAGCGTACGCTTCATCCGTTCCCTGGGCCCGCAAGGCGCAAGCCTGGATAGTCCTGCAAGTATGGCACCAACTTGGCGATCGTCGGGGCCGCCGTGGCGTCAGCCGCGCGACGTTCGCCATGAAATCCATGTCGAATCAATCGCTGATCGCCGCGAACGAGACAATCGCCGCGACCGCGTGCAGCGAAGGGCGGGGGCGCCTCGGGCTTGGACGACAAGCCACATTTCAGGCGCGGAACGCCAAGCGTTTCGCCGTCTGCGGGAACTCGGCGCCTGCGGGCCGGAAGACGGCCGCCGGAGTCGATGCCCTTATCTTCCAACAGAGGGGGTGGGAGAGGCTCGGCCACGCCGCGCAGTCTCCTCCCCTCTTGGGGGAGGTGGATCGGCGCGTCCGCGCCGAGACGGAGGGGGACTTCGGAGGCTTCGAGCGCGATGCGCCGGCGCATGCCGCCGGTGTCGAAGCCCCCCTCAGTCGCTCCGCGACAGCTCCCCCAGATGGGGGGAGCATCTTTGCCGCGCGGGCGGCGGGTTGGGCGCCGGGCGGCTCCTCCGGCGTCGGAGCTAGCCCTGCGCCAGCCGGGCGGCCTCGATGACGATGTTCTCCACCGGGTCGAACTTGCGCCCGACGAGGTGGGCCGTGGGCAGGAGCAGGCCGGCGACGGCGAGCCAGAGCGCCGCCCGGGGCGCAAGGGCCGGATGTCGCGCGGCGAACCGGACGAAGCCCAGCAGCGCCAGGGGGACGGCGATCGCCACCGAACGGCTGAGATCGTAGGCCAGCACGGCCATGACGAGGGCCGTGGCCGCCAGCGCCGCGCCCATCAGCCAGCGGCGCGCCACGGGCAGGTCGACGAAGGCGTAGACGATCGGCGCCCAGGCGGCGCGCAGGCCCAGCCACCAGGCGAGGGGGACCAGCCCGGCGTAGCTGAAGAAGCCCGCGAGGCCCGCCGCCAGGAAGCTGCCCTCGGTCTGGAGGCCCGGGCCGCCGACGCCGAGCCGAACGGCCGGATAGACCAGCACCGAGGCCAGCAGCAGGATTTCGCGGTCCAGGAGCGGGCCCTGGCGGTCGCAGACGCGGACCAGCCAAGCCAGCGGCAGGCCGATGATGAAGCGCTCGTCCACCCAGGGGGCGAGCAGGCAGGCGGCGACGACGGCGGCTCGCGAGGGGCTGAAGGCGACCGCCAGGAGCGCCAGCCACACCCAGCCGTCGTTGACGCCGTAGAGGTGCAGGCCGACGAGGCCGGCCGAGGTGGAGAGGTAGACCACGACGCCGCCGAAGACGAAGCGCGGGTCGGCCAGCCGAGACTGCAGGACGTGGCCGAAATAGGCGGCCGCGGCCAGGACGCCGAGCCAGGGGATGGCGAATGGCGTGTAGCCGGGCAGGCGCAACAGGTTGGCCGCCAGGGGCGGCAGCAGCCGCCAGCGCATGGCCGGCTCGATGTCGGTGCGGAAGGGCGAGGCGACCTGCAGCAGGAAAGTGTGGGCGCGGTCCCACTGGAACGTTCCCGGATGGTAGGCGTCCATCAGCCAGAGCCTAGGCGCGTGGAAGACGAGCACCAGGACCGCGGCGGCCAGGGCGAACAGGAGCGGACGCAGCCGCAGGGGTATCCGATCCAGCATCTCGTTCCCGACTGGCGCCGCGCGGGGCCAGGTTGTCGACGTCGCCTTAGCCGTGTAGCGGCAACGCAGGCTTCCGCGCCAGCCTCGATCGGCGCTTCGCCTCCCACGCCGCGGGCGGTCGCGATCATGGTTAGCGCGCCGTTAACCATGTGAGCGCAAAACCGGCTCATGGCCGTTCAGGGAATCCGGGGCGTCGTGGAAGCCGCGAT
>Ga0075012_10004152_pt1 | contig 13556 bp, 12 predicted proteins | sample All_14_2_FD_71474 | JGI IMG/M metagenome (GOLD analysis project Ga0075012, IMG submission 71474) | Freshwater microbial communities in response to fracking from Pennsylvania, USA - Allegheny Zone_MetaG_DW_15 | ecosystem: Environmental > Aquatic > Deep subsurface > Groundwater > Drilled... | reverse complement strand
CTCGTGGGCTGCGCAACTATGCCAGCCATTTCATCGATCTGTTGGTGCATTGGTTCGGTATGCCACGCCAGGTGCGCTGGTTGCATGATGCCAAGAATGAAGCCTTGGATGCGGCTGACCCGAATCCGAGCTTTTTCCTGGACTTTGCCGGACCAAAAGCATTCTTCAGCGGTTTCTCCGATTTGGATTACGACCTATTGGATATGGATGTCATCGGTCGTGATGGCCGATTGGCGTTACGGGCCGGCGGCGCCGAAATCCTTCGTGAGGCACCAGTCGCTGGCCTGCATTATCAAGGCTACAGCCATCTGACCGCATTGCAGCGAGATGCCGAACCAGTGGGGGGCTTTTTGGAGATGTATCGGATGTTGGGGCAGGGGGGCATGTCCGCTCTGCAACAGCAAGGGTGTGGGTTTGAACAGGCCGATGCCACGATGGCGGCCATGGATGCTGTGTTGCAATCCCGAGCCAATGGCGGCACGGCCATTGCCTTGGCTTGATTGAAGGGAATGGGTACGAAATGAGCAGCGCAGATACCTTGGCATTGCTGGGTGGCAAGCCAATCAATGACAAACCTTTCCAATTCAACAATGCCATCGGCGAAGAGGAACGTCGCGCGGTTTTGGCTGTTCTGGATCGTGGCGAATTATCAGGTTTTATTGCTTCTCCGGGCGAACCCTTCTGGGGCGGCGAAGCGGTGCGTGAATTGCAACGCATGTTTTGTGGGCATTATGGCGTGAAGCATGCGGTTGCGGTGAATTCGGCCACGTCAGGTCTGCTCTGTGCGCTTTCAGCGACGGGGATCGGCCCGGGTGATGAGGTGATTACCTCTCCATACACCATGAGCGCTACATCCACTGTTGCCTTGATGCTGGGCGCCGTGCCGGTTTTTGCCGACATCGAGGATGAGACCTTCGGCATAGATCCAGCTTCGGTCGAAGCTAATATCACGCCGCACACCAAGGTGATTGTTGCGGTAAATATCTTTGGCCATTCGGCGCGATTGAATGAATTGCGCGCTATTGCCGATCGGCATGGTTTGTTTCTGATAGAGGACAATGCGCAGGCGCCGGACGCACTGCATCAAGGCCGGTTGACCGGCACCATCGGAGATCTTGGCGTATTCAGCTTCAATCGTCATAAAGTAATGCAATGTGGCGAAGGGGGCGTCGTAATCACCAATAGCGACAAGTTATTCGAGAAAGCTGCCTTGATGCGAAATCATGGCGAAGCGGTTCTGGAAGGGTTTGGCATCGACGATCTGGTTAATGCCATCGGCCTCAATCTGCGCATGACCGAAATGGAAGCAGCCGTGGCGATTGAGCAGTTCAAGAAATTGCCGCGGATGAATGCCGAACGCGAAGCATTGGCGCACCGCCTAGATACGGGTTTGGCTGGTATCGATGGGATTGATGCGCCCCATATTGGCGAGGGCAATCGTCATGTCTATTATATGTATGCGATGAAATACGATGCTGCGCGTACGGGTCTGCCGCGCGATCTGTTCGTGAAGGCGATGTTGGCGGAGGGGTTGTTCATTCGGGGCGGTTATCTCAAGCCGACCTATCTCTACCCAACCTATCAGAAGCGCATTGCCATCGGAGACAAGGGCTTTCCCTTTACGGCCAACCCGCGGAATCAGAATCTCAGCTATGCCGAAGGGCTCTGCCCTGTTTGCGAACGGTTGGAAAATCGAGAACTCATGATTACTGCCGTGATGCAGCCGCCGCAAACTCTGGAAGATATGGACCGGTATGTAGCCGGTATCCGCAAGGTTCTTGCCAGCCGTGAGGCCTTGTTGAAGGCGGCGGCCTGAGTCTGGAATAGCCACATCATGTATGACCTGCTGATTCTGATTTCGGAGGCTGGTGCAGCGTCGTTTCTGCGACCGGTTCTGCGTGCTTTACAGCAACGTGCGGATCTGAATTGGGCATTGACGACCACCCCCGTGGCGCTAAGTGGTCTGGCCGATGACGTGCCGGGTACGCGCCTGTTACGGAGCGATCTGGATCGCACCAGCGCAGCAATGGCTGGTGATATCCTGGATATGGTAGAGCCTCGTCGCGTGCTGGCCTCGGCTGGCGGCTGGCCTTTGGAGCGGGCGGTGATTCGGCAGGCACAGAAACGCAGCATCGTAACGGCCCAATTCGTTGATACTTGGTATGGCTATCGGCGCCGTTTTCTGGAGGGTACAGACGCATTGCTGCCTGATCATCTGTTGGTGATTGATCCGCGTGCCGTGGCCGAAGCGGAGGCAGATGGCCTGCCTGCGAATAAACTGCATGCTTGTGGCCATCCGCTCTGGGGTGAAATCTCTCTGTTGCCCCCCATCGATAGTCGGGCGACATTATTCATTGGCGCGCCGGTGAAGCGCGATTACGGCAACAGTCTTGGCTATACCGAGGATGATGCCTGGACTTGTTTGCTTGATGTTGCTCGACAGCGTCCTGATTTGGTGAGCAATCTCGAATATGCACCGCATCCCGAACAAAAAAATATTGCTGTTTCGGTGCCTATTTCGCCGTATATTACGGCAAGGCTCGCTTATGTCGGGCAGGTTGTCGGCATGTTTTCTGCACCGTTGATCGAGGCCTATATCGCTGGCCGACGCTCGATCAGCTTGCAGCCGCATGCCGGTAGAACCGATATGGCACCACTTAGCCGTTTCGGTCTGTCGCCTCGGGTTACTAGTGCTCAGCAGTTGATCGATGCTTTAGAAGCGCCATTACCTGACAACACTTTATTCCGGGCCGATCTGGCCAATAGCACAGTGCGCTTTTTGACTGCCATTGAAGAGTTGTTGCCCGCATGATTCCCATAGCTGTTCCTGATTTGCGCGGCCGCGAAGCTCAGTATCTCGTGCAATGTGTGACTGATAATTGGGTGTCGTCGGCAGGGCCTTTTGTCAGCGAATTGGAAAAACAAGTGGCGGCTCTTGCGGGCCGCGTTCATGGTATAGCCTGTGTGAATGGCACGGCGGCTCTGCAGCTTAGTTTGCTCGCAATTGGACTGCGGCCTGGAGAAATAGTCATTTTGCCGGATTGGACTTTCGCCGCAACGGCTAATGCAATCGTACATGCTGGTGGCACGCCGTTGTTTGTCGATATTCTGCAGAGCGATTGGAGCATAGATCCGACTGCGGTGGATGCTGCGATAGCCAATAGCAAGGGCAATGTTCGAGCGATCATTGCCGTGGATGTGCTTGGAAACCTACCAGATTCAGCGCCATTACGAGCCGTTGCGCAGCGCCATGGCGTAGTGTTGATCGAGGATGCTGCATGTGCTTTGGGCGCGCGTAAGGATGGGGTGTGGGGCGGTGGCTATGGCGACCTGGCTGCCATCAGCTTCAATGGCAACAAGACCGTAACGGCTGGTGGCGGCGGAATGGTTGTTACCGACAATGCCGATTGGGCTCAGGAGGTTCGTCATCTCAGCACGCAAGCCCGCACCGGCGCGGATTATCGGCACGATCGGGTGGGTTTCAATTTTCGCATGACCAACGTGAATGCGGCCATCGGGCTGGCGCAGGTGGAACGCATTGATGAAATGCTGGCGGCCAAGCGCCGCATTGCCGCTGCATATAAAACTGCGCTGCAGAGGCGCAATGACATCATCTTTATGCCTGTAGAGGACTTTGCCCAATCTGGTTGCTGGCTCAGTGTGGTGCGCACTGCCTCGCCAGTTGCCAACGCAAGTCTTTCCGCACATCTGAGGCGGAGCGGCATCGATGCGCGCTCATTCTGGTGCGCGCTGTCGGATCAGCCACCTTATAGCGTATATGCTTCGCCGGCCAATCCAGTAGCGCACGGCTTGAACGATTGTACGATATGCCTGCCCTCCAGCAGCCATCTAAGCGAAGCCGATTTGAATACCGTGCTGGCAGCTCTGGCTGCCTGGCAAGGGCCTAGCATCTGACGCGATATCTTTTGCGGAGCCAACAGGATGTTCCAGCATAACCAGCGGCCCTATCTCATTGCCGAGATAGGTGCCAATCATAATGGCGATATGGATCTTGCGCGAAAATTGGTTGATGCAGCTAAGGCTGCCGGCGCCGATGCGGTGAAATTCCAATCCTGGGATACGACGATATTTTCGAAGTCAGTCTACGACAAGAACTATTTCCTCGGGGACGATTACCGCAATCGCAATGATTATACTCTGAAGCAGATTGTCGAAGCCTTCGCCATGGGCCCGGCGCAATTGACGGAAATGCGTGATTATTGCGTCAAGATTGGTATCGATTTTTCCAGCACGCCATTCAATGTGGAGCAACTTGAACATTTGGTGACGTTGGGAACGAAATATATCAAAATCGCTTCGATGGATTTGAACAATCCGCAATTGCTAAAGGCCGCAGCCGCCTGTGGCTTGCCTGTGGTCTTGTCCACAGGTTTTGGCAGCCTTGAAGAAATTGATCGCGCCGTGCGCTTGCTTGAAACGCATGGGGTGAAAGAAATCGTGATTTTGCACTGCATTTCGCTTTATCCGCCACAGGATGGCGAGATCAATCTGCGGAATATCGAAACGCTTCGGCAAACATTCGGATACCCGGTTGGTTTTTCCGACCATTCCATCGGGATCGAAATTCCGTTGGCGGCTATGGCCTTGGGGGCGATGGTGATCGAAAAACATTTCACGCTAGACAAGAATATGTTCGGTTGGGATCATAAGGTTTCAGCCGATCCGGGCGAATTGACAGCGATCTGTCAGGGACGGGATCGAATTCATGCGGCGCTTGGTTCGCCGCGCCGTATTGTGGGACCACGAGAAATGCAGCGGCGTGATGAATACCGTCGCTCGATTGTTACGGTGCGGGCAGTTAAAAGCGGCGAAGTTTTCGATGAGACTATGCTGGATTTTCGCCGGCCCGGCACCGGCATTGACCCCACCTTGGTTAATCTCGTGGTGGGAAGCAGGGCGGCGCGTGATATCGGGGCGGAAGAGATTCTTGGCTTCGACATGCTAGTGGGGCAGCAGAGTAAATAGCCAGTATGCCAGAAATGGCACTTGTTTCTGCGGTTTATCCGCAAGCTGAAAGCCGCTGCAAGCAGTTCGCCGATAGCGTGGCCAAGGCTTGCGCGCAGTCCGGGAAATGTGTGGTTTTATTGGTGGCGGAAGCGGATTACGATCCGAAAGTTGCCAGGGAGCGGATTTCCTCAGTTGCGGACTTGCGAGTCATTGAAACGAAATTGCGCCATAACCCGCCAGCATTGCGAGCGCGCTCCGTGTCGGCAGGCATGGAAGCCGACTGTAGTGTCGTTGCGTTTTTGGATTATGACGACATTGCCGAAGCGGACATGCTAACAAAATACATGCACGCCTTTTCCGACAAAGAAACGGATGTTGCCTATGGCGATCTTGGCTTGCTGGATGCAGAAGGAGCTTCCCTCGGCAGGTTGATGTTTGGCGAACATTTGCCGAGTTTCATGAACTCTCAAGCCGATTTGCATGATGGTAATATGCTTGGATTCTCAAATACAGCGCTGCGTTCGGCATTGTTGAATGTGGCCGACGCGCAGCCACCATCTGCAATTGTTGCATATGATTGGTGGCTATTCACGCGCCTGTTGGCGCGAAGGGCAAAAGGCTTGTGCGTGGCGGGTCCAGTGGCGGGATATAGACTGCATGAATCCAATACGCTAGGGGACGAGGCAGATCCATCTCCGGCGGATCTTCTGCGTCGCATGAAAGCACTGGCAGCGCATTATGCTGCCTTTGAGGCCGAAGATTGGGCTGCGTCGCGCCTATCTGTTGTGGAGGCGGCGATAGCACTATTAGCTGCCGATCAACCGATTCCAGCGCAGGCGATGCGGAGTTTTTGCAACAATGGCGGACCTTGGTTCACTCGCTTGCTTGCTGGTGCGCGCCGCATGGCAGGAGAGGCGTGATGTTTCGGCTGCGAGATATTGTTGGTTATACATGCCGAGCTGATACGCCGCTGCGTGAAGTAATGTTGCGCTTTAACGAGCAATTACACCTCTTCATGGTGGTGGTAGATGAAGCCGGTCGACCGCTTGGCACTATAACGGATGGCGATTTGCGCCGTAGCATACTGCGCGGCCAAACAGTGGATGCTGTTGCTGCTTCTGCGATGAATGATAAGCCCCGCATTGGCTATCTTGGACAATCAGGTAATCCAGTCGATCAACTCAAGGGTGGAGTGATCTTTCTGCCCATGGTCGATTCAAACGGGATTCTAGCAGAGATATGGCTACCTTCTGCTGCGGATGAAGCAATTGAGGATGCATTGGTGATGGCGGGTGGGTACGGTCGGCGTTTGGGGGAACGCACGCGTAACACGCCAAAGCCGTTGCTAGAGGTGGCCGAGAAGCCTCTGCTGGAGCATATGCTTGGCTGGCTGGAAAATGGCGGTGTGAAACGAATTTTCGTGGCCGTGCATTACTTGGCGGATCAGATCGAGGATTACTTGAAGGCCCGTCAAACGAGCACACAGCATGAAATTATCCGCGAGACTGAACCGTTGGGGACGGCTGGCGCCGTAGCCTATCTGGCCGAACGAGTAAAAAAATCTTTCTTGGTGGTGAATGCGGACGTTCTTACCAAATTGGATATTGGCGCTTTCACGTCGTTCCACCATCGCCATGGCTATGATGGAACTCTTGCCGTTGCCCCTCATGTAGTTGAAATTCCGTTCGGTGTTATACGCCAGGATGAGGACGGCAATTTCGATGGCATTGATGAAAAGCCGCGTTATTCACATTTTGTATCCTCGGGCATATATCTACTATCATCGGAATTCTGCAGTCTGGTGCCCAGGGGGCAACGTTTTGATATGCCTGAATTGCTGAATTCAGGCAGCAAAGCCGGTCTGCGGATCGGTTTGTTTCCCATTCATGAATATTGGCGAGATGTTGGTCGTGAAACCGATTTCCAATCGGCGCAGTGTGAGATTTGATGCACCATGTATAACATAGCCGTGCTTGGTCTTGGTTCGATGGGGCTTAAACATGCTGCAGCGGCGATTGCCGATGGGTATGATGTTGTTGGCTATGATCCGTCAGCTGCTGCATTGGCGCAGCTGCGTGAGATCGGCGGCCGGCCGGTAGAAAGCTTGGCTGCCGCGTTGCAGGAATGCAGCTTGGCGGTGATCGCCTCTCCGCCAGCTTACCATCTTGCTCAGGCCGAGGCTGCGATCACTGCCGGAAAATCAATTCTGGTGGAGAAGCCCCTGGCCGACCGTATCGGCGGATTAGAAAATTTGGTGCAGGTTGCGGCGCAGAAGCAGCTGGTTTTCGCTGTTGCGCAAAATCTGCGCTATCATCCTGCGGTACATGCGGCCCGTGAACTGATTACAACAGGTGCGATTGGCCAGCCGGTATCGGTTGTCTCGGTTGGGGTTTCGTATTTGGTGGATTGGCGACCACACCAGTCGGTGCGAGATAATTATGCTGCGGATGCTCGATCAGGCGGCGTTATCTTCGATTGGGTTCATGAGATAGATATGCTGACCTATCTCTTTGGCTCCTTCACACCTCTGGCGGCAGTGGCCGAGCGTTCTGCGCAGCTTGAGATAGAATCGGAATCTACCGCGGCTCTGCTGTTGCGGCATGGTAATCATGGTCCGTTGGCATCGGTCAATCTCAGCTATCTGCCGCGCCCTCGCAGGCGCTTTACCGAAATTTTCGGCACCGATGGACGACTCGAACTGGATTTGCCGGGGCGCGTGCTGCGCCACTGGAATGCAGGCGGTGACTTGGTTGAGGCAAGCGAATTTGGCGGAAAGCATGCCGATGATTATGTGTTGGAGCTTCGTGCATTTCTAGCGGCAGTGAATGGGCAGGGGCAGGTACGGTGTTCTGCGCAGGAAGCTTTGGATGTGCTTCGAGGTGTTCTGGCTTTGCGGCAGATGGCTGGGCTGCCGGCAGCAGATATGACTTGATTGTCGATTGGGCCGTGTGAATTTATCGGGTAAAAGGACCTACTGAATGATCGACTTGAATGGGAAAACGCTGCTGGTAACTGGCGGCACGGGGTCTTTCGGGCAACGTTTTGTTTCAACGGTTCTGGCGCGTTTCAAGCCGCGCCGCCTCGTGGTGTTCAGTCGCGATGAACTGAAGCAATACGAGATGGCGCAGAAATTTTCGCAATCGGAATTTCCCTCCTTGCGTTATTTCATTGGTGATGTGCGCGATGAAAGCCGCCTGGCCCGCGCTATGCATGGCGTTGAATATGTGGTGCATGCTGCGGCGATGAAGCATGTGACTGCTGCGGAGTATAATCCATTTGAGTGCATTCGGACCAATGTAATGGGTGCGGAGAATGTAGTGAACGCAGCGATGCGCGCCGGTGTAAGGCGTGTGATTGCGCTTTCCACGGACAAGGCGGTGAATCCAATCAATCTTTACGGCGCCAGCAAGCTTGCTTCAGACAAGATTTTTATTGCGGCTAACAATCTAAGTGGCGCCGATGGTACGCGCTATTCTGTTGTTCGCTATGGAAATGTGCTGGGATCACGCGGTAGCGTGATCCCGTATTTTCGCAAGCTGCTGGCTGATGGAACAGATCATTTGCCGATAACGGATTCGCGCATGACGCGTTTCTGGATCACTTTGGGTGAAGGGGTGGATTTTGTTTTGAGCCATCTGGACGACATGATCGGTGGTGAGGTTTTCGTGCCGAAGGTTCGCAGTATGAAGATCACCGATCTCGCACAGGCCATGGCGCCTGACCTGCCTTTGAAGATGGTGGGTATCCGTCCGGGCGAAAAATTGCATGAAATGTTGATTGCTCGCGATGATGCACGCCTTACCTGGGAGAGCCAGGATAGCTATTTGATCGAGCCAATGTTAAATCACTTTACGCGTGAAGCCTTTGCCGATGGCCGATTCAAGCGCGTTTCCGATGATTTCGAATTTTCCAGCGACGCCAATACGCATTGGCTTGGTATCGCTGAACTGCGGAAAATCCTGGAGAATTCCAAGTTATGATGGTCGTGCTTGATGAGCCACTGCAATTAAATGCAGTGCGGCTTATTCCTATTGCGGATAAGCATGCCAGCGAGCGCTATGCGAGTTGGATGAATGATCCGGAGGTTATCCGTTATACAGAGATTCTGTCTGGCGGTTATGATATCCCGCGGTTGCATGCCTATATTGCGTCAGCGCAAAACGATCCGGTGGGCGCTTTCTTTGCAATCGAATCCGAAACGCACGGCCATGTGGGAAATCTTCGCATCGGCGGTATTTCAGCGCGACATGGCAGAGCGACAATAGCACTGCTGATCGGGGAGCGATCAGTTTGGGGGCGTGGCATCGGGAGTGCGGCAATCCAGTTGGCGACCGATTTCGCTTTCCGCAAGCTGCACCTGCGCAAACTCTGTGCCGGTATTTACGAGGTAAATATCGGAAGCCGGATAGCATTCGAGCGCGCCGGTTATATTCAGGAAGCCAAACTAAAGGCCCATGTAATATATGAAGGCCGGCCGATAGACGTTCTGCAGATGGCAAAATTCAATGGTGAATTTGCGATATGACTAAGGTTTTGCCTTATGGCCGGCATAGCGTGGATGAAGAAGATATTGCATTGGTAGCAGAGATTCTGCGCGGCGACTTTCTCACTACCGGCCCGACCATCAGTGCTTTTGAAGCGGCGCTTTCTGCAAAATTGGACAATGCACATGTCGTGCTCTGCTCTAACGGCACTGCTGCTTTGCACATGATGGCCTTGGCTTTGCCATTGCTGCCAGGCGATGTACTTGTTGTGCCTGCGATTACATTCCTAGCTACTGCCAATGCGGCGCGGTATGTGGGCGCAGAGGTGGAGTTTGCTGATGTGGCCCCGGAGACCGGATTGATAACGCCGGAGACGTTGAAGGCTGCTATTGTTTCGGCTAGGCAACGTTTCGGCAAGTCTCCGCGTGCCGTAACCGCCGTGCATATGGCTGGGCAGAGCGGTGATATTCTTGGCCTTGCTGCAGTTGCAGCGGAAAACAACATGGTTTTGATGGAAGATGCCGCACATGCCGTGGGAGGGCGGTACTTGTCGCAGGATAAGTGGCTTCCTATCGGCGCCGGACATCATGCCGCCATGTGCGCTTTCTCTTTCCACCCGGTTAAGACGATGACGATGGGTGAGGGCGGTGCCGTCTCTACTCGTGACGAGGCGTTGGCGAATCGATTGCTGCTGGCCCGCAATCATGGCATGCAGCGAAATCCTGCGCTTTGGCGCGCCGATAGCGATGGGTTTGAGCCTGATGGCACGCCGCGCCCCTGGTATTACGAGATGCAGGAGCCTGGCTATAATTACCGGGCCACTGATATTCAAGCCGCGCTTGGTATGAGTCAGCTTGCTAGGCTGGATTTTTTTGTTGCGCGTCGGGCCGCGATCGTGGCCCGCTATCAAGAGGGTTTTGCGAATTTGGCGCCACTTCTTGAGCCTTTGCGCATGCGAGAAGATTCGCGGCCAGGCTGGCATTTATTCGTTGTGAGACTGGCTTTTGAAAAGTTGGGCATGTCGCGCACAGTGCTAATGAAGCGATTGCAGGCAGCAGGCATTGGCAGCCAAGTGCACTATATCCCGCTTTATCGTCAACCCTATTATCGTGACCGTTATGGCGAGATGCGGTTATCTGGCGCTGAGCACTATTACGAACAAGCTTTGTCGCTACCGCTTTATCCGGCAATGACGGATGCGGATGTGGACCATGTGATTGAAGCAGTTTCCAGCATTGTAATAAAGAGATGATGCAGGACTGGGTTTTTCGTGTGGCTTCAGCTCCGCGCTATGGTGGCGGCCATATGGCCCGCAGTTTGGTCCTGGCGCGTGAAATGCGCTCCATTGAGCATTCGTTAGATATCGCATTCGTATTGGATGCGGAATCTGCCCATTGGCGTGAGCACTTGGATTCTATGGGTCTAGTAGTTGTGGAGACGACCGGACGCATGAATTCGAAGATGTTGTTCGACCATCCCGAGCGTTCGCTGGTGAGGGATTTTAAAGTAGATAGCCTGGTTTATATTGATGACGATGCGGCCGGGTTGGATGGTGCGTCTCTCATCATACATCCGCATGCTGATTTGAAGGGCGAGGTGATCGGGGGTGTTCCGGCCTTGTGCGGCCTAGAATATGCGTTGATTGACAAGCGCTGGATTCGTGTTGTTGTTCCCGACCCGATAAAACCCATTGAACGCATTCTTGTCGCGTTCGGCCAGATCGATACTGCAAATGCAACAGAGCGGGTTCTCGAGGCGTTGCTGAGCATCCCGGGGCTGCCACCTATCGATGTTGCACTGGGAAGTTCGGCTGTGCATCTTGAGTCCTTGCGGCGGCGCTTCTCGTCTCTTGCTGGCGTGAAGTTGCATGTTGATCGCCCACATATAGATGATCTTGTGAAGGCGGCGGGCCTAACAATTGGAGCGGGAGGCGTCAGCTTACTGGAGCGCCTGGCTGCCGGCTCGGTATCGATAGGGGTTGCCCAAAATGCAACGCAGCGGAGCCTGCTCACGGCTCTTGCCGATACAGACGTTATTCTTGATGGCGGCGATTCATGGAACTTTGATCAATCAGTATTCTGCGATGCAGTTATGCGTTTGTTTTCCAGTCCGGATATGCGATTGCAAATGCGCAAGAGGGCGAGACTCTTGGTCGATGGTTTCGGGGCAAAGCGTGTCGCCAAGGCAATCCTTACCTTGCAATGAGTGCATTGTATCATGACCGATTTAAGTAATTTTGATGTGGCGTTCTGTGATAGCCCTGCGGCATTGGTTTCCGCGCGTGGATTGGGCTTGAGGGATGACACAAGAATACTGACAACAGCGCCTGCAGTTATGAGACTGGGGCGCAATGCGGTTGATATCGAAGCGAGAGTTCCTTCCGAAGTGACGGCCCGCTTTATTGCGGGCGTGGGGGATTATGTAAAAAGGCTGCATGCCGAATTGCGAGATTACCCCAATATTGGGGAGGATGCTTGCTCGGCCGCTCTGGGCGCCTTTAACGAACATAAATATTTGCACAAGGCATTGGCTCTGACATTGCAGGACTGGCAGGAGCCCAGGGTGATCTTGCAGCCGAAGACTGGCGATAAACGCCTGGATTTTGTCTTGCAAAGTCTGTGGCCAACGCTTTTGGAGACGAATACTGCGGCCGTTACTGTTGATTTGGTTGTGCCAAAACCCACCAGGGGGGCTTCACTTGGGGGGGGGGCGCCATCTTGGGCGAAGCGTTTGCAGAATTTGCATTTCGACCGCCTTGCCTATCATGCCTTGTTGCGGCTTGGCGGCGTGGTTGGTGCTTTGAGCAAGAGGCCGGCGGTGCTTGTGCTGCGCGACAGTAATGAACTGGTCAAGGAAACCGCTGTATCCTTTGCCTTTCGCGGCCATCCACTTGTTCTCATGGAAGAAGAGCCGTATCCTGATGTCAGTCTTCCCACAGATGTAGAGGCGATAGTCGAGAAAACGTGCTCGCGGCTTTTTGATGAAGTTTTTGCAGGTCAGTTCATGGAGCCTCTGCAAGACGCTCTACGCCGCCGTTTATCTTCTGCTGCTATACGAGAGTTGAAGGTTGTTGCTGCTGGCTACCCGGCCTGGCGGAAACGCCTCAGCAAAGTGGCGCATAGCGGGGCAGTCATACTTCATGGGGGACCAATTGGCGGCCGTGGCGGCGCTTTGCACAAGGCGGCGCGCGAAGAGGCTATACGGCTGTATGGTTTCCAGCATGGGGTTCGCCGGGAGATCGCCAATTGGCCTTTAGATGTCAGAATATTGAATGAAAATAATTTCTCAGACATGCTGCTTTGCTACAATTCTGAAGGAGCGTCCTATAGCGCGAAAGACAGTCCATTTGCGATCTCTGCTGCACGGTCGGTGGGGATGCCAAGCGATTATCGGCGGAAGCGTAATATATTTGCACGTCCTGCAAAACAGCCGCTGCTCTATATCTCCACGTTGCTGTATAGAGGAAGCCGGCAATTGTCCAATACCTGCCTTTCAGATCCGCAGCGCTCGGAAAAGGAGGAGGGTCTGGTAAAGGATGTTCTGGCTAAATTGCCGTATAAAGTGCGGTATAAGCCTTATCCTTCGCTGCGCTATGAGGGAGATGATCCCGTGCATTTGGCGGTAATGTCTGCCGACAATGTGCATATGTTCGAAGATGAAATAGATTTGCGCTATATGCTCCAACAGCATCAAGTGGCCATAACCAGCGGGGCAACAAGCACTGTGGGATGGTGCGCATTATCAGATCTGCCTCTCGTATTCATAGATGATGCCGAGGCTCAGCCATTGAATGCCGCGGCGCGCGAGAAATTCGAAACGGCATTTTTCGTTTTTGATACGAAAAATCCGAATTACAAACGAGATCTCGTCGCGTTTCTGTCGCAGCCAATTAAGGATATCCAAGCGCAATCCGCAGAAAAGGCCGATGCGCGCCGTGTCGTTCGACGGGATTTATTCGGCCTGGCCGATGGAAATTCCGGCTTGAATGCGTATCGCATCATTTGCGAGGATATGAAGGCTGTAAAGGGCAAGCTGTGAGGGCAACATGAAGTCTTCTGTGCTACAGGAACCTCAGATGCATTTTGGCAATCGCATGCTGGGGCG
>Ga0075012_10004151_pt1 | contig 13558 bp, 12 predicted proteins | sample All_14_2_FD_71474 | JGI IMG/M metagenome (GOLD analysis project Ga0075012, IMG submission 71474) | Freshwater microbial communities in response to fracking from Pennsylvania, USA - Allegheny Zone_MetaG_DW_15 | ecosystem: Environmental > Aquatic > Deep subsurface > Groundwater > Drilled... | reverse complement strand
CTCGGTGCGGAAATCTTCCGGCCGGTCGGACCAGCGAAGCCCGCCGCGCGCCACGGCACCACCGCGCAGGTGAATGCCTTCCATGCGCATGGAGGTCACGAAGATCTCGGCGTAGGGCACGGGCAACGGCATGTCCGGCACTTCGCGCGAGCGGATCTTGATGGAGAGGTACGGCTTGGCGTTGCCCGCCGCGTCGGTCTGGTAGAAGTTGGTGCGCAGGCTCGCGAACATCAGCGCCAGCATGCGGCGGATCACACGGTCTTCTGCCAGGTTGGTCACGGCTTCCAGCGCTGCTTCGATCTCGGTCTTCAGCGTTTGCTGCAGCTCGTCACGCTTTTTGGTGGCGGGGTTGAAGCGCGCATGGAACAGCTGCACTAGTTGGCGTGCAATGCCCGCATGCTGCCCCAGGGCCTGCGCGATAAAAGGCTGGCTGTAGGGGAAGTTCAGTTGCTGCAGGTAGCGGCTATAGGCGCGCAGGATCTCCACGTCGCGCGCGGAAAGCCCGGCCGAGAAAATGAGGGTGTTGAGCGTGTCGTTGTCGGTCTGGGCGCGCCAGATGCGTTCGATCGCGTCTTCGATGCGGGCTTTGGCCGTGTCGATATCCATCTCCACGGCGCTTGGCACGCGCAGCGTAAAGTCGCGCAGCAGCACCGGCGGCAATGGTGCCAGCGGGGTGACGATGTAGGGTGTGGCGTCCACCACAATGCAGCCCATGTTCTCGAGCAGCGGAATGATGTTCGACAGCTCCAGCTTCAAATCGCGCGAGTAGCATTTCAGGTGCAGTTGGTCGGGTGCGTCGCCCTTGGCGCGGAACAGCTCGAGCGCCAACCCGTCGCCCGTGGCGCATTCCTGCACGCGGCGGATATCGAACGCAGCGGCTTGCGCACTGTGCGTATTCACGTAGGCAGGGGGGAATGCATTCGCGTAGGACTGCGCCAGCGGCTCGCCCTTATCGTGGCCAAGCACATGGATGATCGCGTCGCGTAATGCATCGCTCCAGCGGCTGGCTAATGCGATGATCTTCTGCTCCAGCGCGTCTTCATCCACCTGCGGAATGGCACCTGGCGTGGTCTCGATCTGGATGGTAACACGCGCCAGCGGCGAATCGGTCACCTGCGTGTAGAAGGCGGTGAATTTGCCAGCATACGCTGCTTCCAGCACGCGTACGATCTCTTCGCGCACGGCGGTGGAGAATTGCTCGCGCGGTACATAGACCATGGCGCTGATGAAGCGCTCGAACGCATCGCGCCGGATGAAGATGCGCACCTGCGGTTTGGCTTCCAGCGAGACGATGCGCATGGCCATGCGGAACAGCGATTCTTCGTCCATCTGGAACAGCTCGTCGCGCGGCAGGAATTCCAGCGTGGTCTTCAGCGCTTTGCCGGAATGGCTGCTGGGGCTGAAACCGGCGCGCGCCATCACGCGTGCGGCTTTGCGGCGAATGAACGGGATCTGGTCGGTTTCACGGTAATACACGGTCGAGGTGAACAGGCCAAGGATGCGCGTTTCACCCGCAGGCTTGCCCTTCGCATCGGCGCGTTTGAGCGCGATGTAATCCATCGGTACGCGGCGGTGCACACGGCTCAGCTGCGATGCTTTCAGCACGCTGATCGCATCCACTGTGGTGGGCGTGTTGGCATATTCAATGGCGCCTTCCTGCTCGGCAGGCAGGTGGTAGACCCCAAGGGCGCCACCTTTTTTCAGGGCGAGGTTGCCTTTGCTGTCAGCCGTGTATTCGGCAAGGCCAAGGAAAATGAAATGGTTGCTGGCCAGCCAGCTGAGCAGGTCATGGATCTCACGCGTATCGGCGGCGGTGTTGCCTTTGCTGGCGCTGGCATAGTCGCCGATCAGCTGCTGCATGCGTGCCTGCATGGGTTTCCAATCGGCTACCGCATAGGCTACGTGCTGGAACGCACTCTGCATGTGCTCCATGAGATCATCCGGTGTCAACTTTACTGGCAGGGGCGAGCATTCGATGTAGATCATCGACTCGCGCGCCCAGCTGGCGGGCGCGGTGTCAGGCCGCTCGAAGCCGGTGAGTTTGCCCTTCGCGTCGCGCTTCACGGCAAGGATGGGGTGCAGCACGCGGTAGATGGTCAGGCCCTGCGCGTTGATCAGGCCTGAAAGCGAATCCACCAGGAAGGGCATGTCGTCGTTGATGGCCATGATGACCGTGCGCAGCCGCCCGCTGAAAGGTGATTTGCCGACGCTGACCGAAAGCTTTGGCGTGCTCGCCTGGCGCACGCTGGCAAAGGCTTCATAATTGATGGCGATGTTCGCGGCGGAGGCGGGCTCGATCTCTTCCAGGTCGCTCACCGTGGTGAGTGCATAGAAATGTTCGGCAAAGCCACGTTGTGCTGCGCTTAGCTTCTTCGCTTTTGTGGTGCCGAGGATGGCATCGATCAGCGATTGGTGCAGGGTGGAATAAGCCGTGGTGGATTTCGCGTTCATGATGCATGGTCTCCTGCAGCCTGTTTAACCAGCCCGTATGAAAGTGAAAGAAAAAAAGCTTGTGCAGCGCGGCATGAAATCAGCCGATCCGATCCCAGATATCGGCCGCGAGATTGATGCCATAGAGCTGTTGCGCGGCACGCAGCCCGGTAGGTGAGGTGACGTTGATCTCGGTCAGGTAGTCGCCGATCATATCAAGACCTACCAGCATTAAGCCCTGCGCTTTCAGCATGGGGGCAATGCGCGCACAAATCGCGCGGTGCTGTTCATTCACTTCGATGGGCTTAGCGATGCCGCCGACGCGCATGTTCGCACGGATGGATTCGCCCTGCGGCTCGCGCTGGAAAATGGCGGCGATCTCGCCCTCGACCAGCAGGATGCGCACGTCGCCGGTTGCCACCTCAGGCAGGAAGGCCTGCCACATTAGCGCCTGCCCACCGGCCTCGCGGTTCTGCTCCAGCAACGTGTCGATGTTGGCGTCGCCCGCGCGGAATTTATACACGCTGCGCCCGCCATAGCCATGCAGCGGTTTGGCCACGACCTGCCCATGCTGTGCGGCGAACTCATGCACCATTTCTGCATCGTTGCTGACTAAGGTGGGTGGCATACAATCATGCAGGTGCAGTGCTGCGAGTTTCTCGGGTGCGTTGCGCACGCCGACGGGGTCATTGAATACACGCGTGCCCGCATGCTCCAACAAATGCGTGGCGGTGATGTAATGCATGTCAAAAGGCGGGTCCTGCCGCATCCACACCGCATGCATGGCGGCCAGCGGCTGCAGGGTAGCCTCGCCCAGCTGGTAATGCAGCTGGGCGTCCTTGCGCGTGATTGTTAGCGGCTGCATACGCGCCATGGCAGCACCTGCCTGCCAGCTTAACTGATGGGGCTCATACATGTGGCACGCCATGCCGCGCGCTTGTGCTTCTTCAACCAGCATGATGGTCGTATCCGTCGGCAGGTTCAGCCGCGACGGATGGTCCATCTGGAAGGCGACGTGTAGCATTAGTTCGCTGCCGGCAGTGGGCTGGACTGGATGAGTTCGGGTGCAGCATACCCATCGCTGCCCATGCCGCCACTGCTCACCGGTGTGCTGGGCGCAGGGGCTGGGGTAGCAGCGGGGGTGCTGTAATCCGTGGTCGCCGGTGCCGTGTAGCTGCTGCCGGAAGACGGGGTGGCGTAGCTGCCGGTGTTGGCAGGCACCGTTGCATCATCCTGCGGGCGGATCTGCAGGTAATTCACCACGCGTTTCACGCCGCGGGTCGTGCGCGTCACGTTCAGCACGCGGTTGAGTTCCGCCTGGTCGGCCACGCGGCCCAGCAGGTAGGTCGTGCCGTTCACCACGTTGATGGAGTAGTTGATGACCCACACATGCTTGGTTACCAGCAGGCGGGCTTCAAGGTTTTTCTTCACCACCGCGTCCTGTGCGGCATCGCCCCAACTTGCGTTGGTGCCGATCACCAGTTCGTTGATCACTTCTTCCACGCCGCGCGCTTTCCACGCCAGCTCGACCGCACGCTGGGCGGCGCCTTCGCTTTTCACATTACCGGTGAGCAGTACGCGTGCATGGCGCACATCGATCGTCACGTCGGCGAACAATTCGTTGGTGCCTTCCTTGATGAACAGGCGGTTGATATCGGTGTAGATGGTGATGTCATCTACCTTGCGGCCGACGGAGCGTTCCTCGGCGAGCGAGACGCCCGCTTCGGTGCCGGCACCCACCGCGGCAGCAACGCAACCGGTGAGCAGCATGGGAGAGAGGGCAAGCAAGAGTTTCGCGGGTTTCATAAAAGCTCCGTAGGTAATTCAGTGCGACGCAGAGAATGCGTGGGGTATATGGTTCGGCCAGCGGTACCATGCAAGAAGGCATACGTCGAACCTTACCGCGCTGCTCGCATATTCCGGGTGATGCTGCAGCCACCATTGTGCTGCGCGCACCACACGTTGCTGGTTGCGGATATGAACGGCTTCGGCGGCATCGCGGCCGTGGCGGCGCAATTTCACTTCCACGAAGGCAAGCTGCCCGCCACGTTTGACCACCAGATCGATCTCACCGACGGGGGTTTTATAGCGCCGTGCCAGCACACGGTAGCCCTTGGCCTGCAGCCACCATGCGGCAAGCATTTCGGCGCGATGGCCTGCCCGTTCGCGTTGTTGGCGCTGGCGGCGGCGATCCATTACTTGCCTGCGAGGGTAAGCGCACGCTGGTATACGTCGCGCTTCGCGCGACCGCTCACCGCGGTGACCTCGGCCACTGCCTCTTTCAGTGAAAGCCGCGCCATCGCGTCGGTCAGAGCGTGGTCGATGGCCGCATCATCCATCGCGTCCTGCGCCTGCATCCCCTGCACCAGCACCACGCATTCGCCACGGGGCGGGTATGCGGTGAAATGCGCCAGCAGCTGCGAGAGCGTGCCACGCGGGCATTCCTCGTACAGTTTGGTGATCTCGCGCGCCACCGCGGCGGTGCGGTCGCCCAGATGCTCGTGCAGGGCCTGCAACGTATCCACCAGCCGGTGCGGCGCTTCATAGAACGCCAACGTCGCGGGCAGGGTTTTCAGCGCGAGCAGCGCTTCGGCCAAGGCCTGTTTCTTTTGCGGCAGGAACCCGCCGAAATAGAACGCATCCGTCGGCAGGGCAGCCATGGTAAGGCCAGCAAGCAACGCGCTGGCACCGGGCAGCGGCGTCACACGGATGCCTGCCTGCGCAGCGGCCGCGACCAGCCGCGCCCCGGGGTCGGAAACCAGCGGAGTGCCCGCATCGGAAATAAGCGCGAGCTTCATGCCATGTTGCAACTGCTCCACCAGCTTCGGCGTCATGCTGGCTTCGTTGTGGTCATGGTAGGAAAGCGTGCGCGTGGTAATGCCGTAATGCGAAAGCAGTGCCCCGCTGGTTCGGGTATCTTCGCAGGCAATGGCATCGACCGATTTCAGGGTTTCCAGCGCGCGCAGCGTGATATCGCCAAGATTGCCGATAGGGGTCGCGACCACGAACAGCTCGCCCGCGCCACCCGCCTGCAAGGATTCTTGGCTTTTGTGATGATTGTTGTTATGAGCCAGAGCCATGATGCACACCATAATGAGGCTTCCCATGAAGTGCCACCGCTTTCGTATGCCCACGCTCGGCGCCCTGATCGCCCTCGGCCTGCTTGCCGCGTGCCAGCAGCCCGCACCCATGGCACCGCAGCCGCCACGTGGCATTCACGCCGCGCCCAACCGTGGCCCGGTGAGCCTGACGCCCACGCGGGATGGCTCCATCATCGCCGTGCCGCAGGATGGTGCACAGACCGACCCCAGCGGGGCCGCCGCCATGCCCACCCGCACCGTGCGCGTGGGTCTGCTGCTGCCGTTGACCGGCCGTAGTGCCGCACTGGGTAAGAACCTGCAGGACGCCGCGACCATTGCCCTGTTTGATAAATATGCCCGCCTCTCTACCGCGCAGCAGCATATCCGTGTAGAGCTGCTGCCGAAGGATACCGGCGATACGCCGGAGCAGGCACAGCAAGCCATGAAAGAAGCGCTGGATGATGGCGCCGAGCTGATCATTGGGCCGTTGTTCGGTAATGCTACCGAAGCGGCAGGCCCGCTGGCGCAGGCCAAATCCATCAGTGTCGTCAGCTTCACCAACAACGCGTCGCTGGGTCGCCCCGGTGTGTACACGTTCGGGTTCCTGCCCGAAGAGCAGGCCGCCCGTGTGGTTGGCTATGCCGTCAAGCAGGGTAAAACGCGCATTGCTGCATTGGTGCCCGAAGGCGCGACCGGCGAAGTGGTGTTGAAAGGGGCGCGTGACGCGCTGGCGAAAACCGGCATGGCGCTGGTGGCCGAAGCCAAATACCCGCCGCAGGGTACCGGCATCGATACGGCGCTAGAAAAGCTCGTGCCCGAAGGTACCGTGCCGAATTTCGATGCGCTGTTGCTGCCGGAAGGTGGCCCGGCCATCAGCACCATTCTGCGCTCGCTCGCCAGCCGTGGTGTCACCAGCCAGAACGTGCAACTGCTGGGCACTGGTTTCTGGGATGAACCCACCTTGCTGCGCCGCGTGAACCTGCAAGGTGCGTGGCTGGCTTCAAGCCCGCCGCAATCGACCGCGCAGTTCGAACAGCGTTTCCTTGCAACCTATGGCTATGCGCCGCAGCGTATCTCCAGCCTTGCCTATGATGCGGTGGCGCTGGCGGTAACCTTGGCCACGTCGAACCGTGAGTTCAACGCCCAGAACCTGACGCAAAGCGCAGGCTACAGTGGCCCGGCGAATGGCGTGTTCCGCCTGCGTGCCAACGGCACGGTGGAGCGCGGTCTTGCCGTGTTGCGGGTGGATGGGGCGAACCTTGTGGTGATCGAAGCAGCGCCGCAGGGTTTTACGAGCGCAGCAGCGACGCGATAACCGCGTTCAGTACGGGCACACCTTTCGGGGTAATTTGCAGGCGCGCATTGTTGCGCCGCACAAAATCTTCTTGCTGCAACATGGGCAGGGCTTTTTCCATGCCGGCGCGGGTGGTAGCATCCAGCCGGTTCAGGTCGATGCCTTCCTGCGGCAGGCGCAGCCCCATCAACACGTATTCTTCGCTGCGCTCTACGGTGCCCAGCCGCGTTTCTTCCTCCACGCCATGGCCGATGCGCTGCACGGATTCCAGCCAGCGTTCAGGCGATTTCAGCGTCTGTGTGGCGTAGCGCTGTGCGCCGAGATCCACGCGGCCATGCGCCCCGGGGCCGATACCCACGTAGCATTCGCTGCGCCAGTAGCTCAAATTGTGGCGGCTTTCATGCCCAGTAGCCGCATGGTTGGAGACTTCATAAGCAGGCATGCCGACCTCCTGCATCACGACTTGCGTGCGTGCATAAAGTGCGGCGGCGTTCTCGTCGGCAGGCAGGGCGAAGGCCTTCTGCACGTGGTACTGGTGGTGGAAGGCGGTGTTGGGCTCGATGGTGAGCTGGTAGAGCGACAGATGGCCACGTGCATGCTGCAGGGCTTCGCGCAATTCGGCCTCCCATGCCTGCTCGGTCTGGCCGGGCAACGCGTAGATCAGGTCGAACGAATAGCGTGGGAAATGTTTGGCGGCGAGTGCCACCGCATCCAGCGCTTCGCTGGCAGAGTGTTCGCGACCCAGAAAGGCGAGCGACTCGGCACGCAACGACTGCACCCCAAGCGACACGCGGTTCACACCCGCCTGTGCCAACACGGCGAAATTCGCCGCCTCCACCGAGGTGGGGTTGGCCTCCAGCGTGATCTCAATGTCAGGGCTTACGGGCCAAAATGCGCGCGCCTGCGAAATGATGGCGGCCACCGTTTCCGGCTGCATCAGGCTAGGGGTGCCGCCGCCGAAGAAGATACTGGTGAGCTGGTGACCGTGGCCCTGCATGCGCGCATGCCAATAGCCCACCTCGCGCAGCAATGCAGTGCGCCATGCGGCATGATCCACGCCGTCGCGCACATGCGAATTGAAATCGCAATAGGGGCATTTTTTCCGGCAGAAGGGCCAGTGCACATATAGCGCAAGCGGTTTGAGTGTGCTAACAGGTTCCATGAACGAGGGAGTATATGGCCGTAGCCAGTGAAGAACAAGGCGCCATCATTGCGCTGATGCATGGCAAATACGAGCAGTTGCTGCGTATCGAGGCCGAGTGGGGCATTCGCCTGAGCGAGGGTGATATGCGCCCGCGCATTGAGCATTTTCATGACGCGGTACGCGCCCTAACCTCGGGAAGTGCGGATATTTACGCCAAGAACAGCCGCCTTTCGGTCGAGAACCTCGCCTATGATCTTTCGCTGCTGCGCGGCATTCCCGACCGGCCAACCGGCTACATCAACCGTACCACGGAGAAATCCTTCTCCACCGCGTTGGTGAAACAGAACGAAGCGGGTGCAGGTTTCTCCAAAATGCCACCGCAGGGCGTGCGCGCTGAAATCACGGCGCTGTACAAAGATTATACCGTGTTCTTCGCAGCGCTGTTCGCGCCCGTGGCCGACCGCAATTTTAAAAGCCGCGTGGATGCGGTGGATGCCAGCGTGGCCGATGTTGGGCTGGTCGAGCAGATCCTTTCGCAGCTGATGACCGGCAAAATGACGAACGCGCAGGCCATGGCCGAGATGAACCATGTGGAGCGCGACGATTTGCGCGAACGCATTCAGGCCATGCTGGCGCGTAAGGTGCTCTCCGCCCGCGAGAAGCAGGAAGCGCTGGCGATGCTAGCGCAGGTGGAGCGCGGGCTGGATGCAGAGAAAAAGCGCGTTGAACAGTCGCATCTCAGCTATGCCACCGGCCAGCTTGCCGTGTATGAGGATGCGAAGGATACGGTGAAGAAACTCGCGTCGCAGGGTTTGAACCTGGCGGGCAAATTCCTGGAGAATGCCATGCAGCAGGCGGGCCGTGGCCAAGGACGCGGGCAGGGCCGCAACTGAAAACGGCGTGCCTGCGGTGTCGCGTTACGTGCTCACTCGGTGATGTACCGATTTGTACACTCCCTCGCTGCGCGCGCTCGCTCCTACCATGCACGCCGTTTTGAGCTGCGGCGTGTAGGAGTGAGTAGATGATAGCGTGCCGAGGATACGGCGCGTAGGCGTAAGCCGAGCCACGAGCGAAGCGACGTGAGGGGGTTAGCACCGAAGGTGCGAAGGGCGGCGGTACGCCCCCTTCATGCCCGTAGGGCCATGGATTATATAATACGATAAATAATCAATCGCGCTTTGCCATAGTCACGCTGGTCAAGGCATTCAGCGCCCTCAAGCGTTTCGACATGGGCGCTACGCGGCTGCTCTACCACGAACAGGCTTTCTGGCAGAAGCCAGCCATGCCGCCGTAACCCGGCATACACGGGTAGGGTGAGCGGTGTGGCATAGGGCGCGTCCATGAATGCCAGCGCCACGGGATGTGGGGCGCTGGGCAGCTTCGTCGCGTCGGTCAGCAGGAACTGGCATTGGCTTTCCACCTTGCAATGCACGGCGTTCTCTTTGGCGAGCCCAAGGGCGGTCTTGTCCTGATCTACGAAGGTGCAGTGCGCCGCACCGCGTGAGATGGCTTCCAGCCCCACCGCGCCTGTGCCGGAGCACAGGTCCATCACCCGCTGTTCGCGGATATGCTGCCCGCCATAGCTGCCGTGCATGAGCAGGTTGAACACCGCCTCGCGCATGCGATCGGCCGTGGGGCGTATCGCATCGTTCTGCGGGGTGGCCAGTTTGCGGCCTTTCAGGTTACCAGCGATAATTCTCATAAACTATCCCTTGAAAGGGGGCTTGTTCCCCCGTCGCTTTTCGTTGTTACGCTGCGCTCCGCCGCGTTGTGGTTCGCGCCGCTTTGGCACTACGCTGGCTTGGTCTTCCAGCGCCTGCAGTAATTGCTCGACGGTATGCGCCGGTACTTCGGCCACCCCGTTCTCAGCAAGATCACCCAGCTCGATGCCGGCGTAACCCACCCGAATGAGGCGGCTGACGGGGTAGCCGTAATAATCGAACAGGCGCCGGATCTCGCGGTTCTTGCCCTCACGCAGTGTCACGGTTAGCCAGCGGTTGCGACCGCTGGTCTTGTCGGTATCCGGCACCACGGTGATGGGCCGGTATTTCACCTCGTCCACCACCACGCCGCGCGATAGCATGTGGATGTGTTTTTCGCTGATCTGCCCGTTCACGCGCACGCGGTAGGTGCGGTCCATGGCATTGCGCGGTAGCTCCAGCGCACGGCTCAACTCGCCCGAATCGGTCAGCAGTAGCAGTCCCTCGCTATCCAGATCAAGCCGCCCGACGGAAATGACGCGCGGTAAATGCGGCGGCAAATACTCGAACACGGTGGGGCGGCCTTCGGGGTCGTGGTGGCTGGTGATGAGCCCTGCCGGTTTATGGTAGCGCCACAGGCGCGGTAGTGCCGCCGCCTTGCGTTTTTTCAGGGTGGCACCGTCCACTTCGATCGCATCATCCGGCGTGACGGTGAGGGCGGGCGAGCTAAGGGTGTTACCATTCACGCGCACACGTCCCTGTTCAATCATCCGCTCAGCGTCGCGCCGCGAGCAGATGCCCGCCGCTGCAATCACCTTGGCGATGCGTTCGCCTTTCTCGGTCATAGTATTCCTTTCGTGGGTACGGCGCGTAGGCGCAAGCCGAGCCGCGAAGCGAGGGGGTCAGCGAAACGAAGTGAAGCGAAGGGTGGCATCTTTATGCCCCCTTTAGCGCGCATCGCGCGCATAATGCGTCGCTGCTGCGATAAACGCCGTGATGATTTTATCGTCGGCGCTGGTGATGGAGAATTCCGGATGCCACTGCACGCCAAGGCAGAACGGGTGCGATGGGTATTCAATCCCTTCGATGACGCCATCGGCGGCACGGGCGTTGACGATAGCACCGGGCGCGGGTTTGGCCACCGCCTGATGGTGCGCCGAGTTGACCATAATATGTGGTTTGCTGACGATATCCGAGAGCAGCGTGCCATGTACGATGGCCACTTCATGCCCCGCCTCGTGGCGGGGGTTGGGTTGTTCGTGTGCCAGCGCGTTCTGCACCGCGTCGGGAATGTGCTGGATCAGCGTGCCGCCGAGAATGACGTTGAGCAGCTGCTGCCCGCCACAAATGCCCAGAATGGGCATGTTGCGCTTCACCGCGCCTTGCGTGATCGCCCATTCGAACTGACTGCGCCGGGGTTTGGTGGTGACTTTTTCGCTGGTGGTGGCTTCACCATACATCTCGGGCGGTACGTCGAAATTGCCGCCGGTGATGACCAGCCCGCTGATCGTGTCGAGGTATGCATCGGCCAGTTCCGGCTCGTGCGGCAGAGCCAGCGGCACGCCGCCATGGCGGGCGATAATGCCGCAGTAATTCTCGCGCAGCGCATACCACGGGTATTTCGACCAGCCACCGGCGGGCTCTGAATCCAGCGTGATGCCGATGCGGGGAGGAATTTGGGCCATGATTCTCGTGACTTGTGCGTGGTGGAACAATCGCATAGTATCGCTGCCGAACCATAAACGCAAACGGTGCGCTGCTATGTCGCTTCCTTCCCTGCTTGGGGTCATCCTCGGCCTGCTCATGATCGGCGTTGCCGTGACCCTGGCTACCAATAATCCTTTTATTTACCTTGACTTGCCGGCACTGCTGATCGTGTTGGGCGGCTCCATCGCGGCGGCATTCATGGGCTACCACAGCCGCGATGTGCTGACCGCGTTCAGCGCCATCGGCTGGATGGTGAAAAAGCCTAAATCCACCCGCGAAGGGCTTAACACCGAGATCGGCCGCCTCATCAAATGGGGCTATCTGGTACAGCAGCGTGGCGTGAACGCGCTGGAGAACGAGATCAAATCCGTGGCGGTGAATGACCCCGTTATCAAATACTGCATCGAGCTGGTGGTCACCAACCACAACCCCGCCGATTTGCGCGCCATGATGACCACCGCCGTGGAAAGCGAATTCGAAGCCCGCACCGCTCCCGTGCAGGTGCTGCGCAACATGGGCTCCAGCGCCCCCGCCTTCGGGATGATCGGGACACTGGTGGGTATGGTGGCCATGCTGGAACAAATGGGCCAGGGCCCGAAGAACATGGTCGCCACCATCGGCATCGGCATGTCGCTGGCGCTGGTTGCTACGCTGTATGGTGTGGTACTGGCGCGCATGGTGTTCCTGCCCGCGGCCAGCAAATTGCTGCAGAAGGAAGAGACCGAACGTTTCCGCAACCTGATGGTGGTGGAAGGCTTGTGCATGCTGGCCGAGAAGAAGACCCCGCGCTTCATGCAGGACCGTTTGAACTCGTATCTTGAGCCCGCGCAGCATTTTGACATCGACCGGCAATTGCGCATTCCAACGGGGGCATAGCACACCATGCTGCCGAAGCGCCCACCCCGCAAAGAGGATGAAGATACCGACGCGTGGCTGATCACCTACGCCGACATGGTGACGCTGCTACTGTGCTTCTTCGTGATCATGTTCTCCATGTCCACGCCCAATGGCGAGCTGATGGAGAAAATGGCCGAATCGCTGCGCATGGAAGGCTTCTATCAGGACGAGAAAGTCATTACCGATCCGTTCGAGACCCTGCAGAAAGACCTGTCACTGGCGCTGGGTGCGAGTGGCTACGACCAGTTCATCGCCATTTCCGAGCAGGACGACGCGGTGAGTATGGAGCTGGCCAGCAGTTCGTTCTTCGAGCGCGGCAGCAACAAATTCAGCAAACAGGCGTTGCCCATGCTCCAGGCGCTGTCGAAGCAGCTGATGGCGTTCGCGAATAAAGACGTGGTCATCGAGGTAGAAGGCCACACCGACGACACACCGATCGCGACCGAGCACTTCCCTAGCAATTGGGAGCTTTCGAGCGCACGGGCGAGCAATGTGGTGCGTTACTTCGCGGCGCAAGGGTTTCCGGAGAATAAATTGCGCGCCATTGGCGTCAGCTCAACACAACCCAAAGCCCCCAACCGCGACAACACCGGCAACCCGATCCCCGCGAATCAGGAGATCAACCGCCGCGTGGTCATTAAGCTGCGCAAGGCCGACGTTTAAGCCGCGCTTACTGCATGAACATGTAGATGTTGCAAAGCACGCTGCTGCTGCTCAGCACATAGGCGGCGGTGTTCGGGTCGGTGGCATCGGTACAATTCGGGGTAAACGAACTGCCTTGTTTGTGCGTGCGCACATTGCCCAGCCCCGGCCGACCGTCGTCGAGCTTGGTATCAAGGTTCCATGCCTCTTCCGGCTTGATGGCAGGTGATTCGGTGATGCCAGTCGTTGACGTTCCGAACATCAGTACCGGGCCAGATTTCGTTGGGAACCAATTGGCATCGCTATGCGATGCTGCATTCGACCATAGGGAAAACCCGGTATTGCTGATGCGACCGCGCGGCACGTTCACCCCAGGCGTCGTGTTGTAGACGCCACCGGTGCCCCGATAGCCCGTGTAGGTGCCTTCAACCAGCCCGGCGTTCGCCAGTTGTTTCCATGCGTGGAACGTTTCGCCTTGCGGATTGGTGGCCGAAGCGGTGGGTGGGCTTACAAAATCGCCATTGCCATCACCATTGCAGGTCCCTGCCCCGGTCTGGGTGGCGTTGAAGCAGGTGGCATCGTTGCCTGCGGTTCCGGCGGCGAACCCCCAGAACGAGGTGGCATTGCGCATGTCGCCGGGGAAGGCGAAATATTTGTCCTGAAA
>Ga0075012_10004149_pt1 | contig 13560 bp, 13 predicted proteins | sample All_14_2_FD_71474 | JGI IMG/M metagenome (GOLD analysis project Ga0075012, IMG submission 71474) | Freshwater microbial communities in response to fracking from Pennsylvania, USA - Allegheny Zone_MetaG_DW_15 | ecosystem: Environmental > Aquatic > Deep subsurface > Groundwater > Drilled... | reverse complement strand
GTTTGCACATTGGCGATATGGCTACAAAGAGTGATTGGAATAACAAGAGCCGTATGAGTCGAGAGGTTCACGTACGGTTCTGTGAGAGGCTTGGACTGAAATGCCCTTGCCTACTTGACCATTTTATGTGTGAAATCCAGGTATAAACAAGTACATAATTTTAATAAAATGATGCGATCAAATTATAGTCACCCGCTTAAATCAATACTTACCGTTTTCATAATCATTATGTTGAACATAGTTTCGTTGAGTCAACCGCCACCGCCGCCACAGGGCAGTTCCGGCAGTCAGTTCAATAATTCTGGTAACGAAGCCGATGCAGCTCCAATCGGTGAGGGCATCTGGATATTGATTGCCCTGGTTGCCAGCTATGGAGTGAAAAGATATATGCGAAAATCGGAAGTAGTTCCCGAAAACGAGTTGCTCCCGGTATCTGAAGAAGATACAATTCAATAAATTGAGTTTGTCGGGAGGCTCTGATTACGCATGTGAATGATGTAACTTATTTCTAAAATTATGTAGCACAACAGGTTATACCTGCTGCTACCTTTGTTTTATAAATACTAAATGATATGAGCAATATATTTTTCTTTATCGCCATCCTGCTTGTCGCCTTATGGGCAGTAGGGTTTTTTGTGTTCAGCATGGGTACATTTATTCATTTGCTGCTTGTTCTCGGGCTTGTTTCCTTGTTCCTGAGGTTATACATGGGAGCTAAGACGACTTATGAAGAATCGAAATAACAGTTCCTGCTGAAGTAATTTTTGCTGATTGCGAACCGGACAACTATCGGGTTTCAGGTTTTTAAAATAGTTCGCAGGCAGTGTGTACCGAATTTGGCATGATTCAAAAGTATTGATAATGTGTGAATTATATAACTCTTCACCCGAATTGTGTAACTATAATGAGGGATTGAGGGCCTAAATTTGCAACGTTAAAATACTGTTTCGTTTTTTTCGGGACAATGTTCAATGTATTTCATACTACTTACCGCTCCGGTTACTCATCCCTTAAACCCAAATTAAACCAAAAATTATGAAAAGATTACTTCTCGTTCTGGTTATGCCAGTGATTATTCTGGCAACAGGATGCAATCAAAAAAATGAAGAAATTGCTATGTTGAAAGCAAAAAACGACAGCCTGATGTCAGTCGGCTATGTAAAAGATTCAACAGTTATCGATTTTGTAAATGCCTTTAACGACATTCAGTCGAACCTGGATTCGATAAAGATGAAAGAAAAAATTATCAGCAAAAATGTTGAGGGTAATTCCGAAATTAAAACCAGGACTAAGGATCAGATCAACAGCGACATAAATATGATTTATAAGTTGCAGCAGGAAAATAAGATTTTGGTGTCCTCATTAAGGTCGAAACTGAAACAATCAGGTGTTCATTCGGTTGAACTCGAGAAAATGGTTGAAAACCTGACCAAACAGATAGAAGAAAAGGATCTGCAGATTGCTATGCTTAAAGATGATCTTACCAAAATGAATGTTCAGGTTACAGATCTAACTACAAAAGTGGTTGATTTAAATGCAAATGTTGATAATTTGAGTACGCAAAACGCACAAAGACAGCAGGTTATTGATGCTAAAACTACCGAACTCAATACAGCTTATTATGTTGTAGGAACACCGTATTACCTTGAGCAAAGAAAAATTGTTACAAAAGAAGGTGGATTTATCGGACTGGGACGTACCAAAGAACTTGCTCCCGAAATGGACAAAAGCTATTTTACGAAGATAGATATCACCAAATTGGTTTCACTTCCAATCATGAAGGATAAAATGTCGATATTAACCTCACATCCAAAAACTTCGTACCGTCTTACCGGTAAAAACCTATCCGACAGCCTTATCATAACCAATCAGAAAGAATTCTGGAGCTTGTCGAAAGTACTTGTGGTAAGTGTTAGTAAATAAAACTACCAAAAGTAACCAATAAAAAAACCGGCTCAAAAGGCCGGTTTTTTTATGGATTGAAATCAGAATGTTCAGTCAGCAAACTAAATCTGATTGAAACCGCAGCATTCAGAAGTGTAAAGTTATTAAAAGCTAAGCAGCTCTTCACTTTTCATTCTTAATCTAATGTTCTTTGTTTTTCACTATTTTTCAACTAAAAGTCCCAAACCCACTCAATATCCCCTCGCCTTGTCGCCCCTCATATATGCCTCGCCTTGTCGCCCCTCACCTTGTCGCCCCTCATTTATGCCTCGCCTTGTCGCCCCTCTACCAACTTATGACTTAAAAAGCGGGTAATCAGTATATCCCTTCTCGTCGGCGGTATAAAAAAGATCCATTTTCAGATCCTGCGACAACGGACTGTCATTTTTAAGTCTTTCAACAAGATCGGGATTATTGATAAACGGACGGCCAAAGGCAACTAAATCGCCGAGTCCACTTTCTATATCCGCTTCAGCCCGCTCTTTGTCATATCCGCCCGATAGAATAAGCGTGTTATTGAAATTATTCCTGATAGCTTGTTTCATTTCTGCTGGCACTACCGGGGCACCCATAGCCGAATGATCAACCAGGTGAATGTAGGCAATTTCGAGTTTGTTAAGTTCTTCTGAAAGATACACATACGTATCATGAATTTCAGGATAGTGCGGCATATCACTGGCCACTCCGCAAGGCGAAAGGCGGATTCCGGTTTTATCGGCACCTATTGCTTCGGCAACCGAAGCGGCTACCTCAAGTACAAACCGGCAGCGGTTTTCGATGCTTCCGCCATACTTGTCGGTGCGTATATTACTTACCGGCGACAGAAACTGCTCAAGCAGATATCCGTTGGCAGCGTGCAGTTCAACGCCATCGAAACCTGCATCCATTGCATTTAACGCGGCATCAACAAATTCGGATTTGGTATGTAACAGATCGTCATCAGTCATAGCCGCAGGCTCGGGAAAATCCTGCATCATAGCCGAGTCGGTCCACATTTGTCCGGCAGGTTTTACTGCTGAGGGTGCAAGAACCCTGCTTCCTTCGGGCATATTGAGCGGATGGCTGATCCTGCCGGTATGCATAAGCTGAACAACAATTTTTGCTCCTCCCTGATGAGCTGCGGAGGTTACTTTTTTCCATCCTTCGACCTGCTGGCTGCTGAAAATGCCCGGAATACGTGCATAGCCCAACCCGTTTGGCGATGGCGAAGTGCCTTCGGTAATTAACAACCCGGCATCTGACCGCTGTTTGTAAAATTCGGCCATTAAATCATTTGGGATATTTCCGATAGCACGGCAACGGGTCATAGGAGCCATTGCAATGCGGTTTTTAACATCAGTTAAGCCGAAAGTGGCTGGTGTAAATAATTTGTTTTGTTCCATTGTTAGAGTATTGTTTGGCTAATACTAACAGGAACAGGCAAAGAATGTTCTTAATTTGAATGTAGTATGACTGGAAAATAAGGAGTAACCTGCTGATTTTTAAAGAAAATTCTCATCCAGAAATTTCTGAAACACATCTTTATACTGATCACTCACCGGGATATATTCTTTCCCGAATACAATCCTGAACCTTTCGATGGTTTCGATACGGTGGAGGTTAACAATAAACGACCTGTGTACTCGCATAAAACCTGACGAAGGCAACTTCGATTCCAGCACTTTTAACGAATTGATTGAAAGTATAGGATTCGGTTCGTTGCGCAGATATATTTTTACATAATCTTTCATTCCTTCGATGTACACTATTTCACTGAAATTGATCCGCCTGATTTTATACTCACTTTTAATAAACAGAAATTGCTCATTGGTTTCGATGCTATTAGGTTTCAGATTTTCGAGATCAATTAGTTTTTTGGCTTTCAATGCGGCTTTCAGAAATTCCTCGTATCCATAAGGTTTAAGCAAATAGTCAACAGCTTCGAGTTTAAAACCTTCGAGAGCAAATTTCTCAAACGCAGTAGCAAATATTATCTTGGGACCGTATTGAACCATGCGAGCAAAGTCAGTGCCCAGAAGATCCGGCATTTGTATATCCAGAATCATGAGATCAACCTCGTTATTCACGCTGTATTCCATAGCGCTGAGTGGATTATCGAACCCACCCACGAAATTCAGGAATGGAGTTTTTGTTATGTAACCGGTAACCAGTTTCAGCGCAAGCGGTTCATCGTCGATGGCAATAGTGTTTAGCATAAAATGGCAGATCAGGATATGTTTATTTGTAAAAATACCAGGAAAGTGGTTTCGTTTTCAGTTATTTTAAGTTCGTGCCTGCCAGGGAAAAGCAAAGCCAGGCGCTTTTTTACATTTTCGAGGCCGATACCCGAATCCTGCCGGAGCAGGTTATCGTTGCCTGCAACCAGGCTGTTTGAGCATTCAAAAATTATTGAGCCGGGTAAAACACTCAGTATCACATTGATAAAAGAGGTACTTCGGTAGCTGATTCCGTGTTTGAATGCATTCTCGATAAACGGCAGAAACAGCAAAGGCGGTATCGAAATGTTAGTGTAGTTTTCGGGAAAAGTGATAGCAATCGAAACTTTTTCCGATATGCGAAGTTTCATTAGCTCAATGTAGGTATGCATAAATTCAATTTCTTCGCTCAGCAGTTTATCCCCTTTTTCGGTTTCGTAAAGCAGGTAACGCATAAGTTTGGATAACTGCAGTATAGCTTTCTGTCCGTCGGCAACATCGGTTTGCACAAGCGAATAAATATTATTGAGTGTATTGAAAAAGAAATGCGGGTTTATCTGATTTTTTAGAAATGCCAGTTCGGTATTGAGCATTTCTTTTTCGGCTTCTTTTCGCTCTTTTTCGTGTTTACGCAGTTTATCGGAGAAACTGAGTCCCATGCCAAAACCGGATAAAAAAAGCGTAGTTAAAATAAAATTATACATGGGCCAGTTTTTGGCCGGGCGCTTGCGTTCGTCTGTCTGAAAATCCCGCGGCGCAAATGGTATTCCGGGTGGGGGCTGAATTCTGGTATGCATTTCATTCTCCATTCTGTTAGGCATTGGCCCCTTATTCGACCTGGCAAAAACCTTATCGTTTACAAAAGTTGCAGCCGCTATAAGGGCAAGGGCAGTGATAAAATAGAGAATTTTCCTGTTACGGAAAAACAACAGAGGTGTAAGCCACAGATAGTTAGCGTAAAAAATGACTGCATATAGAAATATCTGAAAATAAGTGCGGTACAGAAATGATTTGTCGTTGCCCGAATCGGCATAAAACAGATAGGTTGGCAGCATGAAAAGTACTATCCAAACCGTAACATGAAGTATCAGATATATTTTTTTATCTGATATAAACGAAGGTTTTGTAAAACTGTAGAGTTTTCCCATAGAGCAAAGATATTAAACACACGTATTGTATTAGTCAGTTATTTTATATGAAGCCTGCCCCGATTCTGAACTTTGATTAGCAGCTGGATTCCGCATGTTGCGGAATATCAGGGCAAGCTGTTTTTAGTCGTAATAATACACTTTTATGGTAGCTGAGTCTTTTAGGTAATCGAGGTTACAGATGCTTAAGCGGCGGATATTCAGACCGGTTCGTATTTTCAGCTCTTCAATAAGTTGAGTGCGGAGTTCGGGTTTAACCATCCCGATTTTTTCAAACTGAATAACCTGGCTGAACTCGCGTTTCAGGATACGGTTTGAATCAAGCACAGCAACAATTGTAAAAATAATGGCGCAAATTGTAGCCAGTACTTCAATATCAAGCTGAATTCCACTTATCAGTCCGATGGCAATAAACACAAAAAGATAGGTCATATCTTTCATCCCGATGCTGTCAGTACGGTAGCGCAGCATCGAAAACACAGCGAATAGTCCGAATGCCGCCCCCATCGAAATTTTTACCTTATTCAGTACAAAAGTGAGCAGGAATATCACAATATTGAATACAATGAATGTGAAAATAGTATCCAACTGTTTGTAATTGGGATGGTAAATCAGAAGAATGATCAGTAATATCATTGCTATATCGATTCCCAGAGTAATGAAGAAATGAGGATTAATGGATACTATTTCTTTTTTCTTTTCTGCCGATGTTTCTTTTGTGCCGCTGTCGGACAAAGTCGAAATTTCGGCTTCAATACTTTCGGTTGCAATGCAAGCTGCAGGAGCCGACAGTGTCAGTAGTAGCAATAACACTAAAATCCTTCTATTCGTTGTGGTTACATAGTTTGTTAACATGGAGCAGTTTTGATTTAAATCTGTTAATTTTAATTTCAGGGTTCATACTTGCAATTCCAATGCAATACTTGCTTATCGACAAGGGATGGATATGGTTTTCCTGCATCAGGTTAATAAAGGGTGATCCGGAGGTGCGTTCCTGTTTTACTTCAGCAATTACCAGGTTAGGGAAGGTGCTTACCTGTTGATGGAATTTGTATTTCAGGCCAATATCAATGGTCAGCCGTTCCGAAAGATTTTTGCTTACCAGCGTTATACGACTGTAATCAACCTCTAAAGCTTCGGTTAGCAGGTTGGCCGGGTAACCGGTTTCCTGTTGGAGCAGCGCTTCAGTTTCGCCTGTAATAGTGTAAATGCTGTCCGTTAGTTTAATCCGGTGTTTTATCGTCCGGCTTTTATTGGTTTTATATTTTATTTCAAAGAAACTGATGCCTGAATCAACGTATTTTCGAAACCTTACTTTATGCCTGTTCAGCCTTCCGTTGTGATGGTTCATGTACATTTCGAGTTCAGCGGTATCGAAATAATGAGTTTCGTAAAGGCTGGCCCTTTTACCTGATATGGAGAGCACACGGTATCGGTCGCAGAGTTTCTCCAGCATTTCAGTAAGCTTATCGCTGCGAAAAACATATTTTACATCCATTCGGTCGAGCAGTTTAACCGAATCCATTTCTTCGAGGCTTATAGTGTCGAAAGTGTTAAGGACCTCAAGCGAATCAGTCATAGAGCGCGTTTTCCCGGGGTTTTGTTGTTTTATGATTTCCATCATCATTCCTCTCTTACCGCTGTTATTGTTTATTTTTTATGGGTCATTACTTGTTCCGATTTATCGGAATGGAATTTCTCATCCATTTCTTGTTTTTATTGGTATTCCCCGCATTCATCGGGGCAGGCCGTGAGCTAAAGGTTCGCCAGTTTGAACATTATATCATCTTACTTGCCTGCTGTTTACCTGCGCGAAGCAGGCAGGCAGGGGTTGGTGATTTTTTTCCAATCATGGCTATTTCATATAAAAATCCTGAAGTAATTGCATGGCTTACTTTACAAATTGGAGAGGGATGTAAGCGTTCCCGAAACCGTGAATGTCGAAACCAGGGTGCCCGGGGAATAAACCCCTCCGCTGTAAACCCCGTCTTTTAGCGTTCCTGTTGAACTTCCGCTTTTGTAAATCGAATAGGTAGATCCTTTTACCAGGGCAGGCGACGAGAAAACCATTGTAAGATATTTCCTTGCAGGACTAAAAGTAACTACTTCGTTGCCGTTTGCATCCTGAATGTGAAATAGGGCAGAAGCTGCATTGGCAGATTTAAATATCATTTTCAAGGAATTTTGCGTTGATGAAGTTCCGGGAGCCTGCAACATATTTGAGCCTGGTCCGGAAGCGATAAGAAGTCCGCCGGAAATAACAAATGATCCGTTGTAATCAATGGCAACTTCGGGTTGCGAAGCAGGGCCATGAACAATAACAGTCCCACTTTTCATTTCAATGCTGCCATTGCTGTCGAGCGGATCACCACTGGCGCCATTCAGCACTATGTATCCGCCATTAATGTAGATATAGCTTTTATCATCGTTTTCAGTTCGCGTTCCTGCAGTAGCATTGAAACTATCGTCGGATGAAACTACATTTATATTTCCTCCGTTTATAGTAATAATATGACTTTCAACACCTTCGACTGATTTTGTGATTACAATATCTCCGGCATTTATAGTTATTGCTGCATCAGCGTGTATGCCATCGTCAGCGGTGGAAAGAGTGTAAATGCCTGAATTTATTTCAATAGTCCCATTGGAATGAATGGCATCATCCGCTGAATTTATAGTGCAGTTTTGAAGTAGGAGTGTAACACTTACCAGACCTTTTATTCCTTTGGCCGATGCATCGCCACTAACGGATGACGAATTTCCGCCACCGGTTTTCAGGTCGAATGTACCACTGTTTGCAGTAACTGTGGTTTGGGCTGCAATTCCATCACCACCGGCGGTTATTTTGAAAATGCCATCTTCAATTAAAATATATCCGGCAGCAGTATTGCTTTCGTTGTCCGATTTCAAACCGTCACCACCCGTATTTATTGTAAGTGTTCCGCCTTTTACAATCAAAAAATCTTTACCGCGGATGCCATCGTCAGCAGCAGTTACAGTAATGGTTCCGCTTTTGATTATCAATCCATCCTTACCGGTAATTCCATCTTTGTATTTGCCGTTAACTGTGAGCGCACCTGTCCCGAAAATTGTCAGGTCCGATTTGCTGAAAACAGCGGCATTTGGATCCTCATCCGGACTGGCATAGGCTGAGCCATCAGAAATTGTATTTTGCGAGCCTTCGGGCAGGTTAATAATGGTTTTCTGAGAGTTTTCGATAAGCAGTGCCGGGCCTGTTGAATTCGTTATTTCGGTATTGTTTAGTATCAGTCGCACCACATCAGTGCCTGGCGCATTTACAATAACCTGGCCATTCGAAAGGGAACCCGAAACTTTATAATTTCCGGCTGCTGTTATTGTTGCAATGCTGCCGCTGATGGTAACATCTGAAGAGTTTGTTGAAATTGTATTGCCGCTGAGGGTGATGGTTTTTTCTGTTGCAGCATCCCATGTATAATCGCTGGTTTCTTCGTGGCTTAAACCTTCAGCCGGATCTGTGCTTACTGAGCTGCTCCCCTCCGGATCTTTTTCACAGGAAAGCATCAATGAAATAATGAGAGTAATATTTATAAACAGGAGTAGCTTTTTCATGGTTTTTACAGTATGGTTAACAATTAGATTTCGTGTGTTTTATCTCTTTTATCCGGGTTGTTATTTCTCATAATGGGCTCAGAATGAAAATGAATACCCTAGTCCGAGCACAAAAGTATTTCCTTGGTTATTCCCGTATATCTTGCTGTTAACCAGGCCATACAATTCAATATGTTGGTGTTTTGAAATTTTGTAATCGAATGCCAGGGTGTACCGCAGTTTTTCGAACATATAGCCATCCGGATTATTAAGCTGGAAAAAGGTTTCGGCTGACAATGAAGGCGTGACAGGAAATTTCGGGATATTGTATTTTACTTTAAGCTTATTACTCCAAACAAGGTCGGGGTCAATATTATATGTGTCAATTTCTCCGTTGCTTTTTATTCGGTCGGTATCGTCCTTGGTGGTAAGCTGAATTTTTTCGCGCAGGGTAAACGTGAAACCGCCATACTTCTGTTTACCCTGAACGAATAATCCAAAGCGGTTACGTAGCTGATAATCATCATATTTGTAGTCGTAAAAATCAATTCCTTCGTAATTGACGCCAATTTTAAAAGCTTTCGCGATGTCATACGAAGTTTCGAGTTGGAGACTTAACCGGTTAAAATGCTTATAAAACCCGCTTGTTCGCAATTCCGTTGCGGCTGAAAAATCCCATTTCTGATATTTCTTTTGCAATTCAAAGGTTGTCCATACACCAAATGATTCTTGCTGTGCCGATACGAAAGTTGTTATAGCAATCAGCAGTGTTGTCAGAGAGAGTCTTAGATGAAGCGTTTTGATTTCTGATGAGTTCAACTGAATCATATTGGTTCAAATATTAGGGGGTTTTTTCTGTTCGGTTTACCCTGGGTGTTCCTGGTTTTAAATGCAGTTTATTGCGAAACATGCACGGAATTACTTAAACAGGACATTTGAAAGGTATCAGTAATTATAGCTGCCGGTGAAGCCCGGAAAGCTTACTTCCTGAAGGAATAATTCTTGTGCCTGGAGTAAAAACGGAACCGATAGAAATGATTTAGTTGAATATCTGAAGCAAAAGTATTCAGGGTTTCAGCTTTTTGAAAACGAAATAGATGAACAGGCTGATTTCCCGTTCAGAAACGAAGAAAAGAAAGACAGGAGTGAAAGGGGGAATGGGTAATGGAGTAGTGAAACTGTGTGCAGACACTTGTGTTATTCACCTGAAACTGTGTTCATGAACCTGAAACTGTGTTCAGACACCCGAAAAGGGTGTGCAGACACAGTTTCAGAAAAACCGCTCCGTAATAAATTGCTGAAATTTCTCTTTGTAATTATCCGATACCGGAATATATTCTTTGCCAAAAACAATACGGTTGCGCTCTATAGTTTTAATTTTATCCAGGTTTACGATAAACGAACGGTGAACTCTCATAAAACGGTTTTCTGGCAGGTTTTCCTCCAGCGATTTCATGCTCATGAGCGAAAGGACAGGCTTTTCGGCCCCTTCCAGGCAGAATTTCACATAGTCTTTCAAGCCTTCAATATATAGGATTGAATTAAATTCGATTTGTACCAGTTTGTAATCGGCTTTTACGAAAACAGAGTTTTTAATTTTGGCGGCAGAGGTTTTTGGGGCCTGTTCGAACCATCGTTTTGCTTTGTTAACAGCATTCAGGAATTCGGGGTAACTCACAGGTTTCAGCAGGTAATCTAGTGCATCAACTTTAAAACCTTCGAGTGCATATTGCTCAAAAGCTGTGGTAAAAATAATTTTAGGGGCATTTTTCAGGCTGCGGGCAAATTCCATTCCCGTAAGGCCCGGCATTTGTATATCCAGAAAAATAAGGTCAGCTACATTTTTATCAAGCATCTCCATTGCCTGGAATGCACTGCTGCAGCGTCCGGCCAGCGAAAGCGAAGGTGTTTTTTTAACATATCCTTCCAGCAGGTCGAGGGCCAGCGGTTCATCATCGACAAGGAGACAACGGATTATCATTTTTTATTCTTTAAAAACAGGAAGCGGAGGTTTAAATATATCAGAGATAGGAATTCGTTTTCTAAGCATCAGAAATCAAAAAGATCAGGTCTGCAAATCAAGCAGCAGTGATGCTACATACGCATCGCCTTTTTCTTCAATCGTAAATTTAAAACCTGACGGATAGAGCAGTTCGAGCCTTTTCTGCAGATTATTCAGCCCGATTCCCGATCCGCTTTTATCGGTTTCCGTTTTAGGGAAATTGCTGTTTTCAACTCTGCATTGTAAAGTGTTTTGGTCGCTGAGGTTAATCTTTATCGAGATAAAAGAGGGAAGGGTAGGGCTTACACCGTGTTTAAAAGCGTTTTCGATGAGGGATATAAACAACAGGGGAGCAATACTTATTTCTTCTGCGGGTTTCATGATTTCTGTTTCCAGTTTTACATGTGGCGGCAGACGAAGGCTCATCAGTTTGATGTAGTTTTCGGTGAAATTCAAATCTTTACTTAAAGGCACTTGAGGATGATCACTTTCGTACAACACATACCGTATCAGGTTACTAAGCTGGTGAACCGCATTTTGTGCATTTTCCTGGTTTATCGAAATAAGCGAATAAATATTATTAAGTGTATTGAACAGGAAATGCGGGTTAAGCTGGTGTTTCAGATTATTGAGTTCCGATTCGATATGCAGTTTTTCGAGCTCTTTTTGTTCTGCCTGCGAAATGTACCACTGGGTAGTCATTTTTATTGCTGTAGCCAGACCTGTTGTTACAACCATCGAAATGATATCGCGGAAAAGGATGATTTCGCGCATTTTTGCCCTTGGCGGGAAATGCCCTGAACTGTTGAGTTGTGCATAATATGCTTCGAAATAAAATTGGCGTATCACATCCATCAATACGATGCAGACCATGAACAGCAGCAGGTTAGCAAGAAAAAACTGCCATATCTTTTTGTTAAAAAGAAATCGGCTGATAATAAAGATGTAATTGGTATAAAAAACAATCATTAAAAAAATGACAGGCAGCGAAAAATCGAGATACCGGATAATATTTCTTTCCCCTTCGCTGTAGATAAATATCAGTGGCAGAAATGCAATAATCCCCCAAACTATAAAATGGATGGAGAATTGTAGCGATTGACTTTCCCGGATCTGAGGCATAGTAGATTTTCAACTTTTATTAAAGGTTGGTAACGAATGACTCTGTATCAAAGCCTGGTTTTTATAACCATAATTTCCTATCTCACATCCTACATCTCACATCCCACATCCCACATCCCACATCCCCGAAACCACATCTCTTTACTCATATCGTATCGCATCAATCGGATCGAGGCCGGCAGCTTTTTTAGCCGGATACCAGCCGAAAAATACTCCCGTAAATGTACAAACAGCAAACGACAAAACAATAGAATAGGTGGTTATTACAATAGGCCAGTTGAGTATGTTTTTGATAATAAACGAACTGCCGATTCCGAGTGCTGCGCCAATAATACCACCTACAACGCTTATCATAACTGCTTCAATCAGAAACTGGGTTAATATATCGATGCCACGGGCCCCGACAGCCATGCGGAGTCCGATTTCGCGGGTACGTTCAGTAACCGAAACATACATGATATTCATGATACCGATACCACCTACAATAAGCGAAATGCCCGCAATAACTGCCAGAAGGATTGTCATGATGGTGCTTGTGCTGCTGAACATGGCAAGCATTTCCTGCTGCGAACGTACATTGAAATCATCGTTGTCGCCTTCGCGGATCTGATGGCGGGTACGAAGTACATTCTCCAGTTCGGCTTTGGCTTTCTGTGTTACATCCTCTGTTGTAGTGGAGCAATAAATACCGTGGAGGTAGGTAATGGCAACAACCCGTTTCTGCACTGTTGTGTATGGAGCAAGTAATACATCGTCCTGATCCTGTCCCATTCCGTTTTCGCCTTTTTCGTTCAATACGCCAATTACTTCGAAGGGAATTTTGTTGTAACGTATCGATTTCCCAATCGGATTAACGCCTTCGCCAAAAAGCTCCTCAACTACCGTTTGCCCGAGAAGACAGACTTTTGCCGCAGTAGTAATTTCTCTGTCAGTAAAAACTCTTCCGGTTTTAACGCTGTATTTCCGGATAAAGAGATAATCCTGGTTTACACCCTGCATATTTACAGGCCAGTTTTTGGATCCGAAAATCGATTGTCCGTTTCCGTTAACCATAGGCGAAATGGCCGACAGGTAGTTGCTTTGTGATTTTATTGCCTCATAGTCATCGATAACCATAGTTTGTGTAGCTGAAGCAGCCATTCGTGCGCCGCCCATAAACATGTCGGCACCTGGCTGAACCATTATCATATTGGAACCCATTTTTGAGATTTCGTCCTGAATACTCTTTTTGGAGCCTTGTCCGATGGCAAGCATAGCAATAACTGCAGCCACGCCGATGATAATGCCCAACATGGTTAGCAAGGCCCTGAATTTATTGCTCACCAGGGCTTTGAGCGATATCCGGAATAGATTGGTTATGTTCATGATTTTAGTATTATTCATTCATTTACCTGTTTCATCTCATCTACCTAAAGAGGCTATAATCAGGCAGATAAAACTCTATTTACTCACTTCCGCTCCATCCTTTCACCCATTCTCACTCATTCTTCCTCATTCTCCCGCTCTCTCTCTTCCGCTCTCTCTCCCTCTATCCCTCTCACCCTCTCACCCTCGCCCTCTCACCTTCACCTTCTCACCC
>Ga0075012_10004148_pt1 | contig 13565 bp, 9 predicted proteins | sample All_14_2_FD_71474 | JGI IMG/M metagenome (GOLD analysis project Ga0075012, IMG submission 71474) | Freshwater microbial communities in response to fracking from Pennsylvania, USA - Allegheny Zone_MetaG_DW_15 | ecosystem: Environmental > Aquatic > Deep subsurface > Groundwater > Drilled... | reverse complement strand
GTCACGGTTGATCAAGAGATTGAATTCATGAATCAATATGTTGAATTACAAAAATTAAAGAATCCAGAACGTTTTGATTTCGAAATTCATCTGGATGAAGCTTTTGAATCCGATTCGGTAATTGTACCTTCTATGCTTATCCAGCCATTTTTAGAAAATTCCATTGAACATGGATTTGCGAACATTGATTATAAGGGAACGCTTTCGTTGGATTTTCGAAATGATGAGAAGAATTTATTTATCAAGATTATTGATAATGGATCAGGTTTTAAAGAAAAAATGAACGAAGACAAACATATTTCGAGAGCGACTCAAATCACCCGAGATCGTCTTTATTTATTGCAAAAGGATAAAAAAGGAGAGGCATCTTTTGATGTAAATGAAATTCCATTAGGTGGAGTTGAGGTTAATATTGTTTTACCTTTGGTTTACAAATGAGAGCATTAGTAATTGATAATGAAACAGAAATACGGAATAGTGTTGTAGACCTAATTGCAGCATTTTGTCCCGAAATATCAGAGATTGGAGAAGCGTTTAGTGTTGAAACAGGTATTTTAAAAATACAAGATTTCAAACCAGATGTACTTTTTCTTGACGTTGAATTAGGAGACGGGACAGGTATGGATCTGCTTTCACGTATTGGTCAGGTGAATTTTCCGGTGATTTTTATTACAGCACATAATAAATACGCAGTCGATGCTTTTCGTTTCAGTGCGATTGATTTTTTATTAAAGCCAATTGATCCAGAAGAGTTAATGCGCAGTGTTGAACGCGCAAAAACGCAAAGCACTGTTAGGATTTCAGAGCAGCTGCAGATTTTAAAAGAATTCATTTCAAATTCGTTGAATACTGATAAAAAGATAGTTCTTCGTGATAATGCTTCTATTTATTTTGTAAAAGTAGCGGATATTATCCGCTGTGAATCGGATCGGTCGTACACAACGTTTGTACTAATTGACGGTAAAAGAATTGTCGTTTCAAAATGGATCAAAGATTATGAAGAATTGATGGAGCCTCATGGTTTTGTCCGCACGCATCAATCCCATCTTGTAAATATTTCAAAAATACAGCGCTTTGATAAATTAGATGGCGGACATCTCGTTATGGAAAATGGAGACCAAGTTCCGGTTTCTCAAAGAAAAAGAGAAGAGGTTATTGAGCTATTAAGTCGGTTTTGAATTCACAACCTGTAATTTCGGATTTCTTATAGAACGAATCGAATGACAAGATTTTTACAGCGAATATAAATTTCGATTGCCTTATCCTCGTCATTCAGATTATTTTCGGTAATCATAAAACTGAAAATATCATGAAAAATTTAATTTTTACGCTTTTATCTATTTCCATCAGCATTTGTACAAACAACGTTTTTGGACAAAATGTTTCTACTGTCTGGACCAAAAAAATGGGTTCGACTAGTAATGAAAGTATTCTTGCTATTAAAACTGATTTAGCAGGGAATCAATATGTTGCAGGATATTTTAGTGGCACTGTTGATTTTGATCCAGGGGCAGGGGTAACAAATTTAATCTCAGCAGGATCTTATGACATATTTATCGCAAAGTACGATTCAGAAGGAGGCCTTGTTTGGGCAAAAAGAGTTGGTGGTTCTACTGGTAATGATGTAGCATGGGGAATAGCATTAGATGCTTCTAATAACATTCATGTTACAGGTTATTTTAATGGTTTAGTTGACTTTGATCCAGGGGCTGGCACCTCAAATATGAGCAGTTTAAATTTAGACATTTTTGTTTTAAAACTTGACAATTCTGGTAATTTCATTTGGTCTAGAAAAATGGGAGGCAGCGGAATAGATCAAGCGTATGATATTACAGTAGATGGCGCCGGAAACGTCTACACAACTGGTTATTTCACAACAGCGGCTGATTTTGATCCCGGAGCAGGAACGGTTAACTTAACTGTCGGAGGAATTTCTGTAGAAGCTGTCTTTGTTAGTGTTTTGAATTCTTCTGGAGACTATGTTTCAGCGAAACATATTACGGGTGCAGATGCATTAACGAGAGGATTAAGAATTCGTGTTGATGCAAGCAGCAATATATACATATGTGGATATTTTGGTGGTATTGTAGATTTCGACCCAGGTGCGGGTACAGTTAATATGACGGCATTAGGCTCAGAGGATGCTTTCGTGCTTAAGTTGAATTCTAGTTTCAACTATGTATGGGCAAAAAGAACAGGAGGAAATGATATAGATAGAGCAAATGGGATGGATTTAGATGGCCTTGGAAATATTATTATAACTGGGCAATACATTTCAACAGTTGATTTCGATCCGAACGCAGGAACTTCAAATATGACTTCAGTAAACAGTAATGATGTTTATGTTCAAAAGTTGGATGTATCTGGAAATTTTGTTTGGGCACGATCATTAGGAGGAACAATGGATGAGTATGGTTATGATGTGAAAATAGATCAAAGTAATGAAATTTTGATTGCAGGACAATTTGCTGGAACAGTGGATTTTGACCCAGGTGCAGGGACTAACTTACTGACTTCCGCAGGATCTTCAGATGTTTTTGTAACCAAACTAACGACTGCTGGAAATTTTATTTTCGCTAGAAAATTAGGTGGCACAGGTACCGATTATGTAAATAATATTAGTACTATCGCCAGTAATCAAATATTTGTTGGTGGTTATTTTGAAGGAACAGTTGATTTTGATATTAATGCAGGAGTTTCTAATTTAAGTTCATCAGGTGTTAGAGATATCTTTTTGACAAAATGGGATTATTGTACTGTCGCTCCTGCAACACCAGGATCAATAAGTGGAAGTTCTTCTGTTTGTTCAGGAGCGAGTTCCATCTACTCAGTTCCTTCTGTAATGGGTGCTGCAACTTACACATGGACATTGCCAGCTGGTTGGTCAGGATCGTCAACATCTACCTCAATAACTGCTATAGCTGGGAATACAGGAACAATTACGCTAACAGCATCAAATGGTTGTGGCACAACAGGAGCAGTGTCGTTTCCTGTTACCGTAAATTCAATTCCTGCCACGCCCGGAACGATTACCGGAAATGTTAATGTTTGTCAAGGATCTTCATCGGGGTATTCAATTACTTCTGTACCAGGGGCAACTTCGTACATTTGGACATTACCAGTAGGTTGGTCAGGAGCTTCAACTACAACTTCCATTACAGGTACAGTAAATTCTAGTGGAACCATTACTGTTGCAGCGACAAATATTTGTGGTACATCTAGTACGGCTTCTTTACCTGTTATGATTTTAAATGCTCCATCAACGCCTGGAGCAATAACAGGAAATACATCTGTTTGTCAGGGAACGATAGGAAACTATACTGTTGACCCAGTTGCTGGCGCTTCATCCTACACTTGGTCTTTGCCTGGAGGTTGGTCAGGATCATCTACGACAAATACAATTTCAGGAACTGCTGGGTCAACTGGTACAATGACTGTTACGGCATCTAACACATGTGGAACCTCTGGTTTGGCAAGTTTACCAATAACTGTAAATTCAATTCCTTCTGTTCCTGGAATCATTAACGGAAATAATTCAGTCTGTGAGGGATCTTCCTCTAGTTACGATATTGCTAGTGTAAACGGCGCAACATCTTATATATGGTCACTGCCTAATGGATGGATAGGGTCATCAACAAATGAAATGATTTCTACCTTAAATGCTACAACGAGCGGGATAATTAGTGTAATTGCAAACAATAGTTGTGGATCTTCTGCTGCGTCAACAATCAACGTAACAGTTCATACTATTCCAACTATTTTCGGCAATGGTGTTACTATTTGTGAAGGAAGTGTTGCTGAACTTGAGGCAAGTACTGATTTTGGAACCATACAATGGTTTGATGAAATTTCAGGAGGCACAGCCCTTTTGAGCGGACCGATATTTATAACGGGTGTTTTATTTAACGACACAACTTTTTATTTGGAGGCTGACAATAATGGATGTATAAATGATCCACGATATCCAATTACTGTGACAGTAACGCCAATGCCAAATGTCGGCTTAAATCCGGGAGGAGGAGCAATTGCGTCGCTTCAGGATAATGCAACGAGTTATCAGTGGATTGATTGTATAAATGGAAATGTAGCGATAGCAAATGAAATCGCACAATTATTTACGCCTACACAAAATGGAAGTTATGCAGTGGTTGTTAACCTAAATGGTTGCGTTGATACAAGTGCATGTGAGGTCGTTTCAAATATTGGAATAGAAGAATTGTTGAACTATTCAACTAGTCTATATCCGAATCCAGCGCAGAACAACATTCAATTGTCAAATCAAGAAGGAATTGCACAAGTAAGTATTTATAGTGCAGATGGGAAACTAATCTTTGTGACAAATGGAAATGATAAATCTTCATTGGACTTAAGATTAGAAATTCAGTCTGGGATGTATTACATGCATGTGCAGAATGCGAAATCAGGAATCGTAGAATCAATTCCTTTTGTGATCAATTAATTACCACTATTTAAAGATGTGAAAGTCCCGCTCGAAAGGCGGGATTTTCGTTTATCAAGAATTTACGGTCGAATTTCAACGCAGACTGCTCACTCGTAAATGTTGCCGACAAATCGAATTTCCATACTGTATGTTTGATGAACATTTAAATAACACGCAATGAAAAAGAACATTACATTACTTGCAGCTACAGTCTTTCTAGGAATGGGCGCCTTTTGTCAAAACGTATCCATTCCAGATGCGAATTTCAAAGCATATCTACTTGCTAACACATCCATCAATACCAATTTAGATACTGAAATACAAATCAGTGAAGCGACGGTGTTTAATGGAACGATCGAATGTCCTTATTTAAACATTTCGGATTTAACAGGAATCGAAGCATTTACCTCACTTACTAATTTGAGTTGTTATTTCAACCAAATATCTTCCATCGATGTTAGCAACAATACCGCACTGGAATGGTTAAACGTTAATGGCAACCAATTGACATCACTCGATATCAGTGCGAATCAAAATTTAACTTTCTTAGCCTGCAGTGAAAATCAGCTCTCAACACTTGATGTGAGCAATAACTCAAATCTTACTGCACTTTATTGTGCATTTAACTCACTTAACTCGCTGGACATTAGCAGTCTGATTGATCTAGTTACTTTACAATGCCAGGTTAATCAGCTTAGTTCGTTAAGCTTGTCAAACAATACTATTTTGGCCGAACTTAGTTGTTACGACAACACATTGTCTTCTATCGACATCAGCAATTTGAATCAATTAAACTTTTTAGACTGCGGAAACAATCAACTCGCAACACTAGACGTGAGTAATAGCTCTCAACTTTACTATTTGAATTGTGGTTACAACCAATTAACTGACATCGATGTTTCCAATAACAGCTCATTGAATTACTTCTATTGTTCAAATAATCAATTAACAAATATCGATGTTTCGAACAATTTAATTCTTAGCGAGTTTATGTGTAGCAATAATCAACTCACTGCGCTTGATGTGACGAATAATGTTGCCCTTACTGATTTGCGTTGTGAATACAATCAACTCACAGAACTTAATCTGAGCAACAACACATCAATCTACCGGTTAATCTGCACTAACAATCAAATTGATTCACTTGACTTAAGTGATCACTCCTTATTAACATGGTTTCAAGGCTCTGTGAACCAACTTACGTATTTAAATGCCAAAAACGGATTTAACACAAATTATACTGTCTTTGAAGTATATAACAACCCAAGTCTTGAATGTATCGAGGTGGATGATGCAGTGTACAGTCAAGCAAACTGGACTATCATTGATGCAGCATCCGTTTTCAGTGAAGACTGTAGCACACTCGGTATGGCAGATAACGGACAAATAATTGATGTCTTGGTTTCTCCGAACCCCAGTAACGGATCGTTTACCGTTTCTTCTGAAAAAGGAATTCGCACGATTCGAGTTTATGACATCTCCGGACAGCTCATTCATTTCGAAAATAATTTGAGTTCGAAATCAATTCAAATGGAAGTGAATCTTGACCCTGGCATGTATCTGCTTCAAATGGAAGACTCAAATGGTGAGATATTATTTGGTGAGCGCATTTCAATTCTTTAACATCATACATTCTAAAACGATAAGTCATGAATAAAATCATCATAACTGGGATTCTCATTTTGTTGGTAACCATCGCTTTTGGACAAGAGCCTGCGACATCCCAAGGCAAACAAGCTTACACAACGTTGAATGCGTCGTTGGAAAAACTCAAAACATTAGATCCAACAGCCTTTTCGTATCAAACTGAAATTGATAAGGCGACAAAGAAAATTCAAACGATTAAACAATATGAACCGAATTTTGACCTAAGTGCCAAGGAACAGTTACTTCAGTCGTACATAAAAGCACAGCAAGAAGGCTTAGCGGCTAAGGAAGCAAAAAGAGCTGCTGCAGATGATGCGGCGAGCGCTTCTGGTGATTTGTATACAGAAATGGAAGAATTATTTAGAGGACCTTCAATCTCTGACTTTCAAAGCGGTGTTGATTCTAAACTGGCACCAAACGCAGAAGATATTTTAAGTAGCTATAATCAAAAAACAGATGCCTTTGTAGCAAATGGAGCGGCTGATCGAATTAAACAGGCAAAAGAATACAATCGTTACATTGAGCCAAAAAATATCTCATATGAGAGAGTCGGCTTAGAGGATGTTTTGAAAAAAATGGATGGATATGTGCGAACATCAGTAGAATTAGATGGAGCTCTTGTAAACTATTATACCATCAAGAAATATGAGATCTATTGGAGCGCTTTAGAAAAAGCAATGCCAGAAGATTCAGAGCTTAAATCTAATGCAGCAATAGCTCGAAAATATGCTATCGGTCTTCCTTCGGTAGGAGAGATCAAATCCACTGTTGAAGCTAATAAAAAGGCGTCTTTGGCAAGTGTAAAAGTTCCTAGCGCAGTTCGAAGAGATGCCGGCATGGAAACGCAATTCAGAAATGCCTTTAATGCACAAGGATGGAATGAAACCATTTATAAAATAAACCTATTGGATACCGATTGGCACATTGAAAGAAATAGTTTGACAGGGGTCATTATTGGGCGCTATCAGACAGCTTCAATGACGACTAAAAATGCCAATGGGGATTGTCTTTTGTATTCCTTCACGATTATGCAAGAGTACAATGGTTCCAGTTATCAGTCTACAGCAAAGAGATATGGACACCTTTCTTCATACATGTCATGTGATAATGCACAATAAATTTAATTTACATCGATCCAATGAGTAGTAAGTAACCTTTGGCTTGAAAAAAAGTCCCGCTGAAATGCGGGACTTTTTTATTCGGTCGATCTCATCACCTTTCTAAAGGTATGCGAATGTAAAATGTGTCTTCTCGCAAAACGATCTAAAGTTGCTGAACTGTTCAATTTGTTATAGACATTTCTTGTCACACCAAAATATTCATACACACTTCCGTTTTGAAATGTTACTTTCAATGTTGTGCCTTTGTAGTTGTAATCTTCAATTCCAAAAGTGGTTGTCGTTTCTGTATATTCAGCCTTATTCTGTTCATGTGTTTCGGGAGAAATACTTACCAAAAATGCATAAGCATCAATAATAACTTGACTTTGAATTTCAGCTTCCTTTAATTTTGGATCACCTTCTTGAAATTTGTCAGGATGCCATTCCTTTACTAAATTTCTGTATGTTTTTTTTAATTGATTCAAGTCAGTGTCTCTGTCTGCATTGAACAATTTACGGTAATCAAGAATACGTTTCATGCGTTAATTTTGGAAGTGTTCACAACGTTCTACTTTTTAGAAAATTAAAATTGTTGTGCGCTTGTTTTGAAAAAATTTTCTGCAAAATTACCCTTTTTAAATGAATATGTGGTAATTGAATCAATTGAATGCGAATGAAACAGCCTTTTCTCTTAATTTTACGACACATTTCTAATTTTCAAACTTGTCAACGTCCGTCTTAATTATAACGCCACCATTCACCCAACTGAATACACCCTATCCAGCTTCAGCGTACTTGAAGGGCTTTCTAAATACTAGAAATATTGATTCCGTACAGGCTGATTTGGGTTTGGAGGTTATTTTGGCGATTTTTTGCAAAGAAGGTTTAATCGGTCTCTTTCATGAAATAGAAAAGAAGGAACTTGAGTTGTCTGAAAATGCGCGACGAATTGTGGCATTGAAAAAAGAGTACATTCTTAAAATAGATGCTGTTGTTTCCTTTTTGCAAGGAAAAAATCCAACTTTTTCTCATTTGTTAAGTCAAGAGAACTTTTTGCCTCAAGCAAGTCGTTTTGATCAATTGGCAGAGTTAGATTGGGCATTTGGTGTAATGGGAAACCAGGATAAAGCGAAACATTTAGCGACTTTATTTCTGGAAGACATTTCAGATTTAATTATTGAAACAGTTGATGAAAACTTTGGTTTTAGTCGTTATGCTGAGCGCTTGGGAATGTCAGCGGCAACGTTTGATGAGCTTTATCAGGCCTTACAAAATGAGCAAACGTACATCGATTCCATTTTGCTTTCTATTTTAAAAGAAAGAATTGAGACTACCCAGCCAAGCTTAGTTGCATTTTCAGTTCCATTTCCAGGAAATTTATATGCCGCTTTCCGTGCTGCGAAATTTATTAAATACAACTACCCAACCATAAAGACTGCTATGGGTGGAGGATTTCCAAATACGGAATTACGCAGCTTATCTGATCCACGCGTCTTTGAGTTTTTTGATTTCATCACGTTGGACGATGGAGAAGCGCCAATTGAACATTTGATTGAACATATTGATGGAAAGAGACCACTTGACCTCTTGAAAAGGACTTTTACCTTAAAAGAAAACAAGGTAGAATACATCAATGGATCAAAGGACAAGGATTACAAACAAAGCGAAGTGGGTACACCCGATTATAGTGATTTATTGCTCGATAAATACATTTCTGTCATAGAAGTAGTAAATCCAATGCATCGCATGTGGAGTGATGGACGATGGAATAAATTGACGATGGCTCATGGCTGTTATTGGGGAAAATGTACTTTTTGTGATATTTCATTGGATTACATCAAAGTATATGAACCCGTTTTGGCAAAACAGTTGGTTGATCGAATGGAAGAATTGATTCAGCAGACTGGCGAAACTGGATTCCATTTTGTGGATGAAGCTGCACCTCCAGCATTAATGCGTGAGTTGGCTTTGGAAATTTTGAGACGAGATTTGACGGTAAGTTGGTGGACGAATATTCGATTCGAAAAGAAATTTACGAAGGATCTTTGTTTGCTTTTAAAAGAATCTGGATGTATCGCCGTTTCGGGAGGTTTAGAAGTAGCATCCGATCGTTTGCTTAAATTAATCGATAAGGGCGTTTCAGTGGAGCAGGTAGCACAAGTGACAAGTCATTTTACGGATGCTGGAATTATGGTACATGCTTATTTGATGTATGCGTATCCAACTCAAACGGTTCAAGAAACAATTGATTCAGTTGAAATGGTTCGTCAACTATTCGAAGCTGGAATTGTGCAATCGGGATTTTGGCACCAGTTTGCTTTAACAGCCCACAGTCCAATTGGATTAAATCCAACAGAATATGGCGTAATAAAAGACACAGAAGAAATTGGAACCTTTGCAAACAATGATATTTCATTCAAGGATAAAACGGGAATTGACCATGAAATTTTCAGTTTTGGTTTGAAAAAATCGCTGTATAATTACATGCATGGAATTGGCTTTGAAATTCCAGTGAACCAATGGTTTGATACAAAACTACCTAGAACAAAGATTCCATCTGATTATATTGAGAAAGCTATCAACGAAGAAGAATTCATTTTTCACGCAGCTAGTTCGAAGGTTGTTTGGCTAGGGGGACAACCACAGATTTCTTATTTCACTAAAACGAAAAAAGGGAACTCGTATGAGCAAGCGAACTTACTTTTTGAAGGAAATTCAATCTCAATTGAAATTCAAGTAAGTAAAGAAGAGGGAGATTGGCTCGCTGTTATATTGCCCTTATTATCAAAAAATCAAAACAAAAGACTGACATTCAAAGAAGTGGAAGAGCATTATTACACCATGAATTCAGAAGATTTTGAGCCGTTTTGGTATGGAAAATCGCTGTCTGATTTGAAGGAAATAGGATTACTTGTTGTATAAAAGGCAAAGCCTTTTAGAACAAAGACCGTCCACCGCGGCGGACTGAGAGAACCTAGAATAGAGACTTATATTTTTAAAGGTTTCTAATCTCAATTCTGAAAATTTGTTTGGTTTAAAAAAATTAGTCTCGGTTCTCGACTCTCAGTTCTAAATTCTCAGTAGCCATGCAAATTCAAACTCTCTCCTTGCACCATCGTTACCCATTTTCCCATTTTCTTTTGGATGATCTTGAAGTGATGTTCGTCTTCTGGTGTTACTAAGGTAATTGCTTCACCTGGAGATTCTGCTCTACCTGTTCGACCGATACGGTGAATATAATCTTTCGGAGAACGGGGTAGTTCGTAGTTGATGACAAAAGGCAAAAATTGAATATCGATTCCTCTGGCAATAATGTCTGTTGCGACTAAAACACGCACATTTCCATTTTTGAAATTGTTCAATGCTTTAACACGTGCTTCTTGACTTTTCTTGCTGTGCATGGCCATTGCATCTACACCATTTTTACGCAATTTTTCGGTTACTTTATCTGCATTGAAAGCCGAGGAAGTAAAAACCAAGACTTGCTTCATGTTGTTTGTTTTGATCAAATAGCGCAAGAGTGGACCCTTTTTTTCTTCTGAAATGAAATAGCCAGTTTGCGTAATTAAATCAATGTTTTCTTCAGCTGTTTCAATTTTAATTATTTCTGGATTCTTTAAAACAACTTGCGTAATACTCGATAAATCATCACTTAAGGTTGCAGAAAAAAGAAGGTTTTGACGTTTTTTTGGGAGTAATGAAAAGATTTCATTCATTTCGTCTTTGAAGCCTAAATTCAGCATTTTATCGGCCTCGTCTAAAACCAATGTCTCCACAGAAGAAAGATGAATCGCGTTCAAGCGAACTAATTCCAATAAACGTCCCGGAGTTGCGATTAATACACTAACGCCCATTAGTCCTTTCATTTGCGGGTTAATTGAAACTCCCCCGTAAACGGCCATTGATTTGATTTTATTCTCAAGGGCAGAGCCAAACAATTGGAATACATCACGCACTTGAATAGCCAATTCGCGGGTTGGTACAACAACCAATACTTTAATGTGTCTATTTTTGATTGGTGCACTATCTTCCAGGTTCATTAAAATAGGCAAGACAAAACTTGCCGTTTTTCCAGATCCCGTTTGAGCAATTCCTAAGACATCACTTTTTCGCAAAACCGCAGGAATAGCGGCCTCTTGAATAGGATATGCTTGTGTGTAATTTTGTAATTCGATTGCTTTTAATAAAGCGGGAGATAAACCTAATGTTGAAAAAGACATGCAAATTTTTTAAGTGTGCCAAAGGTACAACTTTCTTTTACAGCTGGTTGATAGTTTAAAGGGGGGGTTGAGTTTAAATCAACGTGACTGTCTTAAAGCCAAGCGCAAAGAAAACATGCAACTAATTGCAGTTAAAGGTGTAAAAAGTAGCTTTTCTAAATTGGTAACAGCGAATAGATTTCCAATGGTATTGAGAAAAAATAAAATCACCATCAACCATAAAATCACTCTTATTTTTACAGGATGATTGCCTAACTTAAGAATGTTTGCTCTCATTAAAACAACCAAAAGAAAAACGCTGTTCACAATTATTGAAACAGATTCGAATTGAACCATTTCTGTATTGGTTTTGATTCTTCCTCCCCAAACTATTTGATAAGGTATAATGTTTAGAATCACTAAAAAATGAAAAATTAATACTGAACTTAAAATGCTCAGTAAACCATAAATGGCGAGACGTTCTGAAATAAGATTTTTCATATCGTCGGCGAAGGTATTGAAATAAATTTGTATGCTTAGGTTTTGCGTTAGTAATTAAGCGTGATGTTGATTAAAATTTCAAGTCAACACCACGCTTTTAAATACTAAATGCAAGAATTTTCAATCAATCGTATGTTCAACATCAGTTGATTGAAATTGCGTAACGTAGTCGCAATCGATAAATTACCGAAATTGTTTTCTTCCCACGTAATTTTCTCCTGTTCTTTTTCTCCGAATTTGTGCACCTTTTCAAGATTTAACAGTGCTTTTGGATCTTGCTTAAACGTCGATTGAACATATTCGTTGAAATCGCCAAGATCTAACTTGATTTGAGCTAAATCTTTCTTTGCTTTTCGTTTGTTGTCAAAAAGATAAGCATCAGCAAAATTCAAACTGCTACCATAATTACGGATGAGTTGAGCCTCAGTTAATCCTTCTTCACCGTGTGATGAATGAGCAATTAAACCAGCCTTAAGTGTTTCAATTTGGGTACATAATGCGTTCGCTTTTTCATGAAGTGTTTTGGCTTCTAAACTTAACGTATCTTTTGAAAATGCGATTTCATTTTGCACAGATGCATACAATGCCGCATCCCGTAAATGGTCATCAGAATTGTAAACAGATTCATCTGTCCAGCGACTTGCGCGCAGATTGGTCAAAGTAAAAAGTAAACCACCTGCTGTTAAAATCAGAATCGAAGAAATGATTGTGTTAATTTTCGTTTCTGCATTGCGAATGCCTGTAAAGAAATAAACAGGAAGGAATAAAAAGAATAAAATTCCGAGCGAAACCACCCACATGATATTAGCAAAAGGCCAATGCATCACTTTGAAAAGTGTCGCTAAACTGATGAGAATTCCAAAAACTGTAGCAATACCAATTACGACTTTGTCTTTGGTTTCTTTTTGTTCTTTCACCCTTAATATTGATAAAAGTGGTAAAAACAAAAAGCAGAAGGATACAATTCCAAGAAGGATAAATACACTAGCTCCGGGTAAGTGCAATGTTTTTAAAATTGCACCGATTATAAAAGCAAAGGCAGAGAACATTCCGCTATTTAACATGATTTTTTTCATGGCATAATAATTTTTGAAGGTTAATAATAGATTTGTTTCTTCTTGAATTTCCCGAAGCTCGCGTTTAAAAAAACGTGGTAAAATGCTTCGGTAAAAATCCTCGAAGTGTGATTCGGCTAACATTTCTGTTTCGATTACACAACAAATGTGGTCCAGGAGACTGAGCTGCAGCTCCTCCGACTCAATTCCATTACGTCTAATGTCCTCAAGAATGAACTTTACTTGTTCGTCTTTTAAAACGTACATCTTATCCCATTTTCGGTTTTAAGTCCAGCAGAAAGATCATTGTATCAATGAATTCTGAAAACTCATTCACCTTTTCACTGGCTACTTTTTTACCTGTTTGTGTAATGGAATAATACTTACGAATGCGGTTTCCTACATTGACCACATCTGTGGTTAAAATTCCTTGTGCTTCCATTGCGTGTAATGTAGGGTACAACGCACCTTCAGTCAATTGAATTTTTCCACCCGTAAGCTCCTTTACCTTTTGAGTAATTTCATAGCCATACATTTTGTCGCTTTCCGACAACAACTTTAAAATGATCGTTTTTAAAGTTCCTTTGATTAATTCTGATGAATACATGATACAAATATATAC
>Ga0075012_10004145_pt1 | contig 13568 bp, 14 predicted proteins | sample All_14_2_FD_71474 | JGI IMG/M metagenome (GOLD analysis project Ga0075012, IMG submission 71474) | Freshwater microbial communities in response to fracking from Pennsylvania, USA - Allegheny Zone_MetaG_DW_15 | ecosystem: Environmental > Aquatic > Deep subsurface > Groundwater > Drilled... | reverse complement strand
CCATAGCACCGGCTCACCTTCCACACCAACAAGAGCGGTTCGAAAGACTTGTGGATGTGCATTGAAAACATTTTCGATCTGCTCGGTAAACAAAACTTCATTCTTTGTTTCCACGCGGTGCGACTTACGCCCGCAATACCACAGCCTGCCCTCGTCATCAAAATAGCCCACGTCACCCATGCGATGGATGACCTCTCCCTGAAAATCGATCTTCGATATTCGATTCGCATCTTCTCTGTGGATATACCCCCGCGTCGTGGCTGGACTTTGAACTGTTATTTCGCCAATAACATTTTTCCCCACTGTGAGCGAATCCTGCCATTCTTCGATCGGCTTGTCGGTGATGGGAATGATGCGCACGGTCACATCTTCTATGGGTTTACCAAGGCAAATACCTGCGCCGCTCTTCGTTCTCTCTTCCAAGGCAAATACCTCGCGGCTTTCGACTTTGGCAATAGGCAGAGTTTCCGTCGCGCCGTAGATGCCGAAGAGGGAAGTATGGTCTGCGAGCAGGTGACGGAAGCGTTTTTGCAAGTCTATGGTCGCGGGGGCACCTGCGGTAATGATGCGTTTGAGGGATGGAAGATGCTTCGACTGTGACGCAACCACCGCGTCTCCGCTCAGCACGAACGAGGAAAGAAGGTCAAGCACGACTGGCGAGGCAAACATGTTGGTGACATGGAACTTTTGAATCGCATCAATCACTTTGGCGGGGTCGGTTTTGCCGGGAACAGGAAATGAGATATCTGGGATAACCGATGTGACGCCAAGCAAAAGGTCGATCAGAGCGTAGATTGGGAAGGCAGGAAGGTCAATTTCATCGAGGGTGATGTGAAAGGTGTTTTTCAGTAATTCCAGTTGAGCGACAAGATTCTCCTGGGTGTAAATCGCGCCTTTTGGCAAACCTGTGGAGCCGGAGGTGTAGATGATGGCGGCAAGATTGGTAATTGGTAAATTGGTAAATTGGGAATTGGGCGTTTGTTGAACGACCTTTGACCTTCGACTTTCGACAGAATTGATTGTTAGGTTGTACTTAATAGAAGTTTTTCCCCATGAAAAAAGAACACGCAATGCATGCGTAAGCGTGTTGCCAATGAAAATATCAGGTCTGGATTCTTCGTAGATCTCACCTATTTTTTTGATGCCAATGGCAGGTTCAACAAGGATGGGAACGATGCCAAATTTGAGCAGGGCGAGGGCAAAAGGGAAGAACTCTGGGCTGGGAGGCGTTAATAAGGCGGCGGTAAGGCCCGGGGTGAGCGGACCCGCTTCAAGTCCGCGAAGGAAGCGTTGGGTTTGGTCAAAAATATCCTGATAGGTGAGCGTCTTCCATTTTCGTTTATGGAAATATATGAAGGCAGGTTTATTGGGATGAGCGCGGACATTTTGCTCAAATCGATCAAAGAGATTCATGGTCAAAATTGTATCTCTTTGTTGGGATGTTTGTCAGGATTGTGTCATTATGTTCATTACTATAATTGTATACACCATCGTTCAATAATGATTATGGGGGTATGGTTTCATACTGCGAATGGATGGCTGCGGTCATGCCGAGCAGCAACTGGTTGGATGAGTTGTAGCACGGAGGCATGTATGCCCCACATGACGGATGAACGAGTTCGAGCGGGTCTGAACCGCGAGGAAGATCTTTCCCTATTGCATGAAGTCAGCATGAAGACGGCGGGCGTTTCGCATTTGGAGATGTGCATTCAATGCGGGACGTGCGGCGGATCTTGCCCTGTGGCTCAGGACATGGACCACACACCGCGCATGTTGTTCGCCATGCTGCGGGCAGGCATGCGCGAAGAAGTGTTGAGAAGCAACACGCCTTGGATCTGCGTCTCTTGCTATCACTGTGTGGTGAGATGCCCGCAAGAGGTACACATCGCGGACGTGATGTACACCCTTAAAGGCATGGCGATTCAGGCGAAGTTGTACAGCGATTCGACCGCGCCACATTTTTCGCAAACCTTTGTAGATATGGTTGAGACCTTCGGGCGAAGTTATGAGTTGGGGTTGGCGTCTCGCCATTATCTGAAGCATTTTCCACTGCGGCTGCCCAGCATGATGCCAATGGGCTTTGGAATGATCACCAAGGGGCGCATGTCGATTATGCCGAAGAAGATCAAGCATATGGATCAACTTACGACCATTCTTGAGCACGCCAAGACCCTGGAGTTGACCTCATGAACAAATATCTTTTCTACCCGGGCTGCTCCATGGAATCGAGCGCGAAGGCATACATGGAGTCACTTAACACGATCCTTGAACCGCTTGATTTAACCTTCGAGGAAATCGATGATTGGAATTGCTGCGGCGCGACGGAGTATTTGGGCATCAACCTCATTCCGGCATATTCACTCATCGCGCGGAATTTGGCACTGGCAGCCAAACAAAAAAATAACGCGAACGGATCAGGCAGCACTCGCACAGTGGTTGCTCCCTGTTCGGCTTGTTATCTCAACCTAGCCAAAGCGGACTATTACATGCAGGAACGTCCGTCGCTGGGAGCAAAGGTTAATGAAGCGCTTCAGGCGGGTGGATTGCAATATACGCCTGGTGCATTAGATGTGCGGCACTTGATCGACATCCTTGTGTATGACGTGGGTGTGGAAAAAATCCGCAGCAAGGTAGTGAGACCGTTGACCGGCTTGCGCGTGGCTCCCTACATGGGTTGCATGTTGCCGCGTCCTGATTACAAGCATCGCTGGTCAGACCATGAGCACCCTACTGAATTAGATGACCTGTTGCGAGCCCTCGGCGCGGATGTGATCGACTTTCCGCTCACGACGGAATGTTGTGGCGGACATATGACCCAGATCGGACCAGAGACCGCCTTTGAGTTGATCCGGCGCCTCGTTGCCGATGCCGATGACCGCGGCGCGCAAGTGATGGCAACCGTCTGCCCGATGTGCCAGATGAATATTGATGCGTATCAGAACGAGATGAATCATTTCTTCGGTACAGACTATCACATGCCGATCCTTTTCTTTACACAGTTGATGGGTTTGGCATTTGGCAGAGAGCCAGAAGAACTGGGCATTGGCGTGGAACTGGTCAGCTCGCGGAATGCGTTGGCGCATATTGGTGTGGAAGTTCCAGTCACGCAAGAACCTGCGGCACCCAAGAAGAAGGATGAAGGTCTGCCCATGCCGCGTCGCTGGACCAAACATGAGGGGAAGGAGGTCGTCAAATGACCGAGCGAGTTGGCGTTTATGTCTGTCATTGTGGCTCGAACATTGCCGGGACGGTGGATGTGGTGGATGTTGCCAAGTGGGCAGAAGAAAAACTTGGCAAGCAAGGTGTGGTGATCTCTCGTGAGTACAAGTTCATGTGCTCCAGTTTGGGGCAGGAGTTAATTGAGAAAGATATCAAAGAACTTGGATTGACCCGTATCGTCGTCGCGGCGTGTTCGCCTCATTTGCATGAGAAGACCTTCCGCATTGCGGCGAAGAATGCGGGGCTGAATCCGTACTTGGTGGAGTTGGCGTCCATTCGCGAGCAGGTTTCGTGGGTACACACCGATAAGGCTGTGGCGACGGCAAAAGCCAAGGCAGTGGTATCAGGCGCGGTGTCCAGAGTGATCGAGAATCAGGCGTTGGAAGAGCTCAAAGTGTCGATCAATCCAAACACGTTGGTGGTGGGCGGCGGCATTGCGGGAATCCAAGCGGCATTGGAGATCGCGAACGCGGGGTTCCATGTATATCTTGTTGAACGTGAACCATCCATTGGTGGACACATGGCGCAGTTCGACAAGACCTTCCCCACTTTGGATTGTTCCGCTTGTATTCTCACGCCGCGCATGGTTGAGGCAGGGACACACCCGAACATCACACTGCTCACATGGAGCGAAGTAGAAAAAGTGACTGGCTATGTAGGCAACTTCCATGTAACCATTAAGAAGAAGTCACGCTTCATCAAAGAAGAATTGTGCACGGGCTGCGGCATCTGCCAGGAGAAATGTCCAAAGAAAGTGATCGATGACGTTTACGAAGCTGGGCTTGGATATCGCAAAGCAGTGTACACACCTTTCGCACAAGCTGTGCCAAAGTTCCCGGTGATGGATAAAGAGAACTGTACGTACTTCATCAAAGGCACGTGCAAAGCATGCGAAAAGTTCTGCCCCACTGGCGCGATCGATTTCAATCAGCAAGACGAGTTCGTGAATGTGGATGTTGGCAACATCATCCTTGCTACAGGCTACGACCTGTTCGATGCACGCAAAGTCAGTAACTATGGATACGGACGTTTGCCGAACGTGTTCACGAGTTTGGAATTTGAACGTCTCTCCAACGCGGCAGGTCCCACCAGCGGAAACATCGTTTTGCGTGATGGCAAGTCTGTGCCGAAGAGTGTGGGCATTATTCACTGCGTTGGGTCGCGTGACCGTAATTTCAACAACTATTGCTCGGTCATTTGCTGCATGCAGGGATTGAAGTTCGCGCATCTCGTTCACGAACGGACGGGCGCGACAGTCTATAACTTCTACATCGACATGCGCACGGCATACAAAGCTTACGATGAGTTCTATCAACGCGTGCTTGAAGAAGGGACTCTCTTCGTGCGCGGCAAAGTGGCAGAGGTCACTGATGCGGCGCGTCACTCCAATGAACGCGGCAAACTCATCATTCAGGTGGAAGACACACTCGCAGGCAAACAGAGACGTATCCCAGTTGATATGGTCATCCTCTCGAGCGGATTGCAGCCGCGTCGCGACGCAAAGGAAGTTGGCAAACTCTTCGGCATCTCTTGCTCTACTGATGGTTGGTTCACTGAAAAACACCCGAAGCTTGATCCCATCGCCACGATGACCGAAGGTATTTACATTGCAGGCTGTGCACAAGGACCGAAAGACATTCCATCGAGTGTGGCGCAAGGTGCAGCGGCTTCGGCAAGAGTGCTCGATAAGATCCTGCAAAAAGAAGTTACGCTGGAACCGGTCCGCGCGAGTGTGGACAAAGCCAAATGTTCGGGCTGCAAGATCTGCAATGGGTTGTGTCCGTACAATGCCATTGCTTTCATCGAAGACGATCAAGTCACAGAGATCAACCCGGCGTTATGTCAGGGATGCGGCACCTGTGTAGCGGCATGCCCGGCAGGTGCAATTACCGGAACAGGGTTCAGCAACGAGCAGATCATGGCGCAGATCGATGGGCTGTTGTTGAAGAATCTTGAGGTGCTTGCTAATGCGTAACTCGTCATTGCGAGGGTGGTGCTCTTCCGCCCGAAGCAATCTCATGACTTAAGTAAGAGATTGCTTCGTCGCAACGAACGCTCCTCGCAATGACGAAAACGGAGAACCTATGACCGATACCACTTTCGAACCCACCATCATTGGCTTCACCTGTAACTGGTGCAGCTATCGCGCCGCGGATTTAGCCGGTACGGCTCGCATGAAATACGCGCCGAATGTGAGATTGATCCGTTTGATGTGCTCCGGTCGCCTCGACCCGACCTTTGTGCTGCGTGCCCTTTCAGAAGGCGCAGACGGCGTGATGATCACCGGTTGCCACCCGGGAGAGTGTCACTACATCGAACAGAATTACAAAGCATTGCGCCGCTATCTTTTACTCAAGCGTGTCCTCGTAGGCATGGGCATTGAACCCGAACGTGTCAAATTGGTTTGGGCAAGTGCCGCCGAAGGCGCGAAGTTCGCAGCAGAGACGACAGCATTTGTGGAAGAGATACGGAAGTTGGGTCCGTTACATTGGGGACAAGCAGACGATGAACCACAGACCGCAGACCATGGTCAGCCGTCCATCGTCCATGGTCCGAAAGAGGAGGTGCCCGCATGACACACGTCAAACCCAAATTCGCCATGTACTGGGCAGCCTCTTGCGGCGGTTGTGAGATCGCAGTATTGAACACGCACGAAAAAATCCTTGAAGTGGACAAGAACTTCGACGTGGTCTTCTGGCCCGTTGCCATGGATGCGAAGTACAAAGATGTAGAAGCAATGGAAGACGGCTCGATCCTACTGACGCTCTTCAACGGCGGCATCCGCAATGATGAGAATGAACATATCGCCAAATTACTGCGGCAGAAATCAAAGATTCTGGTGGCATTTGGTTCTTGTGCCTGCGAAGGCTGCATCCCCGGTTTGGCAAACCTCAGCCCGGTCGGAGATATCGTCCATACTGCGTTCAATACCATCACTACAGACAACCCGCATGAAATGTATCCGCGAGTCTCGTTCGATGTACCCGAAGGTGAATTGCACATCCCGAAACTCGAAAAGATTCTACGTCCGCTCGATCAGGTGGTGGATGTGGATTACTACATGCCGGGCTGCCCGCCGGAGAGTCATCAGATCGCGGCTGTGCTCGATCTCGTGATTGACGTGATCCACGGCAGGACCACTCTCCCGCCGAAAGGCTCAACCATTGGAGTTGGCAATTCGACTGTGTGCGATGAATGTCCGCGCGCGCGGAATGTGAAGATGATCCACGAGTTCAAGCGCATTCAAGATGTCGCGCCAGTGGACCCGGATCTCTGTCTGCTTGAGCAGGGCATTCCATGCAACGGTCCCGCCACCTGCAGCGGATGCGGCGCACGTTGTCCGAATGCGGGAGCGCAATGCATTGGCTGTTATGGTCCGGCTCAGGGAGTTATGGATTACGGCGCAAGGCTCATAACCGCCTTTGCATCCGTCATCGATGCGAGAGAGCCGAAAGAGATCGAACAGATTTTAGATGGCATTCCCGACCCTACCGGGCAGGTCTATCGCTTCAACCTGGCTGGGTCGTTGCTTAAGGCGAATCGTGATGCATGGAAAGTAAATGGTGAATAGTGAATTGAAAATAGTTCATGATGCCAATCGAAAAATGAGAGAAGAAAGAAGGTAGAGATGAACACCAAACCGATCGTTAATGTTGAACCCACCGAAGACCCGAATGCGGTCGTGGAAAATGCCCTGATCGAGGAATATCTCAAAGAACATGGATACACCCATGAAAGCCTCAAGAAACTTCCGCCCAAGCTTGTGAAGAAGATCATGCAGGAAGCCTCGCAATATGCCTCGCTCAAAATGGAAGAAGTGGAAGCACGCGCACATTTCGTAAAGGAATTGCATGATGATGCATCACCGTTGGAGAAAGTGTAACGTTAAGAATGAAGAGTGAAACTTGATCAACAAAATTCACGTTTCACTCTTCACGAAGGAGTTTCCATGACTCAACGCATATCCATCGACCCTGTCACTCGTTTGGAAGGTCACGGCAAGATCGAGATCTTTCTAGACGATAACGGCAACGTCGCCAACTCGTATTTTCAGATTCCTGAACTGCGCGGGTTCGAGCGTTTTGTCGTGGGTCGCCCCATCGAAGAGATGCCTCTCATCACAAATCGCATTTGCGGCGTTTGCCCAGAGGCACATCACATGGCGGCAGCCAAAGCCGCAGATGCGGTCTATCATGTCGAGCCGCCGCACACGGCAAAGATGCTGCGTGAATTGCTCTACTCTGCGTTCTACTGCACTGACCACACCACCCACTTCTACGCCCTCGGCGGGCCCGACTTTGTTATGGGACCCGATGCACCTGTTGCCGAACGAAACATCCTCGGTGTGATCCACAAGGTTGGGCTGGAGATCGGCGGCAAGGTCATTCAGATGCGCAGGTATGGTCATGCCGTGGTGGAAATGATCGGCGGACGCAAAGTGCATCCATGCACGTCCATTCCCGGCGGAATGACGAAAGGCATCACGAAAGAGCAACGCCAAGAGATCGAAGAGATGGGACATTGGGCAGTGGACTTTGCGCAGTTCAGTCTAAAACTCTTCAATGACATTGTGCTTGGCAACAAAACCTATGTCGATCTTATTCTCGGCGATGTGTACACTCATCACACCTATTCAATGGGCATGGTGGATGTGAACAACAAGGTCAACTTCTACAATGGGAAGGTGCGAGTGGTGGACCCGAACGGCAAGGAGTTCATCAAATACGCGCCAAAAGAATACATGCATCACATCGCCGAGCACGTCGAGCCGTGGACATATCTCAAGTTCCCTTATCTCAAGAATGTCGGTTGGAAAGGCTTTGTAGATGGCATCGATTCGGGTGTGTACATGGCAACACCGCTTTCACGACTCAATGTGGCAGATGGCATGGCAACGCCGCGCGCGCAAGAAGAATACGACCGCTTCTACAAAACGTTGGGCGGCAAACCTGTGCATCAACGCCTCGCCATTCATTGGGCACGTCTGATCGAATTGCTCTACGCCGCCGAACGCTGGGTGGAATTGGTCACAGACCCCGAGATCACATCGCCGGATATTCACACCAAACCGACTCAAATTCCAACAGAGGGAGTTGGCATCGTGGAAGCACCGCGCGGAACTCTCACGCATCACTACTGGACCGATGAACTGGGACGTGTGACCAAAGCGAATCTCATCGTAGGCACGACCAACAACTACGCGCCCATTCAAATGTCCACCAAGAAGGCGGCGGAGAATCTCATCAAGAATGGTGTGGTCAACGAAGGGTTGCTCAACATGGTGGAAATGGCGTTCCGTGCCTATGACCCATGCTTTGGGTGTGCGACTCATTCGCTGCCAGGACAAATGCCATTGGAGATCACCATTCGGGATGCGGATGGGAATCCGCTTGAGGTGTTGAAACAGTTTTGTTAAGTAGAAGCAGGCACAGGTCACGAAAGAAGCGGAGGCATCATCATGAAAACGATCATTGTAGGGCTTGGTAATCCCATCCTTGGCGACGATGGTGTGGGATGGAAGGTCGCAGAGGAGATCCAAAAACAACTTCCTCAATTTCCGCTGCAAGATGCAGGGAAGATCGATGTGATCTGCCTCTCGTTGGGCGGGCTGGGGTTGATGGAGCATTTGATCGGCTACGACCGTGCGATACTGATCGATGCATTTTCCACTGATGACCAACCCGGTTCGATCTTGATCATGAAGTTGAACGAACTGCCGAATTATTCCGCCTATCACACGACCAGTGCGCATGACACCTCACTGCAGAAAGCGATCGAGTTCGGGAAAAGCATGGGAGCGAAGCTGCCAGAAGATGTGGAAGTGGTTGGGATTACCACGGTGCGCGTGCATGATTTTAGTGAAGAGTTATCGCCTCCCGTTGCAGATGTCGTTTCATTCGCCGCACGCATCGTGCTGGACCTGTTACAACAGCTTCATATTCATAAAGAACAATATGTGTGACTGTAAATAAAAACTCCGGCAAGACCGGAGTTTTTATTTTAGATTTAATTTCATGCCTACATGCGCTTTCTTGAAGCCCAACTGTTCATAAAAGCGATGGGCGTCTGTGCGGGTTTCGTGTGATGTAAGCTGCATGAGGTGTGCGCCGCGTTCTTTAGCACGCTCAATGGCGTAAACCATCATCTGTTTTCCGATTCCTTTGCCGCGCAATTTCGAATCCACGCGAACAGACTCAACCTGTGCCCGCAACCCGCCTTGATAACTGATGGATGGAATGAAGGTCAGGTGAAGTGTGCCCACTACTTCGCCATCCATATCTGCCACGATCAGCTCGTGATCTTTATTGACGTCGATCTCGCGGAAGGCTTTTAGGTATGACTCAGGCAATGGGTCTTCGAACTTCTCCCGCTGGCTGCCCAACCCATCATCTTCCAACATGCGGACGATGGCGGACAAGTCGGCTAAGGTGGCGCAGCGAAAGAACGGAGTATGGGTCACGAGTCTTTGTGGCGGGTCAGTTCAATATATTGCGGGTTGCGGCGGATGTAAGCTGCCACATATGAACACATAGGAATCACCCGTAGAGATTTTGCTTTGGCATATTCCAAGCCTGCCTTGGTGATCGCTCCGGCAACACCATGTCCGCGAAATTCGTAGGGCACACCGACATGCATCATCACGATGGTATTGCCATCTTCTGAATAATCGAGTTTGGCAAGTTGACCATCAACCCAGGTTTCGAAACGGCTCTCAGCCGGGTTGTGGATGACTTCAAGTTTATCGAGTTCGATTTCCATCGCAGCCTTATTTCTGTTTCTTCCGCGCAATGACTGCAATGTATTCCATGATGATCTTCAGCCCGGCAAAAACTGTCGATTCAGAAGGATCAAGCGGTGGGGCGATCTCAACCACATCCAAGCCGACCAATGACAGGTCCTGTGTAGACTTGATCAACGTCAGCACATCACGCGAGGTCAACCCGCCAAATTCAGGGATACCCGTGCCCGGCGCAACGGATGGGTCGAGACAGTCAATATCAAGTGAGATATGAACCGCGTCGCAGTCGTTCAGAATGTTATAGACACTGTCAGCGATCTTGCGTATGCCGCGTTCGGCAACGTCGGCGGCGGTGTAAACATGAATGCCGCCATTTTCGATTAGATCAATTTCCTGCTCTTCCCACGAGCGCAGTCCCACCATGCAGACGTCGTGCGGCTCAATGCCAAACTCAAGAGCGCGGCGCATGGTGTTGGCATGCGAAATGCGTGAACCATCGAAGAAATCACACAGATCAGGGTGAGCGTCGATCCAAAGCACACCAAGGCGTTGGTCTTTGTAACGTTCGCGCTGCGCCTGCAAGACGGGGATGCTCACCGAATGGTCGCCGCCGAGGATGATGGGCATGTTGGGCAAGGATGCTACTTTTTGACGCACTTGCACAAAGTCCGCTTCGGGTTGGGTGATCTGAATATCGCCCAGGTCACAAACGGTCATATCCTTGAGGCGGGTGCGGTCTTCGCTAAAGGGAGTTAAATGCTTGGACCAGTAACGCAAGCGTTCGGGGGCAAGAGCCGCTCCCTTGCGTGCGCTGGCAAGCCCATCAAAGGGAATCCCAATGATGCTGAAATCGGTTTGGTCGGGGGTGAGGTCGGGGCGGTGAAGGTCGCCCCAGTAGCCGTGTGTACCTTCTTCGGTCATCTTCGCTCTCCTTTGCGTGATTGTACCGTTAAAGAAAAAAGCGGATAGCACAATGCTATCCGCTTGCAAGGATTGCGCTACTTCGAATTGATGAATGCGATCAGCGCCTCGATCTCTGTTTCAGACAAATTGAGATTCGGCATTTTCGTATTTGAGTTGACCAACGTTGGGTCTTTCAACCGCAATCGCAACGCCTCTGGGCTGGCAGAAAAACTCGTGAGGTTTGGCGCACCCATATCGATGTGGACGCTGTCTTTTGCGAATGCCTTGTCGTTGACGTGACAGGTCACGCAGCCTTTGGCGATGAATAACCGCCTTCCATATTCGACTTGGAAGATGAATACTTCCTCAGGCTGTGACGTTGGCTCTGCCTGCGCCTCAACCTTCGGGACGGTTGGTCCGGGTATGAAGGAGCCTATGCCTACCATCAAGCAAAGTGCGGTGAGAACAATGGCAGTGCGACTTTTGGTTCGCAATGCGAAGAACAAACCAAGCAATCCCAACCCCAAGGCAACGACGCGGACGATGAGCATATAAGGAACAACTTCGGTCGCAACAGGTTGACTGGTTACCGTCACAGCCGGAGCGACGACCGTAATGATCGGCATGGGTTGCGGGAACGAGAAAGCATCCACCGTCCAATACCAATCCCCTTCTTTGGGCAAAGTCACATTCGCGGAATAATGCCCTGTGACTTCATCCTCTTTGGCAATGACGGTGAACTGTTCTTCTTTGGGCAATGTAAAAGTGATGGTCGGAGATAAGCCCGAGGTGGGCGAAATGCCATGTTGCCGAACCATAAAACCGATCGTCAACGGTTCGCCAGCCACGGCACTGACCGGCAATTCATCCAAGGTGACAACTGCCCACCCACCAGCAGAAACGGCGGGGACGATAATCAAGGATAGCAACAACACCATCCACAACACGATACGGGAACGGGAAAACATATCAGCCTCCTATAAAGTTGATTCACAGGAGTACACCGCTTGATGTGAGATGGTTCCGGGAGATGTAGTGAATTGTGGGTAGTGAGTAGTGGATAGTGAATGGTGAATAGTATAAATAATCCCGAAGGGATGGAAGGATTATGGAAATAGATTCATTCCATCTGTAAACCCCGAAGAGGTGATATGGCAGTTCAGGGGTTTTGAAGAGACTCAGCGATTTGGATGGCTTCTTCGAGGGACATGTTCGTTTCGAGGCGGTATGTGATGGTGCCATCTGCCCAGATGAGGACATTGCCATGTACGATGCGGGTGAAATCCAAGTCGCCGTTGGTGAAGCGGAGCGGGTAGGGTCCCACTGCCCAAATGGCGCGGACTCCGTTCACGGTGGTCTCCTCCAATGTGGTCGGTCTGACTTTTTCAATCGCCCAACTTCCATCTGGGACGAAGTGCAAGCTCATCAGAACAGATTCGGAATTCTGCGGGTCGAGCCAGACGAGGATGGTCATATTCCCATCGGCGTTTTGAACGAAAACATAATCAGGTTCGCCGATGTCTGCTGGATACGTCGGAAGCAGAATCGGATATGTAACTTGTTCCTGTGCGTCTTCGAGTGTGGTCTTGCCTGCGATGGTTTCAAGAAAGGGCAAAGATGAAATGGGTGTGCCAGTGATGGGCGCGATAGTTTGAGTCGGTTCTGCTGTCGGCTCGATGGGCTGCGGGAAGATGCGGACGATTCCAATTTGGATGAATTCGAGGATGGCGGCGCGGGCGGGCGGGATGAGCATCAGGCTTGAGAGAAGGATCAGCACAATGGTCAGCGACCAAGCCCAAGTCTTGGAAATGAAGCGGGGTGACTTGGCAGGGCGCAGGCGCTCAGATACGAATCCGGCAACATCAGGCGTGGATGGGTAGTCCATCCCTTTTGCGATCTCGATGAGTTGCTTTTCGAATTCGTTCATGCCTTGCGTCCTTCAGAGAGAAGCGGGAAATCTTGTTTAATGGTCTTGCGTAATTTTTCGAGCGCACGGTTCAGGCGCGATTTGACCGTGCCTTCGGCAATGTTTAATGCCTGCGCGGTTTCATTGACGGGGATTTCCAGGAAATAACGCAGGTAGATAATTTGCTGGTCTGTGAAATCGAGTGTTTTGACGGCTTGCCAAAGGGTGTTGGCTTGGTTCTGCTCTACGTTTTTTTCTTCGATGGTTGTTGGAGGCGGCTCCGTACGAAAGGCGCGGGTAATTGCGGAGAGATATCTGCCTGCAGAACGCCGCTTGTTGCTGGCAAGGTTGGAGGCAATGCTCAACAACCACGGGCGCAATGGGCGCGATGGGTCGAAGCGTTTCAGATATTTCCAGGCGCGCAAAAAGGTTTCCTGGGCGATGTCTTCAGCATCGTCTGGGTCGCCAAGGAGCAGGTAGGCAAACCGGAAGACCGCTTGCTGATGTGCCAGCATGAGCGGCTCCCAAGCTGCCATGTCGCCGTTCACGGCGTGGCGGACTAAGGTGGATTCATCCAAATGCGCCTCTCCGGAGAGGTGGTCTTTTCATATGTTTATACACCGTTGGAAGTTGGTTGGTTCCCGTCTCTTGTTCACGGAAAACATAGAAGAGACGAGCTTTTTACACGTAGACCTCAAAAGGCTTAACACGAATGACGCGAATGGGTCGAAAATCGCTGCACTTTTTGCGTGATTTGCTCCTTTCGCGGTGTTCGCGTTGATGGTTTTCCTTGTTCTTTCA
>Ga0075012_10004144_pt1 | contig 13571 bp, 11 predicted proteins | sample All_14_2_FD_71474 | JGI IMG/M metagenome (GOLD analysis project Ga0075012, IMG submission 71474) | Freshwater microbial communities in response to fracking from Pennsylvania, USA - Allegheny Zone_MetaG_DW_15 | ecosystem: Environmental > Aquatic > Deep subsurface > Groundwater > Drilled... | reverse complement strand
TCGTCCGCCAACCTGCGGCTTCAGCCAGGCGCAAAAAATTGGATATGCCCGCGACATGGACGCATTCACCCAGCGCAGCGGCAATGACAGTTTTAGCCATATTAACTCCTTATCGTTTTTAGGATGGTTTCGGAGAACTATGGTTCAGGATCCATAAGCCAATGACTCCGGATGACAGAGAAGCAAACATGATGGCAAGCTTCGAGCTTTGTGCAATGTCTGTTGAGCCAAAGGCAAGGATCGTAATGAAAATGGACATGGTGAAACCAATACCGCCCAGGAAACCGGCACCAAGCAGATCTCCCCAATCCATGTCTTCCTGTAATCTTGCCAGACCCGATTTCACAGCAAAAAACGAAAACAGAACAATCCCAAGAGGCTTGCCTATAAACAGCCCTGTAAAAATACCGATTGTATTGAGTGTGAAAATTGTTTGAAGAAAATTTCCAGAAATAACGATACCAGTATTTGCCAGCGCAAAAATCGGCATGATGAGGAACGAAACAGGTTTATGTAAAAAGTGCTGTATTTTGTACGAGATAGAGGAAGGGCTTCCGTCTCTAAACGGCAATGCAAACGCAAGCAAGACACCGGCAATCGAGGCGTGAACGCCAGATTGGAGCATCAGGTACCACATCAATATCCCTGGCAAAAGATAGGCTGGAATGGAATTGACCCCAAGCCGATTTAGAATCAGCAGGAAAACATAAACTCCAATAGCCATCAATAGATAGGCTAATGAAAAATCCTCTGCATAGAAGAATGCGATCACCGCCATTGCGCCGAGATCATCCACAATAGCAAAGGCGGTTAGGAAAATTTTTACGGAAGCAGGCACTCTGTTTCCCAACAATGCAAGTGCGCCAAGCGCAAATGCGATATCTGTGGCCATTGGAATTCCAAATCCATTTTGTGTTGGTTGCCCGTAATTGAGGGAGAGAAAGATCAAAGCTGGGACGATCATTCCACCGACTGCGGCAAAAAGAGGCAGGGAGGCATTTTTCCATTCGGAGAGTTCGCCAATGTAAATTTCACGTTCAATTTCGAGGCCGATAAGTAAAAAGAAGATTGCCATCAAGCCATCATTTATCCAATGCAGGATGGAGTGCTTTAAATGAATGGAGCCAATGTCATATCCAATTTCAATATGCCAAAAACCCAGAAATTCTTTTCCATATGGAGAATTAGCGACCAGCATGGCAGTGATCGCGCTCGCAAGTAAAATGATTCCGGATGCCCGTCCGCTTTCAAAAAATTCAAGGAATAGTGCCGTTAGTTTTGTTCTCATAATTTACTTTCAATTTTCAAATGACTTAAATGAATTGAACAGTTCGAATTAACCCAGCAGATACAGCATAGCCATTGAGCCAAGGTACATCGCAGCCAGCGCAAATCCATCCCATGAAAAACGATATGGGGTTTTTGGTGAAGCGCGGTACATCAAGCTGATGATGACTACGCCAGTCATCATGATCGTCATGACAGCGGCAAAGGCGTTGGCTGTTGTAAGAGATGCCCAGAAATTAGCTTTTCCATCAGCAAGATCGAATGCAAAAAAGAGCGCGATATTGAACAGGTTGCTGCCAAGCACGTTGCCAATTGCGAGATCAATTGCGCCGAGTCGGATGGCGGCCAGACTGGCAGCGATCTCAGGCAGAGATGTGGTTAACGCAAGGAACAAATTCCCCACGAAACTGCGTGAAAGTCCGGTGGTGGTAGAAAGCCGATCCCCGATGGAAGCAAGCCAGATACCCAATGCAATAACTGAAATGGCGCTTAATATAAAGATAATATATGCTTTGCGTGCGGGGATGCTGTCATAGTTGCCTTGTTCGGCTCCCACTTCAAGCACTTCACCCATGCGTTCCTGTTCCAATCCGGCGATCATTTTTCCGCCTGCAGCGTACAGCAAAACGAGGGCAATACTCAGCACGCTGACACCTACTCTGCCAAAGCCATTTAAGGCGGGACCGATCAACACGCCCATTGCCACCATCCCGAGCATGAGCACGCCCAATCCTCCCGAAAGGATGTGAACATCTTGGGCCTTGGCAAGTACGCGACCAGGCTGATAGGCAAGGTCGATCATCGCGATCAGCGCCAGATTGAAGAGGCAACTCCCAAGCACAGCTCCCGCCGCAAGGTTTGGCGCGTTCAACCATGCCACTGCCGAAACCCCGGATGCCAACTCCGGTAAGGATGTGACGCCAGCGATTAGTATTGCCCCGATCCAGGCACGACCCCAACCAGTTTTATCGGCGATCACATCCCCGTACTTCGAGAGCAGTGTTCCTGCCCAGGTAATCAGAGCTCCACAGATTAATAATTCGATCCAGATCATAGTTAACTCCCTTCCTAAACCCATACATTATTTAGTGCTTTTGTATGTACTATTCCAAAACAATCACTTTTTAGCTGTTTTTCGATCCTTGCAACCATTGCGCAGGATCGTCAATCCCTGCGTTGCTTCTGGCGCAATCAACACTGTGATCTTCATGTGAGGCTCAAGACGTGTATTTGCTGTTGGAACAAATGCGCGTCCTCCAGTGGCGCAGCGAACAAGTACACACCCTGGTGGTAACCCCAGCATACGAACTTCCTGACCTACAAAAGACGCGCCTTGCGCAACAACAAGGTCAATCACCATTGGCTCTTTCAACTTAATATGGGCACCGTCTCGGAGCAAGTCGCGTTCCAGCAGGGCTTCATAAATGGGCAGGTCTTTCAACAATTCAGCAACCGCATATGCACAAAAGCAAGCTACCAATAATGGAAGCATCTGGTGATAATTTCCTGTCATCTCGACGATGAGAACAATTCCAGTAAGTGGGGCACGCACAATTGCAGTAAAGTAGGCAGCCATTCCAACAACGGCAAAAACAGCCGGTTGGGGCACAATACCGGGAGCAATTCGATTCGCAATTTGGCCAAGTGCAAGTCCCAGCAAGGCACCCAATGCCAGCAAAGGGGCAAAAATCCCTCCAGCAGCGCCTGTTCCATAACTTGAAATGGTCATCAGGAATCGAATTGCAAAAAAGATCGGGATCACCCACAGGATCAGATTCCCCGCGAGGGCTGTTTCTGCAAGAGAATGACCGCCTCCAACAAGCATAGGCGAGAACCAGCCAACGACGCCAATCACAGCGCCGACACCTGCTGCAACGGACAAACTCCATCGTCCCTTTACACGAGCAAACAGATTCATTGTGCCGAGCAAACTTCTATTGAAAACAACACCCAATAAACCTGCAAAAACACCCAATAAAGCAAAAATTGGCAGGGATAACGTTGGAGGTGTTGCGTAATCAGGAATGGAGAAGACAGGAAAAGCTCCTGAAAGAACACGCGAAACAATATCTGCTATCGCAGCGGCCAGGAAAGCTGCTCCAAATACAAATGGGTGAAAGTCACGTTGAATCTCTTCAAGAACAAATATCACCCCAGATAAAGGTGCGTTAAATGCTGCTGCGAGTCCAGCGCCAGCCCCTGCCGCAATTAATGTTCGTCTCTCGCGAGGCGGTACTTTAAGCCACTTGGAAATTGCATCGCCAACCGCGCCTCCCATCTGCACAGTGGGACCCTCTCGCCCAAGCGCCAGCCCACCGCCAAGCGCCAACGTACCCGCGATAAATTTTACAGGTAACACACGCTTCCAATTCAATACCCTTAGGCGATGCAAGACTGCTTCGAGGTGCGGAATACCACTTCCACTTGCTTCTGGCGCAAAACGCCGCACCAACATGACTGACAACGATGCCCCCGCCATGCCAAAGGTCATTGGGAAAGCCCATCCCCAGAATGGATATTGATGAGCCCACTCAAGTAGTCCATTGCGAAAGGCATCTGCTCCGGCAAGCGCAATCCGAAAAAATGAAGCCATCAAGCCTGCACACAATCCTACGAGTGCTGCACGCGGGAACATACGCCGTCGTTGTTCTCTGATATTGAGGTCTTCCTGAATTTCAGAAAGTACTTCTTTTTGGGAAGCTGTGATATCCAGAGTTTCTTTGGCGTTTTGATTTTTTTGCATAAAAATATTTCCTACCGAAAAGCTAGTGGGAGATTTAGATGGCACAACATACCAATCTCATCCACCTGTCGATTCGCGAACAAGTAGCCTGGGGTGAAATTTAACCTGTCGCTCTGCAAGCGGCTCGCCATTGATAAGCGCCAATAACATTGTTACCAGTTGGCGAGCAATGGTGTACACCGGCTGATCAAGAGTAGTAAGTGGCGGCTGGGTATGGGCAGAATCAGCAATTCCATCGAACCCAGCAATTGCGATGTCACGTCCAACTTTGTATCCATATTGGTGAGTTGCGTGCATTGCGCCAATTGCTGTCAAATCGTTGACACACACAATTGCAGTCGGTGGGTTGGCAAGTTTCAACAGATGTTCTGCTGCCTGGTAACCGCCTTCCGGGGTCAGATCTGCTCGGGCAACAAGACCAGGCTCAGGGGTGATGTGTGCCACTTTGAGTCCAGCCTGATAGCCAGCATGGTGGTCATTCTCGATCTTGAGTTTGGGATCTCCGCCGATATAGGCAATCCGACTATGCCCCTGATTAACAAGGTATGCCATGAGTTCAAGGAAGCCGTTATACGAATCGACTTCCACGCCGACAAAATCCAATTGTGTCAAGGATCGTTCCAGAGATACGTGCGGAACGCCTTGTTCTGCAAGATAGTGCAATCGCCTGTCATCTAATTGAACGCGGTTTACTACCATCCCATCAACTTTGCCGCCCTGTACCCAACGCTCATATTGAGCTTTCTCATCTGGACTGGCTGGCGGAGCAGTTGTGACCAGTAGGTCATAATTTTTTGCTGATGCTTCATCCCCCAAGCCAGCAATGAATTCAGAGAAAAATGGATCAGCAAAACCAGCATTATTGGACGGAATGATATATCCAATGGTGTCTGTCTGCTGACGGCGCAACTGGCGTGCGGCACGATTAGGCGTGTACCCCATCTCATGCGCGGTTTCGACAACAAGTTTACGGGTACGTTCCGCAACATCGTCATACCCATCGAGAGCACGCGAGACAGTGGTTATGGAGAGGTTTAATTTTTTGGCGACATCACGAATAGTTGGGCGCATGGCAGGTTTTCCAAAACGTTTTGGAAAATTATATCACCGACTGATGCCCCTTATAAAATATTATTTGAACAGTCTATTACCCACAATCAGTTGCACATCCGGGCGAGACAGGAACACCTTGCGCAGTTCCGGCGTGCCAGCATGTTCGGCAATCCGCAGCGCTTCATAACATGCCCGTTCCCTTAATTGGACTGCGACCGATTCATTCCCCCGCTCTGTTTCCAAATGGCTGAGCGCCCAACACATTTCCCAGACTTGACGGTGTATGCCCATTTCATCGGATAATGCCAGCGCATCACAAAGAGTCTGGTATGCATCTTTTTTATTCCCTGCCGCCAATTGGACTCTCGCTTGCAGATATAAGACACTTGGCTTGAAATGTTGTAGTTTTAGTTCTTCATATTTTCCCAGCAGTTGATGGACGCAACGCGCCGCGCGATCCAATTCTCCCTGCGCCAGCGCCAACTCTGCCTCTGCCTGAAGGATGGAAAGGGTCTCCGGCCAGCCTGCATAGGTCTGCCATTGAAGGTCGAAGTTTTCCCAGCCTCTTTTCACTGCCGCATCTGCCTCGGTTAGATTCCCGCGCCGAATGTGTAATAAAGCCAGCATGGTGTAGGCAGGGGAACATCCGGTTTGACTGGTCTGATCGTGGTGACTGACCGCCCTCTGGCAGTACTCCAGTCCGGCATCATATGCACCCAGATCATAGTAGCACCAAGCAATCTGCTGAAAAATATCGACTCGTATTCCGGATACGATTTGGAATTCATCCATTTCCAGCGAAGATAACAGCGTTTCCAACGCCGGCCCATATTGCCCGCGTAAAATGTGGACCACATTGTGCGTGACAGCCAGGGAATATATGTAAGTGGGACTGCCCAGCACCTTGTTTGCCTTATACGCTTCCTCCATGAGGGTCAGGACAGAGTCAAATTTTCCCATCTCCAGCTGAATGATCGCCAGATTATGCAAACAACTCAACACCCTTGGAGACTGATTCAGTTCCCGAAATATTTCCATCGATTCGGTCAGGGTAGACCTGGCTTGCGCCAACTGACCGAAGAACAGGAGCGCCACACCAAGATCCAACAGCACCACACCGAGTTCATCGCGTACACCGGCCTTGCGCGCCCACCCTTCCGCGGCACGCAGGTGTTGGAGGGTGGACTCGATCTGCTTGTCACCGAATTTATGGGTGCGGGCTAAACTCAATTCGATTTGCGCCTGCGCCTTCATGTCTTCAAGAGTTTGCGCCAATGAGTGTGCCTGCATTGCGAGGGCAACTGCCTTTTCCAAATTCTGTGAATCATAAGGCAATGGAAGTATCTTACAGAGAACCACCAGAGCTGCAAGTTCCATTTTCTGGCTTTCATGTATGGAAGCCTGCACCTGCATTTCTTCATAGACCGTCACTGCTTTACGATGATGGAACTCCAATTCGTAGGCAAGTCCAAGTTGAGTATAGAGACGCAGACAGGATTCTGCATCTGCAACCGAAATATTTTTATTTAAAAGAGTACGGGATATTTCGTAGTGACCCACTGCGGTGGTCACTTCATAAAGACGCATCGCTTCATCGCCTGCGTTCAAACTGTGCTGAAAAGCGAATCCCCATTCCTTTGCCGATAGGGCATGGTGCGCCAGTTCAGCTGAAGGAGCTTTTGATTCTGTCAGCGCAGTTAATGCGCGCCGATGAAAAACTTCGCGGCGCGCGGCGCTGATCTGCCCGTAAACGACTTCACGGATGCGGTCATGAGAAACATTGTAGGGACGACTTTCGTTGCGAGTTTCCGAAATCAATCGGGCAGACAGCAACTCATCCAAGGCATCCAAGCTGTTTTGTTCGTCGGTTCCCGACACACTACCCAGAAGTTCAAAATTGCAATTGCGCCCGATCACGGCAGCGGCGGACAATACCGCCGAAGCGGATTGGCTTAACCATTCGAGACGCGACAGAATCACATCGTGGATCGTCGGCGCGAGTAAGCGGGGATCAATGGATTTTAAATTATCGAGTGTCCCCAGCGGGTCGAGAACAGGAGCAGCGGATTCTTGACTCACCCAAACCAATGCACCGTAATCGTCAAGCGCAGACAGGGTCTCGACCACGAAAAAAGGCTGACCGTTCGTCTCTGCAATCAGCCAGGCAGAGAGATCGGCAACACCTTCCACGTTTTCACCCGTCAGTGCTTGAACCATTTCCCGTATATCAGAAGCCTGCACGGGTCGCAGAGAGAGGCGCGTCACAGGCAGGTCGCGTGTCAAGCCGCTCATCCAATCACGCAATCCAGTTTGATGCGCGTGCGATTCCTCTCGTATCAAAATCAGAAGCAGGATTCGGTTGTGGCTGACGCGCCAACTTCGGGCGAGATAATGGAGCAATTCCAGCGTGCCTGCATCTGCCCACTGCAAATCGTCCATCAGCAGGATCAGCGGACTTCGGGCGGAGAGCGACGCTCCCAAACGGGCAATCGCTTCGAACAATCTTGACCGCGCCGTTGCTTCATCGCCCGATGCTTTTTGCAGGTCGGGGTAACGTTCGCGCAATTCGGGCAGGATGCGGGTGAGTTCCATCAGCCAGACATCGTCGAGCAAATCTTCAGGGGCGTTCTCGCGTTCCAATCGCTCGCGCAGTGCGTCAATGATGGGCTGATAAGGCAATCCGCTGGTCTCGTAGGCACGCCCACGTAGAACATCTGCACCTTGTGTACCAGCCCATTTCAGGAATTCGTCCGCCAGGCGCGTCTTGCCCATGCCCGATTCGCCCGACACAACTGCAACTTGCGGCTTGCCCTTTTGGGCGAGATGGAATGTTTGCACCAAACTTTGATATTCATTCGAACGGCCTACAAACGGGATGTGGAACGCCTCTTCCCGCGCCTCAGCCTGATTCTCGGATACTGATGCAGGAGTTTCGCTGGAGCGGATATATGCCAGCACTTCTTCGGTTTCGGAGGAGGGTTCGACGCCCAATTCTTTATCCAGCAATTCGCGGCAGGTTTCGTATACCTGCAACGCAGCGGAGCGTTCGCCGTTGAGGAAGTACAAGCGCATGAGGCGTTGATATGCGCTTTCGTTCAGGCGATCCAAAACCAACCAGCGGTTGACCGTCTCGATGGCGGGGTGAATTAGATGGGTTTCGAGTTGGTGATTCGATAATCGGTCGTAGATCAGGTTCAGGCGTCCCCCAAAAATATTTCGTTGGATGATGATCCAATCGTTGAAAGCGGGTGTATCAGGCAGAGAGAAGGCTTCGAGGAAAGGTCCGCGCGTGGCTTCGACTGCGTTTTGCAATAAGGCAAGCGTGGTCGGTGCAATTTGATGAATCGGCTGGGTGTCTGTAACGGCTCGGGTAACAAATTCCAGGTCCAAAAAAGAGGCGCTTGAGGCATTGAAAGCAACACGATCGCCGTCCATTCGCAGGGGTTCTTCCAATCCCTTCAGAGCATCTTTAATGCGTAAGAGTGTTGTGCGCAAGGAAGATCTCGCCTGGCGGGCTTCGCTCTCAGGCCAGAAAATGGTTTCCAATTTTTCACGGGGATGAGTACCGGGTTCAACCACCAGATAGATAAACAGCGCCAGCGCCTTACGTGCTGCAAACTTCACGGGTTGGCCGCTATAAAGCACTTCCGGGGGACCTAGTAATCTGATTTCCAAGTTATTGATCACCATCTTTCCAGTCCATAACTTCTTGTCACACTCTTGTCACACCTTGAATGTAAACTAACTTCATCGTAATTATCTAATTTTGCAATCACAATCAAAATCCACCTTTGGAGGTGAATTTTTCGAACGATGAATCATTATAAGGCGAAAACTGATCTCAGTACGATATTGAAGAGATTACATTATTGCGTCAATTTCGACCCATGAATAAATTTCTATTGATGTCCATTTTTTTATTCTGGCAATGCTATTCAGTTTTGCCAATGTCAGCTCCGCTTCCGCTGGTTCCGTACCGTTTTCATTGCAGATCAAAAGCGGCGTGAGGTCTGAGTCTTTCCGAAGGAGATTTGTTATGTCACAAATTACGCAATTAGGTTCAGGCACCATTTGGGTTTGTAAGAGCTGCAACATCTGGTGGGGCAGTCAGGTCGGCAAACGTCCATCCACTAATTTTTTGAAGAGGCTCGATGGTGCGGGTTTGTTGCCTTCCTGGGAATCTTATCGAGGCTGGAGACTGGTTTCTGAACAGGAATCGATCTGTCTGGAATGCGGTGATTCGATCACTGCGCCCGCCTTGCAGTCAAATTAAGGATTCCGGCTTTATTCATTAAGAAGTATCGGAATGCTGTGTGCCGTGTAAGGTGCGGTCCACAGCATTCCGTTCCATTATTTCAGGGCATCCTGTCCTCCTAAGGGATGCCCATCTACAAGGGGCTCTGCCGACGACACAGAGCCCTTTGTCACTTTAATGATGAATGAGCTCGGGAGCTTGCCAAATGAAGATCGAAATTATTGAGGCTTAAAGTTCCCACCTGAAATCATTTTCGCCGTTTTAACCGATATCCCACATCACATGGACTGGGTGGACGAACCCGTTGAACTGGTCAGCCTGAGTGACGGTCCCGCCAAACTGGGTACAAAATGGGAGCAGAATGCAGACCGCTCGGGCAGGAAACTGGTCACATTGAACACGTTCAACATCTTTGAAAAGAATAAAAAGTTTGGGTGGTTATCTAAAAAGCCCTTTCATTCGCAGGTCACGTTTTTGCTGGAGCTTGGTCAAAATTCAACCAAACTCACATGGATCAAGGAACCTTTCAGCCCTGCGTCACCAAAAGCAAGTTTTATTCTGAATCAATAATTATCAGCTATGTCCTTCAGTAAAATTGCAATTTCCCAGTGGAGGACTATCTCACATCTCCCCCAAGTGGCGGAGACAAATACTCCCTAGTCGATGGATGTGAGTGGAGATGGTTTGTTATAGGATGAGACGAATGGATGGATGTCAACCATCTTGCTGGAAAGCCTACCAATCCGCCGCTGGAATATAAATGTTGTTACCCGCGCAGATCTCGTTGAAATCAATACAACTGATATGCTGACAGCCGGACGAAGGCAGTGAACAAAAACAAAGTTAAAGAACGAAAGGATAAACATTATGTTAATCAAAGCAAAAACACTAAATGGCTACAAATTGGACAGTCTTGACGGAGAAATTGGAAAGGTCAAAGAATTCTACTTCGATGACAAGTATTGGGCAATTCGCTATCTGGTCGTCGATACAGGCAACTGGCTTACGGGCAGGCAGGTGTTGATCACCCCGTATGCACTGGCTGATGCAGATAAAGAAGAGCAACACATCACCATCGATTTGACCAAAAAGCAAATTGAAGACAGTCCATCCTTGAGTAGTGACAAGCCCGTCTCGCGGCAATTCGAGGAATCCTACTACGGATATTATGGAATGCCGATGTATTGGGGTGGCTCACACATGTGGGGATCTTATCCCTACATTATGCGAGACAACAAGATGTGGAAAGAGCCTGCCCATAATGAGAAAGCATCGTGGGATCCCCATTTGCGTAGCACCCAAGATGTGAGTGGTCATCACATCCAAGCCACGGACGGTGAGATTGGCCACGTCGAGGATTTCATCATCGATGATGAGACTTGGGCAATCCGATATCTAATCATTGATACACAGAACTGGTGGCCAGGGAAAAAGGTGCTGGTTTCACCGTTATGGATCGAACGCGTTAGCTGGGACGATGCAAAAGTCTTCGTCAACCTTCTCCGCGAGACCATCAAACAGTCGCCAGAATATACGGAAGAGTCTCTACTAACTCGGGAGTATGAGACCGGGCTGTATCGCCACTACAATCGAGAAGGATACTGGGCTGATGATCTGGCAGCCAATAAGCATTCTCGTTGAAGCAAACACGAGAAATAATTTTCTTGCCTGCACAACTTTCTTGACCGTGAAACTCGGGGCGAATGGTCGGCTGAAATGTTCTCTATTTTGCCTCCTGGCCAAGAAATAGATGGGTACATTCTCTACAGCGTTTGGCAGACTGGACATGCTGGTTTTTGCTGATGTTTTCGAAAAGAATGCGCCCATTATTCGCGTTGATGAAAATCAATAATTCGGCGTTCAGTTCTGTGCGTGAAGCCCACATATTGGAGCGAAGGTTCCTCGAATGTGTAGGGTTATCAGATGAAGAAATCACATCATGGCCTCAGCATCCACTGTTGACGCACAACCAAAAAATATAACCTGGCACAATCAGTCTGTAGGGCAGTATAACGCCTTGCGGCTGATGGCCGAATATAAAGAAATGATTAATGGTTAAGACGAAGATAATCTGCACACTTGGGCCAGCATCATCGAATGAAAAGATACTGGGAAAAATGATGCTTGCCGGCATGGATGTCGGACGCCTGAATTTTTCCCACAGCACACCGAAAGAAGCACTTCATACAATCGGACTCATTCGGCTTTTGAACACAAAATATCACGGGCGAATAAAACTTCTCGGCGATCTACGGGGTCATCGTATAAGGCTGGGTGATCTTATTGCTCCGGTTTTGCTAAAAAAAGACCAGATAGTCTGGCTTACCCAGCAAAATATAAAAGGCTCAAATGAAAATATACCTTTTGATTATCAAGGCCCGCTGCGCGATATTAAGAACGGACATCAAATATTCATGGACGATGGAAATATTGCCTTGGAAGTGATCGGACGGCTTAAAAACAGACTAAAGGTCAAAGTGGTATTCGGCGGTTTGCTTAAAGGACATAAGGGTGTAAATATTCCAGAAGCGCGGCTGGTATTTGACGGTATAAGCCAGCAGGATATAAAAGATATATTGTTTTGTAAAGTGCACGGTTTTGAATATATTGCGCAGTCATTCGTATGCACTAAAACGGATATTCTGGATGTTAGAAAGGCGCTTGGAGAAGACTCGCACTGCCGGGTCATTGCCAAGATAGAGAATAGAGAAGGCATAAAGAATATTGACGAGATCATCAACGTTTCGGACGGTATCATGATCGCGCGCGGGGATATGGGGGTGTCATTGCCCGTTTATGAAATTCCCATTATTCAGAAGATGATCATCAAGAAGTGTAACCATGCCGGCAAATTTGTTATTACTGCTACACAGATGTTGGAAAGCATGACGGAAAACCGCATCCCTACCCGCGCAGAGGTTAGCGATGTGGCCAATGCCATCTTGGATGGCTCCAATTTTGTTATGCTTTCGGCTGAAACCGCCGTAGGAAAATATCCTGTTGAGACTGTTAATATGATGAATAATGTAATAAAGTTCACTGAAAGATACATGATTTAGGGTTGAGATACCATATATCGTCTCCGACAATAGAACTCTTTACGTCCTGTATGGATGGTGACGGTGACAACGAAGTAATCCCAATTGCAAGCTTAAATCCAACGGAACACTCCCCCAACTGGGGGAGGCAGACACTCCCCTTCCCATGGATGTGGCAGGGAAGTGTCTGTTGTAATATGAGAATATACGCTTTGCGGACAGGTTTTATCAACAGCGGCATCATCAGTTTATTTTCTATCCGTATCTATTGAAATAATAAAGGAGAATATCCATGTCAGAAGAAGATCAAAAATCTTTCGGAAATTACAAGAAGTTTTCTGCAATGATAGCGATCTCAATGATCCTGATGTACTTCTTGATGTACCTGAACTCCATCTTAATTCTTGAACATGCCTGGTTCAGCGAAACACGATTGTTCATGACCCTCATAATGGGATCCGCAATGATGATAGTTATGCTGGCTTCTATGCGGAATATGTATAAGAACAGCAAAGTAAACATAGCAATATTTATCGGTGCTAGTTTACTGTTGTTTTTCGCAGTTTGGCTGGTACGCAGCCAAGTAACGGTCAATGGAGTGGACTATATGGAAGGAATGATTCCGCACCACTCTATTGCTATTCTAACGAGTGAACGTGCCAACATTGAAGATCTGCGTGTTCGTGAGCTTGCCGACGAGATAATCAAAGCGCAGCGCAAAGAGATAAAAGAAATGGAATGGTTAATCGATGATATTAGAGTCAATGGAGCAGTAACTAGCCAAGAGGAGGCAGAGGCGAGACCATTGCCAACATTCACAGATGGTGCAGACTAAAAAAGTAGAACGGCTGATATAAGCGAGATTAAGTCCAAATTCGAGGCAAGCGCGGAAGTGTACGACAACGAGAGTCTCGTCCGTTTAGGCGATCAAATGCTGGAAAATTATCTCAAAGTTTTCCATATGCCAAAAGAGAAAAGATTAATCAGCGATATTTGGAAAAGCCGGGATCGCATTGATGCAAGGGATTACTTGAGTTTAATATCCATATTGCTTGTACGACTGTTACGTTTATATCATCGCGAAGTAATGACCACTTTGAGATTAATCATGTAGTGTAAATAAAAAAAGGAGCAACCAATGAAAAACCTTACTTTAGACCAGATCAAGGAACTCGCACAGCAAAGTGCAAGCCCA
>Ga0075012_10004142_pt1 | contig 13578 bp, 14 predicted proteins | sample All_14_2_FD_71474 | JGI IMG/M metagenome (GOLD analysis project Ga0075012, IMG submission 71474) | Freshwater microbial communities in response to fracking from Pennsylvania, USA - Allegheny Zone_MetaG_DW_15 | ecosystem: Environmental > Aquatic > Deep subsurface > Groundwater > Drilled... | reverse complement strand
GTTCAAGCCTAGCGTCCAATCGAAGAGCAACTGGTCATATACAAGAGGGTTTGCCGTCAAGAGAGAGCCCGATACAGGATTCTGCCAAACAAGTCGTTCTTGATACCCGACTTTCCCCAAGAGATAGAAATCAGTCTTCCAATCGGCAAACAGGGAGAGACTGTCATTCACAGCTCCTGCCCTGATTCCTGTTGGAACCAAGCCGGCAGCAATTCGGGGGTGTCCGTCCCAGCTGTCATAGGTGAAAGACCAGGAGGCAAAGAGAGAAAGATGCAGCAGACAAACAAGCAATAGAAACAATACAAGCTTCTTATTCATCACTACCCTCCTCTCTCATTGGTACCAATACTATCACAGCAAAAAGCCTATGAGTACAACTGTACACTCCTCTTCACAAACATTCTTTACATTCTTCTAAAAATCCTTTAGATTACCTTCATATCGGGCCTATAGCTCAGTTGGTTAGAGCATCGGACTCATAATCCGTGGGTCGAAGGTTCAAGTCCTTCTGGGCCCAAAGAATTAATCCTTACGTTGTAAGGAGATCGCACCGCTCACCGGAAAAACCGGCAGCATGTTACATCGCAACTGTGCCAAAGAATGTGCCAAAAACATTCTGAGGCACTAGTTTCAGGAGTGGAACATGAGCCGGAAACCCTTCTATCTTTCTCTTCGTAGCGGCGTTTGGTATGCAAAGATTGTTGATCCAAAGACAGGAAATCAGCTCTCGGCAGTAAGCACCGGTCAAACCGACCGGGATGCTGCTGTCTTGACTGTCTCCCGTTGGCTTGTGGAGGGAATCCCCCAAAAACGTATCAACTCAAAGAAAGATGTCTCCGAAGCTTTGACTGTAAATCGGTTGTTCAATGTACTGAATGATATCGATCTCACCAACAAAGAAGCTGAAAAGATCATGAACATACTCAAGCAGCGGGGGCTTCTCAAGAAGATCAAGGAAGCAGAGGAACGGGACCTCATCACCTACCTTCTCGACTTCTACAACTATGACACCAGCCCCTATGTACGGGAAAAACTTGCACATGGACAGTCCATTGGCAAAACCCACTGCCAAGACTCGATCAATCGCGTCAATTCTTACTGGAAGAAGTATTTCAAGGGCAGAACCCTTGCAAGCATTACCAGGGAAGAACTAAGGGCTTTCTCCCTCTCTCTCAAGAAGAAGGGACTTGCTGCAGCAACTATAAACAAGGTTATGCTTGCCGGTAAGGTTGCTTTCGCCTGGGCGTTTCAAGAGGGGTATATTCATACCAATCCCAGCGAAGGGCTCAAGAATTTCGTTGGTAAAGCAAAAGAGAGAGGCATTCTCACAGACGAAGAGACCACAGCTCTCTTTGAACAAAAATGGAGGGATGAGCGATCGTATATTGGCAATTTGGTTGCCTCCACATGCGGCCTCAGATCCGGTGAAGTGCTGGGGCTGAAAGCTGAGGATATTGGTTTGGACAGATTGTTCATCCGCCATTCGTACAGTCCCCTCGACGGGTTGAAAACTCCTAAGAACGGTGAACAACGCCAGGTTCCGTTACTTCCTGAAGTCAGAGAAAAACTCCTTAGCCTTGCCGAGAAGAATCCTTGGGATGATGGGTTCATCTTCTACAGCGACAAGGCCGGACAGCCGATGGATCACAAACTCTTGAATGATGGACTGCTGGAAGCCATGATCAAGATTGGCATTTCCAAGGAAGAGAAGGAAAAACGCAACGTAATCTTCCATAGCTGGCGCCACCGATATGCGGCTAAGATGGCTGATCTCGTAGACGCAAGAAGCCTTGGACTCGCCACAGGTCACAAGACGATGGCAATGCTTGAGCATTATGCCAATCATGCTAATGAGAACCATTTCAAGGCAGTCAGTGAAGCAACAGAGAAGGCTTTCGGACAGGCAAAGTGAAGCAGCATACATACGGGGTGATAACGACTTGAAACAGCTGTTTCCCAGTCGTTTTCTCCCTGTGATATAGGGAAAAACTTTTGGACACCCAAATTCCGGGGTAGTATGTACTCTAGAGGATGGGACCACAAAAAAAGGAGGATTTTATGCCAGGATTGCGAGTGATCTGGCCGGAGGCTAAACCAAGCGAAGAGGTGATGAAAACGGTGGAGGACCTCAGACAGAAGGGTAACTTTACGGAGGAAGAACTGGAGCGACTCAAGCTGTACCTGACGTCGGTGGAGTACAATCCCGGGTACATGGAGGACGCGGTTCTTCTTCACGAGAGCAATCCGCAATTTTCCGTCGAAGAGTTCTACCAGTTCATACTCGACAACTGAGATCTTACAACCTTCTTTGCTTGCCAAATCAGCTGGAGAATGCCATAGTAAGTATGAGCATAATCAAGCGATCGTGAATACGCAGAGGTCCGCCGCTGAACCAGCCTAAGCTAATCAGCGGTATTATTATTTCTTTCCATTACCAGTATTCTAAACACTATCATCTGGAACCTGCACAACCAACTTGCCCAGCCATCATCCAGGACGGCTTCACCAAGTCCTTCTCATAGACAGAGGTCAAGCCGATGAGCTCACTCTGGCCGTTTTTGTTGTTATATTGCAGAAATCAGAAAAAGGTCGCACCATCCGTGACAACAGTGATAAAGCATCAAATTACATCAGTCCCCCGATAATCTGACTTTCAATATCTGCAGTATCAGTTGCCTACAATCTGAAAGGGGCATCAACCATGATTCCTTCTAGCCCTATAGCTCAGAGAAAGTTTAGCAAATGGCCGATAGACTTTAAACCGATAGGATTTATAAGCATCTCGACTTGCGGGTTCCAGAATAGAAAGTTACACTCTGAGCAAAGGGGATAGTAATCATGGAACATGTAATTAGATCAATGCTTACAATTAAATACTCAATTACTGCCAGTTGGGAAGAAGCGGAAAAAATCATGAATGAATTCTTTCATCGCCAAGTCTATAAAGGGAATATGCCAGATGAATTCTACAATAGACCTACTATTCTTAAAGAATATTCATTGTGTAGACCAACCAATAACAGCCTGGTAGTTGCATATCAAATCGTTGAGCTGGAGTACTCAGTAGAGAAAACACTCACAGATGTTAAATTTCTCAGATTATTCAAAGCTCAATTGCTCATGAACCTAAGGAAAAGATATGAAGTGGATAATTACGATCAAATTCAAGACTTGAAGGTTCTTGACCATGTCATTCTGAGCAGGGAGGACAGTGATGAGTGATACTGCTACCCAAACACAATCTACAGTTCAATCACTGATACTGAAGAATGCGATTAGCTCCCTCCGTATTGGGTTAGAGGATTATGAGCTTTCAAAAGAATACCCAGATAGGATTCTGTCTTCGATAAGAAACGTTTATGCAAGCCTATTGCTTTTTCTCAAGGAGGGATTGTGCCGATTGTCTCCCATGGATACAGGAGAAGAATTCATTAGAGCAAAACTCGAACCCATTCTTAAACCCAATGGATCTCTTGGTGTTAGTGGAATTGGAGATAAAACAATTGATGTTGACGGGATTCAGAGAAGGTATAAATTAGTAAACGTCAGAATTGATTGGAACCCACTCCTTTTAATACAAAAAGAACGAAACAATATTGAGCATCTCTATAGTAACTCCCAAATCACTGTGCTTCAATCTGCAATATGTGAGGCATCCACATTCATCATTGATATTTCAAAGATTGTTTTTCATACCGATCCGACTACTCTTCTTGGCGATGTTTGGAGTCAAATATGTGACATTAAGGATATTTATCTGCCACTTAAGAACAGATGCAACAGCAGTCTAGCTCCATTACTTACAAGGGGGTTTCTTGACCAGAATGCTATATCATTTGTCGAGGAATTCTCATGCCCAGATTGCGGCTCAAAGCTTTTGTACCTTTTTACAGGACCTGATGGACCTAGTGAATATGGTACTATACATTTGAGAAAAGCCGATGACTGTGAATTGATGTGTTATGCTTGCCACACGAAAATTCCCTTGTATGAAGCATTCGAGAAATTCATTCACAATAATTATGAGATTTCTTATAGAGACATTAAGTATGGGGGTTCTTCAAGAGTTAAACTTTGTCTAAGATGTGGTCATCATACGTTTATAGATGATTCTCATAATGATTTCTGCTTATATTGTGGATATGAAAAGGAAAATTTACACTGTTCACGGTGTGGAGAATTACTATCATTAGAAGAACAAGTGTTCGACGGTCTATGTTCTGACTGTTTCTATGAGTACCAGAAAACTCTCGAAGACGATTAATCCAACAATCAAGGAAATTGTAGTTCCAGCCACCACCCCTAGGGCATCGAAAACCAAGTCTCCCAGCGCCAGATGTTCCATGGAACCTTGTGATTAACATTTTTTTCCCCAATTCCAAGGGAGATTCCGTTGAGTACTCCAGCCACCGTATCATGCATCGTTGTTCCCTTTATAGATGGACCCTTTGTTTAGTATTCTCTCAGCGGAGGGCCATTCCGTGGGTTTGACTCACTATTTCATTCCATGGATTGCAATTACTAATTCACCACCCATAACTATGCCAAAAAAGTGTGCCAAAACGGCCCTGATGGCACGTAAAAATGCATGGCGGAACACTCTTGGACATGGTATCTTCTCTGGTATCAAAGCCGGGAATCGAGGTGCAGCATGACCAGAGAACAGGGATTGAACGTCATCGAAAAGTTGTTCATCTATGAAAATCCCTACATTTATAAGCGAGTAAAGTTCTTCTTCATAGCCCCGGACGGCACCTATGTCAGCTATCTCGATGACAGTCCCGAGGAAGTCAAGCAGCACCTGCTGTCATTCATGGAGACCGACCAAGGAAAAGCGGAGATTCGCATCGACGTAAACTCGCACATAAGTGCCCAGGATATATATATGAGGAGCCAACTCGTCTGGAGAAACCGGCGTAATGTGAGATTTGAACCAAGGTTTAAGATCGATGACAGATCCAACGAACCCAAAGGCTGGCGGAATCTTACCTTCATAAGCAGAGTACTTTGTTTTGAGGATAGTCTGGCATCCTACCAACAGAAGACTGCCATAGAGAAGGAGCAATTCATCACCGATGTATTGGAAGTGATACACGAAACATTCTCTTTGCATGGAGAAAGCCGGAGATTATATTCCCAAGCGCTGAGGTTATTGATAGGTCCAAAAGATTTTTTCGGAAGACCATGGAACCCCACCAATGATGAATTTTATAACATTTTCTCAACTTCGATGAATGATGTACTAGATGCTAGGAATGAACAGCCAGCCCAAATTCCCGATATGTATGCTATTGGCATCAAAGCAAATGCATTTAGACTTGACAAATCATATCCTGGAAAGTATTTACTTATAGGAAACATGCAAACAGCTTTCAGAAAATGGTTTGATGCACTAGACAAGAAAGAATACAAATACTCCGATTTTCCCATGCCTGCAGACATAGAAAACCTATTTGCTACCTCGGACGACAAACACTCGGAGTCATCGATCCTAGATGCATATAAGAAAGTCAGATCGGAAAGAAGTGGATATTAGCAAGAATTGTAGCAAGCTTTCTTCATGTTTTATCCATATTTCATCCCTATTTATCACGGTTTAATCACGATTTTTCCATACTACTTTCAAAGTACTTTTTTCGTACCTTTTCTGGGACTTTTTTGGTATCCTATTTCAAGACAACGAATAGTAACATTTGACCATAAATCAATCACGCCATCCATGAATGGCGGAGGAGGTCAAATGATTACCAAATATGCCCGGATCAAAGAAGTAGCCGAGTATACCCATCTCAAAGAGCGTACAATCCGCTCCTATGTACTAAGGAAAGAGATTCCCTACCTGAAGGTGAAGGGATGCCTTGTCTTCAACCTGGAGGACATTGATGCATGGATGAAAAACCATTCCATCAAGCCGACCGACACCAACAGCATTCCTAGGGGGATACAACAATGACAAACGAAGACAAGAGATTCCTGACGATCAAGGAGTTTTGCTCCCAGGCAAGGATCGGAAGGACCACAATGCATCGTTACATGAAACAAGGCTTGGTTCCATTCACCAAGATTGGGTATCGGGTTCTGATCCCCGCTTCCGTTCTAACCACATTGGAAGAGAAGGCGTTGGAGGAAAAGCAATGATGCAGAAGAGCACGCAAAAACCACTCCTATCAGAGTTGTACACAAAACTAGAAATGCTCCTGGAGCAGGCTCCTGCACACGGGAAGATCACACTCACTATCCATTTGAGAGATAGTCTTGCCCAGAGGTATGAGGTAACCAGAGATGAATCAGTGATGATAGCATTAGGAGGATCCATATGATTGACAACACAACCGATAAGGCTACCCAACCCACAATTCCCCAAAAGCAATCTGTTGACGATGGACAAGTGCAACAGGAAACGACCAATCCTTACAAAGTCATCAGGAAGTATTGCCTCGGGTGCTGCTGCAATCAACCATCAGAAGTGAGACTCTGCACTGCTATAGATTGCTCTCTTTACCCCTATCGGTTTGGATCAAACCCTTTCAGAAAGCCAAGGAAGTTATCTGATGATCACAAACAGGCTTTGCTTAAGAGACTTGGGGGATGCCGCTAAGATGGATATAAAACCAATTTTTGGAGGTCCCTTCAGAGTTGATTCCAATACTAGCGCTTCCCCGGAGGTGCAACTCCTCATCCGAATGCGTGAGGAGGGCTTTGACCCTCCTGAGAACCTGGTGTTGGATGGACGCATCCACAGGTTCTCCACCAACGGGAAGAAGGATGATGATGCGGGCTGGTACGTCGCCTATTCAGACGGGGTGCCATCAGGCAAATTCGGAGACTGGCGCTCCGGTGAGGAATACTCCTTCAGGGCCAACATCGGCAGACAGCTGACCATGGTCGAGGAACTGGCGGTCAAGAAGCGGATGGAGGACGCCAAGAAGGAGCGCGAGGCTGAGCTCAACAAGAAGCACGAGCAGGCCGCTGTGACGGTCCAGACCCTCTGGGACAATTGTCAGGAGGCCGACCCGAGGCACCCGTACTTGGTCCGCAAGGGGGTTAAGCCGCACGGCATCAGGATGACCAGCGAGGGGACCCTGTTGCTCCCGTTGCTCAATGCCGAGGGTACCTTGGCCACGGTCCAGTACATCACCATCGACGGGGAAAAGAAGTACCACCCCGGCGGGCAGGCAGGGGGGTGCGGCTGGTGGCTCGGGAACCTAGAGAACGCACAGAAGGTCTACATCGCGGAGGGATTCGCCACTGCGGCGACCATCTTCGAGGAGACCGGGCGCCCGGTGGTCATCGCCTACTCGGCGGGCAACCTGATGGCTATGGGCAAGATGATCAGGGGGTTGCTCCCCAAGGCCGTAATCACCTTCGTAGCTGATAATGACAACCCGAACCCGAAGACCGGGGAAAACACCGGTGTCGTAAAAGCACAGAAGGCTGCAGAAGCTATTGGGGCAATAGTCGTGTATCCACCCGAAGTCGGAACAGATGCAAACGATTATCGTGCAAATGGAGGAAATCTTAAGGAACTTTTAGGGGAAAACCGCATTCGCATGATCTCCGCAAACAAGCTCACCGAACAACCTGCACCGATTCGGTGGCTGGTCAAGGGCTGGGTCCAGGAGAAGGCAATGGTCATGGTCCACGGTCCCTCCGGTTGCGGCAAGAGCTTCGTGGTCATCGACTGGATGTGCTCACTTGCAAGCGGTATTGGTTCATGGATGGGATTGCCTGTAAAACAGGGAGAAATCATCTACCTGTGCGGTGAGGGGCACCATGGACTGCGCGGAAGGCTCAAGGCTTGGAAGGTTGCGCATAAGGTTGAGGACCTCGGCCCCTTTAAAATATCAGAGAGAGCTTATGACCTGGACAACCTCAGCGAACTGAATGAGATAATAGAAATTATCACGGACTCAGGGATTAAACCGAGCATGATTGTCATCGACACCCTGAACAGGTTCATGAGCGGAGATGAGAACAGCGCCCAGGATACCAGGGCATTCTTGGACGCATGCTCGACTCTGATGCATGAGTTCGATTGTGCGATGATTATCGTACACCACACCGGATTGAATCAGGAGGCACAAGACCGTGCCCGAGGAAGCTCCGCGTGGAAGGGTGCACTGGACATTGAAATCAGTGTGAAGCCTGAGGGCAAGGGTAAGTTTACTTTGTCCCAGATGAAGAACAAGGATGGTGAATTGGTTACGCCGATGAGCCTAGAACTCGAGTCGGTCCCACTTCCCGGGTGGTTCGATGAGTACGGCGAGCAGGTAACCAGCGCGGTGGTGGTCGAAGGGCAGGAGACTCTGAAACACATCGATCATAAAAAGCAGGAAGACTTGAGAGAAGTAAAATCAGCATGGGAGTACTGTGGGAAGGAATTCCTCGGCAACGACCCTTTCATCAATCGCAAAGCTTGGGAAAAATACCTGACCAAAGTAAAAAGCCTTACAAATACAAATGCCAGGAAGATTTTGTCCAATGATCCAAAGTATCTTGTAGGGAAGATGATAGAAGGAGGCAGTCTCGAAAGATTGAAAGATGGTTTCATCATAGTTGACAGCATTACGTCGAGCGTCATGAAGATTACCAACCCTGGCAAATTCAAGCCAACACCCGCTTGTGATAATGATGTGATATCACAAATATCACAGGATGATGTTGAGTATGAACAACCATCATTGCCACTGTGATAATCCTGTGATAATCACATTATCACAACATGACAAAGACAGCAGAATCTGTGATAACTGTGACACACTCCTAGAGGAGTGTCACAGTATCACAACTGATGTGCCCGACTTAAACATGTATTTTCAAATTACCTATCAAGCCAGATAACCCAAGACAGCCTCGTAGATAGAGTTTTTTCTGATATCTCATTGGTACCTATCTGTCACCCCGAAATGAGTCATGGTACGCTTGTACTGTCCAATGAATTGAGGAAGACGGCTACCCGAACTTGGTAGTCATGAAACTGAATGAGGAGGCCATCGGTGGAAGAGAAGGATATTTACAGAGGCTTGTCGGAGATGTCGTACCGGGTCTTCGGGAAGGAAGCTCTCAGGAAAGGTACGAGCAGTCGCTCGATGATAACAGCAATGGTCTCGAGGCTAATCGACAAAGTGGGTCCGGAGAACGTGACGGAGTTGAACCTAGTTGGTATCCGGGAGATTCTGGACGGAGAACACGACCCAATAATACACGTCAGCTCGCTGTAGATCTTCTGAAAATTCGGGAAACCATAACCAAATAATCCAGTACTAAAACTACTCCCGAATCAAGGTAATCTCTACTAGGAAGCTTATAGCTTATACGTTCTCACTGCAGGTCAATGAGTCTGCTTCAAGATCAAACAACACCTGCGGAGTACTCCGTACGCCAATCGAATACTCCATCAACAAGGTAACCAGCTGCTCCCCATTCATGAGTGCAATGGGAGTCTTATCTGCCTGGACGGCTTCAATCTTAGCACCTTTGCTGAAATCACTCGTGGTTATAATCAGTCCTTGTTCATGAACCCCGATAGAGCCACGTAAATCTCGAATCATCTGTGCCTGAACATTTTTCTTCCAACGCTTTGCCTGTACAGCCATCTTCATCCGTATCACATCACCGATTACCAGGGTACCCCGGACATCAATTCCTCCATCTCCGCTATACCTGGTTACTTCGACCATCTCGAAGCCCATAGCAGTAAGCAGACGGGAAACTAAATCCTCAAAATCAATCGGTTCCATGGAATGGAGCTTGGACAACAAGGCTTTTCTCGTCTGTTTGTTGTATTGCTCAATCTCTGAGACCACTCCCTTGGTCGCCCATTTGGACAAACCGACCAATCCGTTGCCATGCTGGATAAACCTAGGGGAGCGTCCACTATCCTTGTAACGTTTGATTTCATTGAGTATCTGGGCATACATGGTTGACTCAGGAGTCTTTCCTTCAGTCACCAACCAACCTTTCTCCAAGGCTTTCCTTGTGATGTCCTTGTAATGCATTGGCTTTTTGGAACCGAATTCTTCCAGTACCAGCAATGCGCATTCAGTGAATGAATACGCTTGAGTCCTTTCAACCGATCCCGAATCTGGCTCAGACAATGTTGTGACCTTATCTTCTTCTATTGAAGCAGTATTTACAGTAAACATACCTTTTGAAACCAGTTTGAAAACAGAACCATCTCCATGTTTCTTGATATCCATGTAGAGATTGGCAGCAACCGTTTGATCAGGAGTCTTCCCTTCTGTCTTCCATAACCCCTGATCTAAAATCCTTTGGGCAATCTGTTGGGCATTCAAAGGCTCATTGGAAGCCTTCAGAACAATTTTTGCTGCATCCTTTACTGTCATCTCATCACTCCATCATCGCCTTCAACAGCGCATCCCTTGCATCAGAATAGAACTGAACATCCACCTTCGTCGCCATCTCATCGGAGAGATCTATAAGCTGCCTTCTGCAGGATACCGGCATCAGAATCGCAGTCGCCTGCTTCTCTACCGCAATCTCAACAATTGAAACTGGCTTGTGAACAGGCTCGATGGACCCACCCAGATTTATCTCACCCACTATCACCAAGCCACCACGCAGGCTTTTCTTCAAGAGGGATGTAGACAAGGCAACAAGGGTAGCAACTCCCAGCTTGGAACCGGATCGTGCCGTATCGAAAGCACGAAGCTGCACCGAATATTCATGGTGCCTGGGCTCTTTGTCCCCCACTAAGCTACTAGCCCGTGCATAGAGATTCTGTTCAGCATAGCTGACACTTTCCCTGAACGGCTGAGGCACCGGTTTGTTCAGTATCTTCACCCCGCTTCCGGGACCCTCCGATACTTCAATGCGATAGAGACCAGGATTCTCTTGTCCATCACCTGGGCTGATGGTCCACACCTGTCCAGGTTCCAGAGGATCGGTACCGATACCTGCACCACTTTGGAGTTCCGGGGTGCTGACAAACTTTTCAACCCCTTCCTCTCCCATCACATAGCTGAAATGAGTATTGCGGAACTCGGCTGCTCCAATACGCTTCTGCTGTTCTTTCACTCTTCTCCGTGATTCCAGTGCAATCCGAACAGCCCATTCGATATCAGCATCGGAAACCTCATCGGACAAGGAAGGATAGAGCAGTTTGAGCAAACCACTGACTGTCTTGTTCACAGCATTGGTATCACGACCAGAAAGAGCTCCACCATAGTACACCCGGTTCTGTAAGATCGACACCCTACTCTGATTTCTCAGCTTGCTCCAGCACTCGGAGAGGAAGTCACTTACCAAGCCAAAGTGATCTGTCAACCAATCCTTGCTGATCTTCGGGACATCCCAGCCCGGCAAATATGCATGAATTCTGTCCATGAAAGCAGTATCATCACGCATCTCAGGTGGAAGAGGCCCAAACAAGTGTCCAATTCTCTGCTGTTGCTCAACATCAACATCGAAGTTGCCCACCATGACAACGGAACCATCTGCCCTGATGCTTTCCTTGCCTCTGCTGAACTCTCCCGACTCCATATAACCCTTGAGTATGTTCACTCCATCCTTCTGGTCGAACGACACCCCGGACACCTCATCAAAGCAAACAACATCGTATTGGCAAACCAGACCACGTTGCCCGTTTGAATTATTCACGAACATCTTGGCAACAGTAGCCTTTCCTCCGCTGATCAGATGGGCATACGGAGAAATCTGTTGGAATAAATGGCTCTTGCCGGTGCCCCTAGGACCAAGCTCAACCATGTTGTAGTTTCGCTCCACAAAGGGGACCATTCGCAGCAGCATCGCATTTTTCTGCCTTTCATCCAGCTTATCAGGATCGATACCAATAGACCGGAGCAACAAGGTTTTCCACTCGTCGGTAGTGAAGTGCTTCCTGGCTGCTGCCAGTACCTCCAGGGCATCCAGCTTGGAGAGCTGGATCTCCCTGATAGCTTCTATACCGAAAGGTCGGCCTCCCCGTTCCAGGGCAATAGCTCCATCATATGAAAGCGTGATCTCAGCATAGAATCCACCGGTGAGCATTCTTTCATGCTTATCGACAAACTCAGAGCTTATCCTCACATCATTGAGCATGAGACTGGGAAGTGATGCTACAAACGAGTCAGTCTTTGCATCAAGGCGGGCAGTAATGATGTCAATGAGTTTGACGTTTCCCTCTTCCTTTGCCCGCTTCTTGAACAGCTCGACATCAGTAGGCTTGACCGTCTTGGACTGCAGCTGTCGTTGTACTATCTCCAAACCTTCCTCTATCTCCGACTCTTCGGCACTTGCACAGTACCGTCCGAGTAGGAACTCCACTACATAGGTGGGAACAGGAAACTGTCTGCTGAATGTACGTACCAAGTCCTTTCTGACCAGGTATCCATCAAGTGCTTCTATAGCCTTTCTATCGATTGCATCCAGTTCCATCTGTCATCATCCTCCAATATACGTATCCATCTGATAGACGGCATTCTTGTTTACATCCAACAACAACAGCGAAGCTGCTCTTCCATCAAGGTCCTCATCTTCAACGACAACAGAAACAGTCCCATTATCCTTGAATGGTTTTGGTTCCGTCACGACTGACGTGGAAGCAAGCCCAGGTTCCAGACGAATATCAACAAACAGGCCAAAGACATCCCCATCAGCTACTACATTGCATCGAAGACCTTTCCAGGTAAGGTCCAGAGAACCGGCAAATGCATCAGTTGAGGCCTTGCTGCTTTTAATTGTTAACTGCAGTGTCAGACACTCTTGTAGGCTCAGCCCGCCATGCTGGTACTCTTCCCCTGCCCTATAGCAGCTGATGCCCGGAGCCAAAGCAACATCCCAAGCGGAATCCCAATACCAGGGATAGACCATCTGTCCTGACTCTGCCCCTGCCTTGATCGAAGCACATCTCCCACTTTGGGTCTCAGTCAGATAGGAAGGAAGATCAGCTTTAGGCAAGCCACCAGGAAGCAAAATCCAACCATGATCAGTCACGATTCTGATAGTCTTCCACCCCGCTTCGCAGAGAGTAATCACTCGTTCCTGGATTTCCTTCAACAAGGTTTCAAGGTGAAGTGCAAGCCGCCATCCCCGGTCGTGTCCCTCGTGGTCCAGGTTACCAACCTCGCACCATGCCCTTCCTTTCACATCACCAGTTTCCTGCTTCTCCAGGATTTGCCATCCCGAATCGATAAGCAACTTGCGCAGGTGATAGCCACCTTTGAGTGAATGATCAGTACCAGCAACACCTGGGGTAAATTCCTTCGGATCACCGGAGCCATCAAGCAGGTAAGAAACCGGGGTGACTACTGCCTTTCCAGAAATGGTAATACTGGGAAGTGTAGTCCAGAAAGGTTGCTCTTCCACCTCTCTTCCATCAGCCACAAGCATCTCTTTCAATTGTTTTGCCGTGTCATACCGAAGTCCGTCAACGAAAACAATGCAGGTACCATCATTGAACTTAGGATCAGGCTGCTTATTCCGGTCTCCGGGGTATCCTGCTTTCTGTACCAGCGTCTGCAGCCTCCTTGCAGCATTCTCCATCCAGGGGGCATACAACACATGCACCACTGCAGAAATTGCTTTATGGAGTTCTTCTGATACTGGTATAGAAAGGGC
>Ga0075012_10004140_pt1 | contig 13580 bp, 15 predicted proteins | sample All_14_2_FD_71474 | JGI IMG/M metagenome (GOLD analysis project Ga0075012, IMG submission 71474) | Freshwater microbial communities in response to fracking from Pennsylvania, USA - Allegheny Zone_MetaG_DW_15 | ecosystem: Environmental > Aquatic > Deep subsurface > Groundwater > Drilled... | reverse complement strand
ATATGGGTCAGGTCATTGCACAGCGGCTTGCGAGCGAGGGTGCCCGTGTCGTTGTCGCCGGACGAAAGCTTGAAGAGCTGCAGCGCTTCGCAAAGACGATCGATGGCGCTGCCTGCGTTTGCGACATTACGCGCAAGTCGGATGTCGTGGAGCTGTTCCGGTTTGCCAAGCAGTGGGGCGGCCAGGTCGATATCGCAGTGAATGCGACGGGATGGGGGCTGCTGAAAGGCTTCACCGAAACGACCGAAGAGGAGCTGGATCAGATTACTGAACTCCAGTTCAAGGGGCCGTTTTATTTCTGCCAGGCGGCTGTGGACACGCTCTCCCGCGGCGGCTCGATCATTCAGATCAGCTCGGCGACCGCAACCATCATGCTGAACGATCATGCGGCCTACATGGGGACCAAGGCGGGGACTGACCACGTCATCCGCTGCGTTGCCCACGAATATGGCGAGCGTGGAATCCGTGCGAATTCGATTTCACCGGGTTTGACCGATACGCCCATGACGGCGGGTGCGAAAGAGGTGCCGGGGTTATTCGATAGCTTCTTGTCTGGTTACCCCTTGGGGCGTATCGGGACGAAAGAAGACATTGCTGCGGCTGCCGTGTGGTTGTCGAGCGATGAATGCTTCATGACGGGACAAAACCTCCAGGTGAATGGCGGGCTGACCTTGCGCCGCAACCCGACACGAGAAGAAATTCAAGCCGCAGTGGTGGCAGCAAGCGGTCAATCTGTCGAGACGGTTTAAGGAGTACGTCGATGAGCGCCCAAAAAAGTCTGATCTCTCGTCTTGGTACGGTGATGCAATTGGCTTACGTCCCCAAGGACATGGATGCCGCGCTGCGCTACTGGACCGAGACGATGGGTGTGGGGCCTTTCTTCAAGATCCCGAATATCGCGGTTACTGCAGCAAAGTACAAAGGCGAGCCCGCGAATATCGAATTCTCGGTTTATATCGCCTATTGGGGCGACATTCAGATCGAGTTGATCGAGCAATACAACAATGCGCCGTCGATCTACAGCACTTGGCGCGATGCGGGTCATGAAAGCGTCCATCACGTTTGCATCGTTGTGGACAACATGGAAGAGGCGCGCCGCGTCAGTGCGGAAGCCGGTGCGGTTGTCATGCAAGAGGTCTGGCTCCCGAATGGGGGAGAGGCGATCTACGTGGATGCAGGCGGGGGGCCAGGTAGCCTCATCGAGATGATCTGCTTCCCGCCCGAGAACTATGCGTTCTTCGACATGATGCGTGATGCCGCACGGGAATGGGACGGCAGTGATCCTGTTCGAGTGGTGGGGTGAGTGCAGCCATGAGTGAACGAACGGAAGACGCAGCGATTGATTGCGTTCTGGTGGCGGCGGGGAAATACCATGACATTGACTTTGCGCGCCTTGAGCTGCTGAAGCTCCTCGCGGAAGACAGTCGTGTCAGGGTACGGGTCTTCGAGGACTACTCGAATCTGGAAGCAATTCGTCGGGCGAAGCTCCTGATCACCTACACCTGCGACGTGATTCCCAGTCTCGATGAGCAAGAGGCATTGCGTGCCTGGGTGGCCGGTGGGGGGCGCTGGTACGCGCTGCATGGCACCGCCTCCGTCCTTCGTTTTCTCGATAACGGACTGGTCGACTCCCCAGCGCTTGCGCCCCACTTCATGGAAACCCTGGGCTCCCAGTTCATTGCGCATCCTCCAATCGGGCCGTACCGGGTCGATGTCGTCGAACCGGACCATCCGCTCGTCAAGGGTATCGAGCCCTTTGACGTGACCGATGAACTCTACCTCTCGGATCGACATGCCGAGCTCAAAGTGCTGCTTGATACTGAGTTCGAGGGGGAAGGGACGGGGTTTGTACGTGCCAAGTGGAAGCGTGCGCGCCACCCGGTGCTTTACCTCAGGCAAATCGGTCAGGGTGCGGTGCTGTATTTGACGCTGGGGCATTGCCGCGGTCATCACGACATGAGGCCGCTCATGGACTACTGGCCCAATGTTCAACGCTGTGCCTGGGAGTTACCGGTCTTTTACGACTTGCTGCGTAGAGGGATCGAGTGGGGTAAAGCTGCAAAGTAAAGCGTGTGATTGGTGTGGGATGTCTCCCAAAGTTATTGAATGATGAGGAATTGATTCATGGATCTCGGATTGAAGGGTAAGAAGGTCATCATCAACGGCGGTAGCCGTGGTATCGGCAAAGCCGCGCTTGAGGTGTATGCGGCGGAGGGATGCGATATCGCGTTTTTCTCCCGCGACAAGGCACGGGTCGACGCTACCGTGGCAGAGCTGAAGAAGCACGGTGGCAAGGTTTTCGGCGACGCGCTGGATATGAATGACAGCGCCGCCTATCAGGCCTGGTTGCTGTCGGCTGCGGAGCGCCTTGGTGGATGCGATATTTTCATTCACAACGCCAGTTCGTCGGGCGCGCAGGGCACCATGGACTGGGACATGAGCTTCCGCCTCGACATGATGGGCGCGGTCAATGGCTGCCAGACGCTCGAGCCCTTCCTCGAAAAATCGGGCAGCGGCAGTGTGATCCTGATGTCGAGCACGGCCGCGGTGGAAACCTTCATCTACCCGCAAGCCTTCAACGCCATCAAGGCTGCCATCATCACTTACGGCAAGCAACTGTCGCAGCTGTGGGCGGCAAAGCAGATTCGCGTCAACATGGTTTGCCCGGGTCCGATCGCCTATCCGGGTGGCAACTGGTCGGCCATCAAGGACGCCATGCCCGAGCTGTACGACAAGACGCTGGCGGATATGCCGCTGGGTCGGTTCGGTGCCCCGGACGAGGTCGCACGTGCCATGGTCTTCCTGTCCAGTCCGGCCGCCTCGTACATCACGGGTACTAACCTCGTGATCGATGGCGGATATACCAAGCGCGTTCAGTTCTAACGACTGCCGCCGCGCGGCTGTGCTGCAAGGCGAGCCGCGCCGGTAAAAGGAGCACGCGATGAAGCTCTATACTTCGATCGGCCCCAATCCTCGATTGGTCAAAATGGCCATTGAAGAGAAGGGATTGATGATCGATAGGGTCGATATCGACATCATTGCCGGTAATAACCGGAAGCCCGAATTTGTTGCGCTGAATCCGACGGCGACCACGCCCGTCCTGGAGCTGGACGACGGGACCTGCATTGCCGAGACCGTGGCGATTTGTGAGTACCTCGACGAAATTTTTCCGCAGGTGCCCTTGATCGGCAGTTCTGCCGTCGAACGTGCCATCACCCGGATGTGGTGGCGCAGAGTCGATCTGATGGTGGTTCAGCCCATGACCACCGGATTTCGCGGTGCTGAAGGTTTGTCCCTGTTCCGCGACCGTGTGCGCTGTTTCCCGCAAGCCGCTGACGAGTTCAAGTTGATGGCACAAGAGGGGATGGTGTGGTTGGATGGGCAACTGGGTGACAAGCCCTATCTGTGCGGCGACAGATTGAGCATTGCCGATCTGTTGCTCTATTCCTTTATCGAGTTTGGTGACAAGGTTGGTCAGCCGCTAGGTTCGCAGTTGTCGAATCTGGGCCGCTGGCGCGAGCGAATCACTGCACGCCCGAGCGCGGATGTGACTCGAGTCTGATCGGATAACCGAACGCTTCATCAGGAGATTGCGCGTAATGCACGAAATTACTGTCCATCAGGACTTCGAAGCCCCTGCCGAAAAACTGTGGGATTTGCTGCGGGATTTCGCCAATATCGAGCGCTGGTGGCCGAAGGATGAGCCCGCTGTGCAGATTGAACGTGTCGAGCTCGAGGGCGAAGGTATCGGGCTCATTCGGCACATTTACAACAAGGGCTTTCCGGCACCCATCAGCGAGCGGTTCGATTACCAGGATCCGGCAACGCTGACCTATAAATTGTCCATCGTTGGGCAGCGTCCCGCAGGGCTCACCTCTTATCAGGCGACGGGTCGTATCGAGCCGCTGCCGGGTAATCGCTGCCGCTTGAACTACAAGGGCGAATTCACGACCGAGTCTGGCCAGCCTGAAGCGGGCGAGACCTTCCTGCGGGGCGCCTACGCATTGATGTTCAAAGGGCTGGCTGCTGCGGTTCGCTGAGCCCTGGGGCGTTGTGACCTTGCTGTAGATCGCATTCGAATGATTGCCCGGCGCGGTGCCGGGCTTCTCAACATTGCTTAAGGGCTCCACAGATGAAGGCCGTGCGTTTCACCGAACCAGGCAGCCCGCCTGTTGTTGTCGATGTGCCTAAACCGCAGCCGGGGCCCGGCCAAGTGCTGGTCAAGATCGGTGCTGCGGGGGTCTGCCATTCGGACATCCACATTCTGGATCACGGTGCGCCGGGATTCTGTGGGCCTTACACGCTGGGCCATGAGAACGCAGGCTGGATTGCTGAGCTCGGGGCCGGTGTTGCAGGCTGGCAGGTGGGCGATGCAGTGGCCGTGTATGGCTTCTGGGGATGTGGTCGGTGCCACGCTTGCCTGCAGTCGATGGAAAACTACTGCGAAAACGCTGAAACCTTGCCCAACAACGGCGGTGGGATCGGTGTGGATGGTGGGATGGCGGAGTACATGCTCGTCCCGTCAGCGCGTCTACTCGTGCCATTGGGTGATCTGGATCCACGCATTGCGGCCCCGCTGACCGATGCGGCGCTGACGCCTTACCACGCGATCAAGCGCGGACTCCATTTGCTGACGCCCGATGCCACGGCAATTGTGATTGGCGTCGGGGGTTTGGGGCACATGGCGGTGCAGTTGTTGCGCACACTGTGTGGAGCCCGCATCGTTGCTGTCGATGTCGACGAGCGGAAACTCGAGCACGCCCGCAAGCTAGGGGCTGATTTGGCGGTGTCCTCACGCAATGCGGATGCTGCAGTTGCCGCCATTCAAGATTTCTGTGGTCCCCGTCGCGCTGCCGTCGTGCTGGATTTTGTCGGCATTCAGGCAACGCTTGATATGGCGGTTCAGCTGGTTGGGCGTAATAGCCAACTCACGGTGGTGGGCGTTGGTGGGGGCGTCATTCCATTAAGTCAATTCACCCTGCCCTATGGGTGTTCCGTCAGTACGCCGCTGTGGGGCTCGCGTGCCGAATTGATGGAGGTGATCGCACTGGCACAAAGCGGTCGTATTCATGTGGATGCGAGTTTCCATAGTCTGGACGATGGGCCGCGGGTATTGCAGCAACTGCGCGAAGGTAAGATCGTCGGCCGTGGTGTGCTGGTGCCGGATTTGGCGTAAGTGCCCGCGACCGAACCGCTTTTGAATCGTTGAGGAGTTATCCGTGTTGAGAACCTTGCTTCTGTCCGGACTGCTGATGATCTCGGGTATCACTGCGGGACATGCGAGTGATACGAGCGCAGCTGATGAGAAGAGGGCTCGGTCGCTGCTGGCCAAAGCAGTGGCGCATTACCAGGCGAATGGCGACCTCGCACTGGCGGCCTTCAGCCGGCAGGGCGAGTTCATCGATGGTGAGCTCTACGTCGTCGTATTGAGCGACGACGGTGTGATGCTGGCCAGTGGAGGCTCTTCGGCCACGCTGATGGACCGCAATATCGCAGACCTCAAGGATGCCGCCGGCAAGACCTTCGTGCGTGAGAAGCTGGCGCTTGCCAAGCCGGGTGTTCAGGAGCGGGTGGAGTACCGTTGGCTGAATCGCAAGGATCGCAAGGTCGAGCGCAAGGTCGCGTTCATCGAGCGCGTTGGTGACAAGATCGTTTCCGTGGGTTTCTACGAGCCTCATGGCACGTCCGAGCAGGCACAGGCAATGCTCGAGCGAGCCGTGGAGGCGATGAAGGCTGACGCCAAGCAGGCCCTGACTGCATTCAATGACCCAAAGGGCGCGTTCATTGAGGACGATCTCTATGTCTTCGTAATCGATATGGACAGCGGTGTCTTTCGTGCTCACGGCGCCTATTCGCGCCTGGTGGGTACGCAAGCCCGTACGCTGCGCGATGCGCAGGGAGCCGAGTTCGTGCCGGGAATGCTGGACAAGCTCAAGCGGGCTGACCGTGCAGACGTTCACTACGCATGGAAAAACTCGGTGACGGGCAAAGTCCTCAAGAAGCACACGTATTTGGGCAAGGTGGGTGCCAATCTCATTGGTGTGGGGTATTACCAGAACTGAGAATCAGCGGCGCCCAATTCGTAATCGACGGAGGGGAGACCATTCGGTGAGTATCGATCTGAACCAGCTGGCCGCGGATGTGGCCGACTTGGCTGCTCGACGTGACATCCATCGCGCACTTGACGCCTACATGCGGGGGCAGGACCGGCTCCTGCCTGAGGTGCAGCGCGAAGCCTTTCACCCCGATGCCTGGGTGGATTGCGGCCTGTTTGCTGGGCCAGCCGGCGACTTCATCGAATTTGCACAAGGTTTTTTGGCGAACTGTGATGCCAGCCAGCACCTGATCGGTCAGGTGAGTATCGAGATCGATGGCAAGCGGGCGAAAGGCGAGGTGTATTTCATCGCGCATCACCGTGTGACTGAAGGCGGTGAGAAAAAGGATCTATTCGTTGCGGGGCGCTATCACGACGAATATGAAGATCGCGGCGCGGGCTGGAAGATTGCTCGACGCAAGGAAGTGGTCGATTGGGCACGAACGGATCTCGCGGCGGACAGCTTTCTGCGGGAGCAGGTGGGGCTACACATCGCAGGGCGAGGCGTTAACGGCTGAGCTTAAAAAAGACAAACGGAACGGTTTTTAACTGTGTTAGCCTGACAAAAAATGCCCGGATCGAGGCAAGCACAACACAGGTGGAGATGAGACATGAATGCACGCATGGAGGTGCCGGGTGCGGCGCGCTGCCCGGGGCCGAGCACTGCAGAGATCATTCGGGCAGACGGCGATCGGCCGCCGGCCCACCTTACCGAGCCCAACTATCGTTTTCTGGGGGATGAGGACATTCCATTCTCCCGCTACACCTCACGCAGTTTTTTCGAACTTGAGAAAGAAAAGCTGTGGACGAAGGTGTGGCAGTGGGCCTGTCGGGAGGACGATATCCCCGCTGCGGGCGACTATTTCGTCTATGAGATTACCGACAAGTCGGTGCTCATCGTCCGCACCGAGAGCGGGCAGATCAAGGCCTATCCCAATGCCTGCCTGCATCGCGGCACGCAACTGAAGCCCGCGGGCTCCGCAGGGCGATCGAAAAATCTGCGTTGTCCCTTTCACGGCTTCACCTGGTCGCTCGAGGGCGCTTTGACGGATGTTCCGTGTAAATGGGACTTTCCGCACATTGATGACGAAACCTTCCGTTTGCCCGAGTTGCGGGTGGAAACCTGGGGTGGCTTCGTCTTCATCAATTTCGACCAGGATGCACCACCGCTAGCCGAGCATCTCGGTGTCCTGCCCGAGCATTTTGCGAGTTGGGACCTGTCGGCGAAATTTACTGCGCGACACGTCCGAAAACTGCTGCCGGCCAACTGGAAAGCGTGCCTTGAAGCCTTCCTCGAGTCCTATCACGTGTTGGAAACGCACCCTCAGGGTGTGTTGACAGTCGGTGACGCGAACAGCCAGTACGATGTTTATGGAGACACGGTTTCCCGCTTCGTCCATCTCGTCGGCTATCCCAGTCCTCATCTCAAGGAATCCTTCACCCAACAGCAGATTCTCGATGCCTTGATGGCCGAGGGCGTCGTCGATGGGGTGGGCGACCAGCAAAACAAGTTGCGCGTACCTGAAGGCGGCACTGCGCGGCAGGCGTTTGCCACGCATCTGCAAAAGCTCTTCGGGCAGGCCTATGGCAGGGATTTCTCGCATTTGAGCGTCTCTGAGACGATCGATGCGATCGAGTACTGCCTGTTCCCGAATACCTGCCTGTTCCCGTCCCTGTTGTTCCCGATGGTGTATCGCTTCCGTCCGAATGGGAACGATCCGGACGCCTGCATCTTCGATTTGCTGTTCCTGCAGCCCGTCCCCGAGTCTGGCGTCCGTCCCGATCCCGCCGAACCCATCGAGCTCGATTTCGAGCAGTCCTTCCATGAGGTGCCAGGGTTCGATCCGGGGCTGGCAACGATTTACGACCAGGACACCGGCAACCTGATTGGGCAGCAGCGAGGTTTCAAGTCGAGCACCAAGCCCGGTCAGACGCTTGGGAATTACCAGGAGGTCCGGCTACGCCAGTTGCATCAGACACTGGATAAGTATCTCGGGCTGTGATGACCGAAAAGGAGACTTCGATGACAAAGCTGCAGGACAAAGTGGCGCTGGTGACCGGCGCGGCATCCGGCATTGGCGCGGGCATTGCACGGGCCTTCATCTCGGCGGGTGCCAAGGTATTGCTTACGGACATCAACCACGCGGCAGGCGCCAAACTGGCGGATGAGCTGGGTGCGGATGCGGCCTACCATCCCCTCGATGTCGGCGATGAGCCGCAGTGGCGCGAGGCGCTGGCGTGGCTCGAGCAGACGTGGGGACGCCTGGATATTTTGGTGAATAACGCCGGGATTTCGTTTCCGGCACATATCGAAGCCGCCACCCTCGAGGACTTCGATCGCCATATGCGGGTGCATGGGCACGGCACCTTCTTGGGCTGCAAGCACGGCGTGGCCAGCATGAAGCGCACGGGCGGTGGGGCCATCGTCAATATTTCTTCGGTGGAGAGTATTCGTCCGGGACCCTTGTTTGTCGCCTATGGCGCGGCCAAGGCCGCGCAGGATGCGATCACCAAGACCGTCGCGCTGCATTGTGGCGAGCAGGGCTACAACATTCGCTGCAACTCGGTTCACCCGGCGGCGACACGTACCCCCAATCTGCAGCAGTACCTGGATGCCTCGGCCGACCCCGTGGCACTCGAGAAGATCTATGCCGGCATGCAGCCGCTGAACCGGATTGCGGAGGTGGGTGAAATTGCGGCGGCAGTGGTTTTCCTCGCAAGCGATGACGCCAGCTTCATGACCGGGCATCAGATGTATGTCGACGGTGGGGTGCTGGCCAAACCCTATCCTGCCGGAGAGGGCGCATGAGCATCGATCTTGCCCAGTTGCAGCACGCCTTTGAGCAGATGCAGGCCAAGCAGGACTTGCATGAGCTCAACGCCCGCTATGCCAATGGTGTCGATCGGCGCGATCGGGCGCTGCTCGAGACCCTGTGGTGGCCCGATTCCGTGATTGATTTCGGTCTCTTTGTGGGCAGTGGCGCGCAGTTCGCCGAAATCATCAGCGCGCCCAATCCGGCGGTCGAGATCACCTATCACTTTGCCTCGAACGAGCTGTTCGAAATCGATGGCGATCGCGCTACCGGGCGCAGCTACGTCCTCGGTGTGAGCGTGGTGGTGGGCGAGGATGGGCGCAAGACCGATCAGGTGGTCGGCGGCCGCTATCTGGACAAGTACGCGCGCCGTGGCGGGGTATGGAAATTCACCCATCGCGTTTTCGTGGTGGACTGGATGAACGCACAGCCTGACAACGCTGTTTGGGATACGGGCATTGGCGCCCTCGCCAAGCGGGGCCGTGGGGGCCTCGATGACGTGTCCTACACCTTCTTCAAAGCCTGACCTCGCAGCAGGAGAACACCATGAGCCCGACCTTTCATCCTGTTCTGGCCGCGGCCGAGTTGCCGCCCGGAGCCAGCAAGGCCGTCCAGATCGACGGTCACAACGTCCTTGTGGGCAATTCTGCCGGCGAGTTCTTCGCCGTCCAGAATCGCTGTACGCACCAGGACTCCCCGCTCGAAGGCGGACGGATCCGTAATGGCCTGATCGCCTGTCCTTTGCACGGCGTGATGTTCGATGTAAAGACCGGCTGTGGTCGCGGCCAGATGGGGCGGGTGCCGCTGCGCACCTACGCCTTACAGGTGGTGGATGGGCAGATCGCGGTGTCGGTGGACGCCCCCGTGGCGGCTTGAGGAGGGCAGAACAGCATGAATGATCGTCTGCGAATGCCACTCATCCCCGGTGACGATGCCGGCCTTCCGCCGGGTGCGGCGCGTTGTCCCGGCCCCAGCGTGCAGGACATCGTCGCCCGCGACGCGATGCCGCCGCCGCAGGTGCTGCGCGAATCGCACTACGAATTTCTCGGTGACACCGACGTCGACTATCGCCGTTACACCTCGCGCGAGCGCTACGAGCAGGAAATGACCCAACTCTGGGCCAAGACCTGGCAATGGGCCTGCCGTGAAGAGCATATCCCCCAGGTGGGCGACTACTACGTGTACGAGGTGGGACCTTATTCCGTGCTGGTGGTGCGCACCGAAGCGGGTATCAAGGCTTACTACAACTCCTGCCTGCACCGCGGCACCAAGCTGCGCCCGGAAGAAGGCATGGGTTCAGCGCAAGAACTCCGTTGTCCGTTCCATGGCTGGACGTGGACCCTGGAGGGCGCGTTGAAGAGCGTGCCTTGTGCGTGGGACTTCCCCCACGTCAAGCCCGACGCGTATCGGCTGCCGGAAGTGCGGGTGGGCCTGTGGGGCGGCTTCGTGTTCGTCAATCTCGACGACGACGCGCCTTCGCTCGAAAGCTACATGGAGGTGATGCCCGAGCATTTCCGCGACTGGGACCTGAGCCAGCGCTATACGGAACTGCATATGGGCAAGATTCTGCCCTGCAACTGGAAGACCGGGCTGGAGGCTTTCGTCGAGTCCTATCATGTGCTCGAAACGCATCCCCAGTTGCTGCATGGTACGGGCGACGCCAATGTGCAGTACGACGTCTATGGCGATCACGTCACGCGCTTTTATGCCGTGGGCGGGGTGAACAGTCCGCATCTGGAGCATCCCCTCAGTGAGCAGGAGCTGGTCGACACCATGCTGATCGGCGACCGCTCGGTCGTTAACGACGCATTGGTGGTCGGGGAGGGCGAGACGGCCCGCATCGTGATGGCGCGTTTCCTGCGGAAGGTGCTGGGTGACAAGTACGGTAGCGATCTTTCGCAGGTCTCCGATGCGGAGATGATCGACACCATCGAATACCACCTGTTTCCGAACATGATCCTGTTCCCGGGTGTGTCGCTGCCCATGGTGTATCGCTTCCGTCCGCTCAAGGATGACCCGGAGCGTTGCCTGTTCGAGATCCTGTTCCTGCGTCCGCTGCCCGAGAAGGGCGTGCCGCCCGATCCGCCGGAGATGGTGCTGGTCGGTGAGGAAGAGTCCTACTCGGTGGTCAAGGCCCTGGACCCGGTGCTGGCGAGAGTTTACGACCAGGACACGGCCAACCTGCGTGCGCAGCAGCAGGGCTTCCGGGCATCGAAGAAGCCCGGTCAGACGCTCGGAAATTATCAGGAGGTCCGCATCCGCCATTTCGAACGCACGGTGGATCGTTATCTGGCGCGTGGCCTTGGCAAGGAGTTGTCTCAATGAACGATCGTATTCCTCTGTCCCTGATCCCCGGTGACGATGCCGGCCTCTCGCCTGGGGCAGCACGTTGCCCCGGCCCCAGTGCCGGAGACATCGTTGCCCGGGATGTCAATCCGCCACCTCAAGTGCTGCGGGAGACCCGCTACGAGTTTCTGGGCGACGAGGATATCGACTATCGCCGCTACACCTCGCGCGAGCACTACGAACAGGAAATACAGCACGTCTGGGCCAAGACCTGGCAATGGGCTTGCCGCGTCGAGCACATCCCTCAGGTTGGCGATTACTACGTGTACGAGGTGGGGCCTTATTCGGTCCTGGTGGTGCGCACCGAAGCCGGCATCAAGGCTTACTACAATTCCTGCCTGCATCGCGGCACCAAGCTGCGGCCGGAAGAGGGCATGGGCTCGGCCCAGGAGCTCCGCTGTCCCTTCCACGGGTGGACCTGGACGCTGGACGGGGCACTGAAGAGCGTGCCTTGCGCGTGGGACTTCCCCCACGTCAAGCCCGACGCGTATCGCCTGCCGGAAGTGCGGGTGGGCCTGTGGGGTGGTTTTGTGTTCATCAACCTCGATGAGAACGCGCCTTCGCTGGAAAGTTACCTTGAGGTGCTACCCGAGCACTTCCGCAACTGGGACCTCGGCCAGCGCTACACCGAACTCCACCTTGGCAAGATCCTGCCCTGCAACTGGAAGACCGGGATGGAGGCCTTCATCGAGGCCTATCACGTCTTCGAAACCCATCCCCAGTTGCTGCACGGCACGGGTGACGCCAACGTTCAGTATGACGTGTATGGCGATCACGTCGCGCGCTTTTACGTGGCGCTGGGGGTGACCAGTCCCCATCTCGAAAAGCCGCTTACCGAGCAGGAATTGGTCGATGCGATGCTGATCGGTGACCGCTCGGTGGTCGGCGACGAGCTGGTGGTGAAGGAGGGGGAGCGTGCGCGCACGGTGATGGCCCGAGTCCTGCGCAAGGTGTTGGGACAGAAGTACGGCAGGGATCTGTCAGGCGTGTCGGACACGGAGATCATCGACACCATCGAATACCACCTGTTCCCCAACATGGTGCTGTTCCCCGGGGTGTCCTTGCCCATGGTCTATCGCTTCCGCCCCCTCAAGGACGATCCAGAGCGCTGTCTGTTCGAGATCCTGTTCCTGCGCCCCCTGCCGCAGCAGGGACTGCCGCCGGATCCGCCCGAGATGGCGTTGGTGAGTGAGGATGAGTCCTACGCCGTGGTCAAGGGACTCGATCCTCTGCTGGCCAAGGTCTATGACCAGGACACCGCCAACTTGCGTGCTCAGCAGCAGGGTTTCCGGGCTTCGAAAAAGCCGGGACAGACGCTGGGCAATTACCAGGAAATTCTGATCCGCCACTTCGAGAAAACGCTTGACCGTTATCTGGCCCGCGGCCAGTCGGGGCGTTGACGCGATGGATACGCTGAAGGTCATCAGTTTCATCCGGCGGCGTGCGGATTGGGGGCTGGTCGAGTTCAGCCAATACTGGCGGACCACGCACAAGGCGCATGCATTGAAGCTGGCGGAGGCAGGCTTCTTCCAGGGCTACATCCAGAACCATGCCGTCGAATCGCAGCCCGATGGCTTGGAGCGGATCGCAGATGGCTCGCCGGAATTGTGGATCCGCGATGTTGCTGACCTCGAGCGCCTCGTCAACAGCCCGGAGTATCGTGAAGGCGCCGGCCCGGATGAGGCGGTGTTCATGACGCCCCCGGCTATTTCCTGTGTGGCTCGGGAACGGGTTCTGGCAGGCGTCTCTCGGGGCGCGCTGCCGACAGGCAGCGTCAAGCTGATGTTGGTGGTGACTCGCGCCCCAGGATCAAGCCGGCAGGTTTTTCAACGCGAATGGCTGGCGGGTCACGCGCCCTTGGTGACGCAAGCTTCCGCGCCGCTGCGCTTGACGCGTCAGGCGGTTGAGGCCGGTCCGGAAGAGACGGCGTTCGATGGCGTCGAATGCAGTTGGTGGCCGGATGCCGACACGGCCAAGAAGGCTTGGCTTGCACGGGACATGATCGCGGGTCAGGGGCGGGTGGATCTGCGCAGCCTGCGCGGCTTGTTGGTGCGGGAGGAGGTTGTCGTCGCCCCGTCTGACTTTGCCTGAACGAAAAACAAACACGCTTGTGAGGAGAATGCAGTGATTGGACCGATTCTTAAAGACAAAGTGGCCATCGTGACGGGAGGCGCCCAAGGCATGGGTGCGGCCACTGCGCACGTGTTCGCCGAGGCAGGCGCCAAGGTGGTGGTGGCGGACATGAATGAGAACGAAGGCCGCGCGGTGGTGAGCAGCATTGAGAAGGCCGGTGGGGTGGCCATGTTCCATAAGGTGAATGTGGCCGT
>Ga0075012_10004139_pt1 | contig 13581 bp, 11 predicted proteins | sample All_14_2_FD_71474 | JGI IMG/M metagenome (GOLD analysis project Ga0075012, IMG submission 71474) | Freshwater microbial communities in response to fracking from Pennsylvania, USA - Allegheny Zone_MetaG_DW_15 | ecosystem: Environmental > Aquatic > Deep subsurface > Groundwater > Drilled... | reverse complement strand
CGGAACCTTCGCCAAGGCCGAGGGCCTCTCTGCCAACGCGCTTGGCGGTTTTGCCCAGGCGCTCGGCAACAACAGCACCGCCGTTGGGACCGCAGCCAGGGCCGAGGGCAGTAGAGCCACTGCGCTTGGCGGTTTGACGGAGGCACTGGCAGACCTCAGCACCGCCGTTGGGACCGCAGCCAAGGCCGCAGACACCAGTGCCACCGCGCTCGGTGCCGCGACCGAGGCCCGGTTTCAAGCCACCGCGCTGGGCGTAGGCGCCACGGCGCTGGGGGATAACAGCATCGCTGCCGGGTTCTTTGCCAAGGCCGAGGGCGCCAGTTCCACCGCGCTTGGCGCCGAGGCCGAGGCGTCAGACTTGCTTGGCACCGCCACCGGAACCTTTGCCAAGGCCGAAGGCATCAGAGCCACCGCGCTCGGCGCCCAGGCCGAGGCCTTGGGGGAAAACAGCACGGCCACCGGGGCCCGTGCCAAGGCCGAGGGCGAAAATGCGACCGCGTTTGGCGCCGGGGCAAGGGCCGAGGCCGACAGCAGCCTCGCGCTGGGCAGCGATGCCCGCGCAGCCGAGCTCGATACGGTCGCGGTCGGCGCGGCAAGCAACGCCACCGGATCTGGCGCAATCGCCGTGGGCCCGCGTGCCAATGGCTCGGGCGCCAACAGCGTGGCGCTCGGCAATCTCGCCCAGGCCAATGCCGGCGAAAGCACCGCGCTGGGGGCAAACAGCTTGGCGACCGGCTTCCTTGCCACCGCGATCGGGTCCCAAGCGAACGCCTCCGGCAGCAATTCCATCGCGCTGGGCGGCCAGGCTAGCGCGCTCGGCGTGAATGGCGTTGCCATCGGCAGCAGCGCCAATGCCGCGGGCGACGGCACGATCGCGCAGGGCGCCAATGCCGATGCCCAGGGCGAAGGCAGCATCGCCATCGGGCTTGGCGCCGCCACCCAGAATGGCGCGGCCAACAGCGTCGCGCTGGGCGCGGGCGCGCTGGCTGACCGGGCCGGGACGGTCTCGATCGGCGCTGCCGGGGCCGAACGCCAGCTGGTCAATGTCGCGGCCGGGACCGCCGGGACCGATGCGGTCAATCTCGATCAGCTCAACCAGGTCGAAGGGATCGCGGTGGGCGCGCAGACGGCGGCAAGCACCGCGCTTGCCCAAGCCACGCAGGCCTCTGCCGATGCCGCGGCGGCGCTCACTGCCGCCAATGGTGCAAGTGCTGCGGCAACCACCGCCCAGGCCCGCGCGGATGAGGCCTTCGCCCTTGCCACGGGGGCAGATGCCACCGCGCAGAGTGCGCTCAATGCCGCCAATGGTGCGAGCGCTGCGGCAACCACCGCCCAGGCCCGCGCGGACGAGGCCTTCGCCCTTGCCTCGGGCGCGGATGCCACCGCGCAGAGTGCGCTCAATGCTGCCACTGGCGCCAGCCAGACCGCGAGCGAGGCCCTCAGCCGTGCCAACGAGGCGAGCAGTGAGGCCAGCGCGGCGCTGGCCGCCTCCACCGCCGCGGCCAATGCGGTCGCGGCCATCGATGGCCGCGTCGGCGCGCTCGAAAATGCCAATCTGGTGCAGGACGGGCGCATCCTCACGCTCGAGAACCTCACCGATCAGGCGCTCGCCGCCAATACCGCGCAGGACGCGCGGATCGGCGCGGCCGAGGTGCGGCTTGACGAACAGGGCCAGCGGCTCGGCACGGTCGAAACCGGCTTGGGCCAGCTGCTCGGCACCATTCCGGCCGTTGCCACAGGCAGCGATGCCGTGGCGCTCGGCAATGCCAGCGTGGCCAGCGGCGACAATTCGGTGGCGATCGGCAACGGCGCGCAGGCCATGAATGGCGCCGCGGTGGCGATCGGGCTCGACAACCAGGCCAGTGGCAATGGCGCGGTGGCGATCGGCGATCCCAACCTTGCCACGGGCGATGGCGCGGTGGCGATCGGGCGCGACAACGTTGCCAACGGGCAGGGTGCGATCGCGCTGGGCGACACCAGCAGCGCGATCGGCATCTCGACCTTTGCCGCCGGGCGCGAGGCCAGCGCCAATGGCATCGCCGCGATCGCGCTCGGCGAGACCGCGAGCGCCGAGGGCGACAACACGGTGGCGCTGGGCAGCGGGGCCCGGGCGAGCGAAGGCGATGCGATTGCGCTCGGCACGGCCAGCAGCGCCACCGGCGCCTCCTCAGTGGCGGTGGGCCCGCGCGCCAATGGTTCGTCCGCCAACAGCGTGGCGATCGGCAATCTTGCCCAGGCCGAGGTTGGCGAAAGCACCGCTCTGGGGGCGAACAGCTTTGCCCTCGGGTTCTTCACCACCGCGGTCGGATCGCAGGCGGCGGCGATCGGCAGCAATGCCGTGGCCCTCGGCGCGCAGGCCAATGCACTGGGCAACAGCGGCATTGCCATTGGCAGCAGCGCCAATGCCGCGGGCGATGGTGCCATCGCACAGGGCGCGAATGCCGATGCCCAGGGCGCAAACAGTATCGCCATCGGGGAGGGTGCGGCAACCCGAAACAACGCTGTCAACAGCGTGGCGATCGGCACCGGGGCGCAGGCGCGCCACGCCAACAGCGTGGCAATCGGCACCGAGGCTCAGACCGTGCGCGACGATCAGATCCTGCTCGGCGCCACCCGCTCGACCTATACCCTGCCCGGGGTGTCGAGCGCGGCCAGCCGCGCCGCGCAGGAAGGCGCCGTGCGCCTGGTGACCGCCGATGCGCTGGGCAACCTTGCGACCAGCGACTTCGATCTCGCCCAGCTCAATGGTCTCAGCACCCGGCTGGGCACGGTCGAGGGGCAGATCATCATGCTGGGTTCTGCGGTCGATCGGCTGCAGATGGGCCTTGCCTCGCTCCAGCGCCAGGCCGCGGGCGGCACCGCGGCGGCCATGGCGCTGGGCGGCACGGTGATCCCCCCCGATGCCACCTTCTCGCTCTCGGTCAACCTGGCCACCTATCGCGGCGAGCAGGGCTTCTCCGCCGCGGCGGTGGCGCGGCTCGATGATCGGGTGTGGCTCTCGGGCGGCATTGCCGGATCGACGGTCAAGGGCTCGACCGGCGGGCGCGTGGGCGTCACCTTCGGCTGGTAAGGGCCTTGCCCCGCCCCGACGCCTTTGCGTTAGGGACTTGAAATCCCGCCCGGACTTGGCACTAAGTCCGGGCGGGGGTTTGTATGAAGTCGCATGAATGGCGCGTTCTGGAAAGCATCGTCGATGCGGCGATGGGCCTTCCCGTGGATCGGCGCGCCGCCTTTCTCGAACAGCAATTGGCAGGCGATCCGGCCGGGCTTGACAAGGCGCGCACGATCCTTGCCCGCCTCGCCGAGGCCGAAGACTTCCTCGAGCCGCCGCCGCCGGCGCCCGATCCGGCCGCGCCAGCAGGCAGCGCCCTGCCGGGCCAGATCGGGGTGTGGCAGCTGGGCGAGGAACTGGGGCGCGGGGGCATGGGCGTGGTCTATGCCGTGGCCCGCGCCGAGGGCGGGTTTGAACAGGCCGGCGCGCTCAAGCTGATGCGCAGCGACGGCGCGATCGACCTGCGCCGCTTCGAGGCCGAACGCCAGCTGCTGGCCCGGCTCGATCATCCCGGGATTGCCCGCCTGCTCGATGGCGGGGTGACCGCCGCGGGCCAGCCCTGGATGGTGATGGAGCGGGTCGATGGCGTGCCGATCGAGCGCTGGTGCGCAGCGCGCGCCGCCTCCTTGATGCAGCGCATCGCGCTGGTGCTCGAGGTCGCCGAAGCGGTGGGCGCGGCCCATGCCATGCTGGTGCTGCACCGCGATCTCAAGCCCGGCAATGTGCTGGTCGATGCCGCGGGGCGGGTGCGGGTGATCGATTTCGGCATCGCCAAGGAGCTGGGGGCAAGCGATCAGACGCAGGATCTGCTGCCGCTATCGGCGCCTTATGCCGCGCCCGAACTGCTCACCGGCGCGCCGGTTGGCCCGCCGGTGGATGTCTATGGCCTGGCGGCGATCCTCTACGAACTGGCCAGCGGCCGCCCGCCGATCGATCTTGCCGGGTTGCCGGTGGCGCTGGGGATCGGGCGGGTGCTCGATGCCGAGCCGGTGCGGCTGCTGGCGCTGCGCGATGAGGTGCCGGTGCTGGCCGCGGCACCAAAGGCGCTGGTGGCCGATCTCGATGCGGTGCTGGCCAAGGCGCTGCGCAAGCAGGCAGCGGATCGCTATCCCACGATCGAGGCCTTCGCCGAGGATCTGCGCCGCGCCTGCGATGGCCGGGCCGTGGCGGCGCGCAGCGGCGATCGGGCCTATCGCCTGCGCCGCCTTGCCTGGCGCGCGCGCTGGCCGATTGCGGCAACGCTCGCCATCGTCGCGGCGCTCGGCGCCGGGCTGGTCAGCACCGAGATCCAGCGGCGCGAGGCGCTGGCAGCGCGCGATGCGGCGCTGGCCGAGGAGCAGCGCAGCGATGCGGTGCGCCAGTCGCTCTATCTCTTGCTCGGCGAAAGCGTCGAGGCCGCCGGCACTGAGAGCAGCGCGCGCGAGGTGCTCGATCAGGCCACCCGCCGGATCCTTGCCGAGTTTGCCCGCGATCCGGGTGAAAGCGCGCGGGTGCTGCACGCGCTGGGCGAGCTGCACTTTTATCTCGGCGATTATGCCGCGGCCAAGGCAGCGCTCGCCCCGCTGGTGCGCGCCCCGGCGCGGCAGGTGCCGGGCGATGTGCTGGCCGCGGCGCGCTATGACATGGCCCAGGCGATGGTGCGCCTTGGCGAGATCGAGGGGGCAAGGCCCCTGCTGCAACAGGCGCAGGCCTATTGGCAGGCCGATGCGCCCAAGTGGCGCGCCCGGCTGATCGACAGCCGGCTGGTCGAGGCGCAGATCCTGCGCGCCAGCGATCCGGCGGCAGCGGCGCGGATGCTCGCGGCGGCGACGCGCGATCACGCCGCAATGTTCGGCACCACCAACCGCCAGGCCGGGGTGTTCCAGAACAATCTTGGCGTTGCCCTGCTGGCGGCGGGCGATCCGGCCGGGGCCAGCGCGGCGCTCAAGAAGGCGCAGGCGATCTGGCAGGCCACCGGCCTCACCGACACGCCCGATGCGCTCAACACCGCCAACAATCTCGCCGCGCTCGAGATGCTGGCCGGGCGCCCCGCCGCGGCCGAGCCGCTGTTTGCCGAGGCGGTGCGCATCCGCCGCACGCTGTTCGGCGATTCGGCCGGAACCGCGGCGCTGCTCAGCAACCACGGCAAGGTGCTGCTGCAACTTGGCCGCGCGCGCGAGGCCGCGCCGCTCCTCGCCGAGGCGGCAGGGATGGCAGAGCAATTCGCCGGGGCGGGCGCGATGCAGCACGTCGCCGCGCTTGCCGGCCTGGCCGAGGCGCGCCTTGCGCTGGGTGCGCCCGATGCGCTCGCCCTCGCCCGCGAGGCGCTTGGCGCGGCCGAGCTGGGCAAGGCCCCGCCGCCGGCCAAGGCCATGGCGCTGCTGGCGCTCGCCAAGGTGCAGCTTGCCGGCGGCGACCGGGCCGGCGCGCGGCAATCGCTCGGCGCCTTCGATAGCCTCTTGCCGCAGCTTGGCCCGGCCGGCGCGCGCCTGGGCGAGGCGGCCAAGCCTTTGCGCGCGCAGCTTTAGGCAGCCACGGCGGGGCCTTCCTCGGCAAGGTCAACCAGGAGCAGCGCCTTGGCCTTGACCCAATCGCGCCGCACGGTGCGCTCGCTGCAATCCAGCAGCCGGGCGATCTCGCTTTCGGCATAGCCGCCGAAGAAGCGCAGCTCGACCAGCTCGGCCAGGCGCGGGGCATAGCTTGCCAGCCGGGCGAGCGCGGCATCGAGCGCGATCAGGCGCTCATCGCTTTCCCAGTAGATCACGGGCAGATCGTCCTCGAAGGCCTCGGCCACGACGCCCCCGCCGCGCTTGGCCGCCTGGCGCGCGGCAGCGTGGTTGACCAGCACCTGGCGCATCGCCCGCGCCGCGGTGCGCAGGAAATGCGCCTCGTCGGCAAAGGCGTGCATGTGGCGCAGCTTGAGGAAGCATTCGTTGACGAGCGCGGTGGAGCGCAGCGTCTCGCTGGCGCCGTAACGCCAACGCAGATCGCGCGCCATGCGCTTGACCTGCGGATAGAGCGCAAGGATCAAGGCGTCGGTCGGGCTATCGGGGGCAGCGTGTTCGGCCATCTTGCGCAAATTCCTCTCGAAAAGTGAGGCTATCGCGGCAGCGCCGGCTTGTCACGCGCCTTGTGCGGCATAGACGATCTGCACCATGCGGCGGCTTTCCTCATCGAGCGGGGAGACGGTGACCTGCATCGCCGCCGCGGCGGCATCGCCTGCCCCCATCGAGAGGATGCGGGTGCCGCTCATGTTCATCTCGCCCTGTTCGGACAGCCCGGCGGCCTTGCCCCTCTCGCGGTAGAAGGCGATCACCTCATCGGCGCTGTCGGCGGTGGTGAAGGCGACCATGCCCTGCGCCTCGCCCGGCTTGCCGGTGACCGAGGCGGTGATCACCCCGCCGGGATAGATCGGCGCGAAGGCGGGCAAATCGGCCGGCGGGGCAATGCCCTCATCGGGATCGTCGGCGGTGCGCAGGGTGAGGCTCTCCCCACTCTCGCTGTCGGTGATGGTAGTCTCGTTCGTATTGTCGCCGCAGGCGGCGAGGAACAGGGCGAGGGCAAGGGTGGAGGCAAAGGCAGGGGCAGAGTGATGGCGCATGGCAGTCTCCTTCAAGGTGCAGGTTCGAGAATGACCCGCCGGGCAAGGCCGGGCGCGTGATAGGTGCCAACAAGGCGCGCGCCCCGGCGCGCAAGGACGAGGCGGTGCGTCATGCCATCGGCGGTCGGGTGGAAAGTGAGCAGCAGGCGGGCGCCCTTGCGTTCGACGCGGGCAAAGATGCCCCCGCCAAGCGCGCATTCCTCATCGCCGCGGATCGCCCCGCCATCCAGAAAGCTGCACATCGGTTGGTGCATGGCATAATCACCGCTGCCGTGCCGCTCGCTCCGCCCAAGCTGAAGGCTGACCGCCATCAGCCCGTTGTCGCCAGGATCGTCGGCCGCTGTCATGCGCCAATTGCCATGGAACGGGCCGGGGGCGTCCAGCTGCGCGGCCAGCGGCGCGGGCGCCAGGGCAAGCAGGCAGCCCGCAAGGCCGGCGCGCATCATGCGGCGATCCTCACGAGGCCCGCGCCCAGCATCAGGCCCGCGCCCAGCATCAGGCCGGTGCCCAGCATCAGGCCGGTGCCCAGCATCAGCCCCGTCCAGCGCCTTTCGGCAAGGGCATCGAGCCGGGCCTGCCACTGTCCCGGCGGCAGCGCGGCGGCGAGCGCGCCGGCGAGCGCCTCGAGCTGTTCGGCGATCTGGGCGATCCCCTGGCCGAGCCGCGGGGCGGTCTGGATCAGGCCATCGCCGAGGCGCAAGAGGGGGGGCAGCGCCGGATCGGGCCCCACCAGCGTGCGCCGGGCCAGCGGCGCCTCATGGCGCAGCGGGCGCGGATCGAGCGCGAGCGAGCCGATCCATGTCGCCCACTCCGCGCCGGCGCCGATGAGCAAGCGATCGAGCGCGGCGAGCGGATCGGGCGGCGCCGCCTGCGGGGCGCGCAAGGTCAGGCGCACCTGCCCATCCGGCTCGCGCAGCAGCACCGCCGCTTGCGTCCGCTCCCGCGCGGCGAGCAGCCAGGGGCGATCCGGCCCGTCGTTGATCCCTGTCCAGCTCCATGCGCGGTCAGTGCCGGCAAGTTCCTCGATCATCACCGCCGCGCCCACCATGCGGGAAAGCCAATGCCCGCTGCCCGTGGCATCGACCACCACATCGGCATGGCCGGCCTTGCCGCGCGCGCGCCAGCGCCACCCCGCGCCATGGGCAAGCGGGACGATCGTGCAATCGGTGAGGCCTTGGACGCCCGCTGCCGCGGCCTGCGCGGCAAGGCTCAGGCGCAGGGCCTCGGCGCCGATGATCGGGCGCGCCCCCGCCTCGCGCCGCCCGGCCTCGTCCCACACCAGCGCCCGGCCCATCGCCCAGCCGCCCGGCGCCTTCCCGAGGCTGCGCTCGAGCCGGGCGATCACCGCGGCGCTGGTGATGTGGGCGTGGCGCCGGTGCGCGGCGGGCTTGCCGGGGCGCGGCAGGGCCAGCCAGACCTGCCAGCCAGCGCGCGCAAGAACCAGCGCGGCGCCCTGCCCGGCGATACCATCGCCCACCACCAGAGCGCATGGGGTGCTGCACAGCGCCATCGCGCTCAGCCCTTGGCGGTGGGCAGGCCAAGCCCGCGCCCGCGCGCGCCCTTGGCCTCGAGCGCGACGAAGAACACGAGGCCGCTGGCCGCATCGCCGCGCCCCAGGGTATCCTTGACAACCGGCGCCAATACGCGGCCAGCCCCGCCACGCGGCACGAACATGTCACCGGGAAAGAACATGTCGCCAGGGAAAAACATGTCTCCGGGAAAGAACATGTCTCCGGGAAAGAACATGTCCCCAGGAAAGAACATGTCCCCTGGAAAGGCGATCACCCCCGGCTTCAACGCAAAGCCGTCCGAGGCGAAGACCTCCATCAGCACCCCGCGCTCCACCCGCCCGGCGAGCAGCTGCGCCTTGACCGGCCCGGCCAGCCGCGCGCGCAGCCGCACCGTCTTGACCAGCGCGGCGCGCAGCCGCTCGCCGGAAAGGCCCTTGAGCGCGCGGGGATTGGCGATGCTGATCTCGACCACATCGCCCTCGGCCCCGAGCGCGGCGGTGCCGGTGGCAAGACCGGTGGCGATGAAGCCTGTGGCAATAACGAAGCTGCGGCGGGACATGGTCATGGTCGCTCTCCTCTATGAAGCGGGTTTCGGGCCGGGGCCGATCTGGCCGGGTTCAGCCCGCGCCCTGCGCGGCAAGGCATGCGCGAATGTCCGGCAAGGCGTTTGCGATGGCCTGAGGGGTGGCAAGCACGCGCACCGAGGCGGCGGTGAGGGCGTCAAGCTCTGCCTCGGTCATGTCGGGCGCGCGCAGGCGGTCGGCGCGGACAGTCCAATACATCGCGGCATCGCTGGTCATTCCGGCAAGCTCCTCGGGCAGGCCATCCTTGATCACCGTCTTTGCCGCGAAAGCCGCACCCATCAGGCCGCGGCACTCATGTGCCTGCTCCACTTCGGCGCGGGTGGCGGTGATCGGCGCATCGCCTTGCGCCGCCGCATTTGCAGCAATCGCAGCGGCCCCTTGCGCCCCATTGGTCACGGCATCTGGTCTGCCGCCGCCGCCATCGGCGTTGCCGGTGTCGCTGCACCCCGCAAGGCTGGCGAGGCTCACGGCGGCCAGAAGGACAGGAACGCATCGCAACATGGTCATGGCCTCAATTCCCTGGATTGGCTGCTTCAGCCAGCCTGCTGGATTTCGCGGCAGGCGCGGACCTCCGGCAGCCGGCGCGTGAGCTCCTCGCCGGAAAGGAAGGGGTCGACGTAAGACTCGCGCAGCTTGCGCAGCTCGGCCTTGCTCATGCCCGAGACCGTCATCCGCTCGACGCGATTGCCCCAGAAGGCGGTGTCGGAAAGGCGGATATTCGCCAGCTCCTCGGGCAGCTCGGCATCGCCGCCATATCTCTTGGCGAGCAGGTTGCGGTTGGCGATCGCAGTGATGAGGCCTTCACACTTGTAGGTCTCTTCCGCCTCTGCGCGGGTGGCGATGATCGGTTCGTTGCTCGTGGGTGCATCGCTGGTGACAATCTCGGTCACACTGCCAGCCGCGTCGGCCATGGCGCCGGCAACAGCGCCCGCCTCCGCCCCGGCCCCGCGCCTTTCGTCTGCCTCGCCCGAACAGGCCGCAAGGCCCGCCAATGCCGCCAGGATTGCAAGCACGCGCATCATCATTCTCCCTTCACCGAGAGAGAACCGCAAACGGCGGCAGAACCGGACAGGCCGGGCGCAAATAATTTTTTCTGCTGCGGGGCTGTCCGGTTTGGCCGGATTTTCCGGTTTCCCATGAGCGACGGCGCGCCGGTGCGCCGGTGAATGGGGAGATTGTCCGATGTTTCGCAAATTCGCCGTGGGTCTCGCGCTGGGTGCGCTGGCCACCTCGCCCTTCCTTGCCAACGCGATCGCCGCACAGCGCGAGGCGCCGGGTTCGATCACGCTCTACAGTGCCGAGAACCTTGGCGGCGCTCCGGTGCGGATCGCCCGCGATGTCGAGAACCTTCAGGAGATCCCCGCCGCCGAGGGCTTCGATGGCACCGCCAATGACTATGCCTTCTCGCTCAGGACCGAGGGCCAGTGGCAGGTGTGCATGGATGCGGGCTATCGCACGGGGTGCATGATCGTCGATGGCGAGGTCGCCTCGCTGGGTGACAATGGCGGATCGATCAGCTCGCTGCGCTACCTCGGGCCGAGCCGCAGGCTTGCCGCCGCCGCGCCGCAATCGCCGGCGGGCACGGCCGGCGCGGCGAAGGGCAAGAAGGGCAAGCGCTCCGCCGCGGCCACGCCGGCGGATGACTGGCAGCCGATGTACAATGTCGATCTGTTCGGTTCGGATTACCGCGAGATCAACTACACCGCGGCGGGCAACGACTGGCGCAGCTGCAAGGCAGCCTGCGATGGCGAAGCGCAGTGTGTGGCCTGGACCTATGTCGCGCCGGGCCGCAGCGAGTATGGCCAATGCTACCTCAAGGACAGCGTGCCTGAACCCTCCAACTCGGACTGCTGCATCTCCGGCATCAAGGGCGCGCCGAGTTCAGGCGGGGCACGGGGCGATGACGCGATCGCGCGCAGCTTCCGGCGGCTGGGCGAGACCGCCGGGCGGGCCGCCGAGGACGAGGCCAACGCCGCGGTCGAGCGCAAGGTGCGCGGGATGCTCGGCAAGATTCTCGATTGATCCAGCGCCGGGCGCCGGCGTGGCGCGGCGCAGGCGCCTGATGCAAGAAGCCCCGGCGGCAGGCACCGCCGGGGCTGATTGTTGTGCTCCTGCGGGGGGCCGCAGCTCCCCGCACAGGCGTGTGGGCGTGGATCAGAAGTCCATGCCGCCCATGCCGCCCGGCATCGCCGGGGCCGGCTTGTCTTCCGGACGCTCGACGATCGCCGCTTCGGTGGTGATGAGCAGGCCAGCCACCGAGGCCGCATCCTGCAGCGCGGTGCGCACCACCTTGGTCGGGTCGATCACGCCAGCTTCGACCAGGTTCTCGTAGGTCTCGGTCTGGGCGTTGAAGCCCTTGGTCTCGTCGTTCTCGCGCAGCAGGTTGCCCGCGACCACCGCGCCATCGTGGCCGGCGTTCTCGGCAATCTGCTTGACCGGGGCGGTGATCGCCTTGCGGATGATGTCGATCCCGCGGGTCTGGTCGTCGTTCTCGCCCTTGAGGCCTTCGAGCGCCTTGGTGGCGTAGAGCAGCGCGGTGCCGCCGCCCGGGACGATCCCTTCTTCCACCGCCGCGCGGGTGGCGTGCAGGGCATCATCGACGCGATCCTTGCGCTCCTTCACCTCGACTTCGGTGGCACCGCCAACCTTGATCACGGCCACGCCGCCAGCGAGCTTGGCCAGCCGCTCCTGCAGCTTTTCGCGGTCATAATCGCTGGTGGTGCTTTCGATCTGGGTGCGGATTTCGGCAACGCGGGCCTTGATGTCCTCAGCCGAACCGGCGCCATCGACGATGGTGGTGTTGTCCTTGTCGATGGTGACCTTCTTGGCCTGACCGAGCATGCCGAGCGTGACGTTCTCGAGCTTGATGCCGAGGTCTTCGCTGATGAGTTCGCCCTTGGTGAGGATGGCGATATCCTGCAGCATGGCCTTGCGGCGATCGCCGAAGCCCGGGGCCTTGACCGCGGCGACCTTGAGCCCGCCGCGCAGCTTGTTGACCACCAGGGTGGCCAGCGCCTCGCCTTCCACGTCCTCGGCGATGATCAGCAGCGGACGGCCCGACTGCACCACCGCCTCGAGCACCGGCAGCATCGACTGCAGGTTCGACAGCTTCTTCTCGTGGATCAGGATGTAGGGGTTCTCCAGCTCCACGGTCATCTTTTCGGGGTTGGTGATGAAGTAGGGCGAGAGATAGCCGCGATCGAACTGCATCCCTTCGACCACGTCGAGCTCGAACTCGAGGCCCTTGGCTTCCTCGACCGTGATCACGCCTTCCTTGCCGACCTTCTCCATCGCCTCGGCGATCTTCTCGCCGACTTCGCGGTCACCATTGGCCGAGATGGTGCCGACCTGGGCGATTTCCTGCGAGCCCGAAACTTCCTTCGAGCGGGCCTTGAGGTTTTCCACCACCTTGGCGACGGCAAGATCGATCCCGCGCTTGAGATCCATCGGGTTCATGCCCGCGGCAACCGACTTCATGCCCTCGGTCACGATCGCCTGGGCGAGCACGGTGGCGGTGGTGGTGCCATCGCCGGCCGCATCATTGGCCTTGCTGGCCACTTCGCGCAGCATCTGCGCGCCCATGTTCTCGTACTTGTCCTTGAGCTCGATTTCCTTGGCGACGCTCACCCCGTCCTTGGTGATGCGCGGCGCGCCGAAGCTCTTGTCGATCACGACGTTGCGACCCTTGGGGCCGAGCGTCACCTTGACCGCGTTGGCGAGGATGTCGACCCCGCGCAGAATGCCTTCGCGCGCTTCGCGGCCGAACTTCACGTCCTTGGCTGCCATGTCCGTTTCTCCTGAGAATTGCGTGTTTGTGCTGGGAAGGTGCTCTGCGCCGATCAGGCCGCCTTGGCGGCAGCGGCAGCGGGCTCGATGATGCCCATGATGTCGCTTTCCTTCATGATCAGCAGGTCTTCACCGTTGATCTTCACTTCGGTGCCCGACCACTTGCCGAACAGCACGCGGTCACCCACCTTCACATCCATCGGGATGCGCTCACCGTCCTCGTCGCGGGCGCCGTCACCCACGGCGATCACCTCGCCTTCGCTCGGCTTTTCCTGAGCGCTGTCGGGAATGATGATGCCGCCAGCGGTCTTGGTGTCGGCTTCGATGCGGCGCACCAGAACGCGGTCGTGCAGCGGACGAAATGCCATTGGTATGACCTTTCCTGAATCTAGGGGTTGCTTGGCACTCTCCCCTCGAGAGTGCCAACGCGGCGCAGATGGTTGCGCGTTGCCGAGGAGTCAAGACGCCCGCCGCACAATTTTTTTGGGGGATCGGCCGAGCGGTGGTAGCCTGCCACGTGGGATCAGGATTGGGGTGCCCGCAAGGGCAAAGAGGGAGATCCGCCAATGGCCGAGGAAGTGGCAGGAACCGACTGGGCAAGCGACGTCAAGCGCTACGCGCCCGAGGCTGACGACGGGGTAATCGCGGCGATTGTGCGCTATTGCGGGATCGCGCTCAGAACCCGCGATGCCGCGCTCGTGTCCTTTTCCGATCCGGTGGAAACGGCGCGGGTGCGCGACAATTTCTGCCGCAAGAAGCTCGAGCTTACCGATCCCGACGAGGTAATCGACGCGGCGATTGCCAAGGTCGGCGAACGCATGAGCGACACCAGCTTCCGCAACCGGGTGACGGTCTATTACCTGCTGGCCGAACATTTCGGCAAGCTCACGGTGTTCGGGGCCGGCGCGGCGATGGCGGCGGCGGCGGCCCCGGTGGCAGCCGCTGCGGCGGCCCCTGCAGCCGCACCGGCAGCGCCGCTGGCGGCGGCGGCGCTGCCCAGTGGCGGTCACGGCGCGGGGCGCAGCGGCGGGGCCGATCGGGATGATGGCTTCATCGGCTTTGCCACGC
>Ga0075012_10004137_pt1 | contig 13583 bp, 8 predicted proteins | sample All_14_2_FD_71474 | JGI IMG/M metagenome (GOLD analysis project Ga0075012, IMG submission 71474) | Freshwater microbial communities in response to fracking from Pennsylvania, USA - Allegheny Zone_MetaG_DW_15 | ecosystem: Environmental > Aquatic > Deep subsurface > Groundwater > Drilled... | reverse complement strand
CGCCAGTCGCAGATCAACAGATCAAAAGGCGGACTGTTCCGGATGCGCTCGAGTGCCGCGTACGCAGAGTCTGCGCAACACACCTCGAGCTTCATCGCCATCATCTGATTGCTCAAGGCTTCGAGTGCATCGGGATGGTCGTCCACCAGCAGTACGCGCAGGGACGGTAGTGCTGCGGGTGATGCCGGCAGCCGGGCCGGTGTCGCGGAAATCCCTGCGCGCACGGTGAAGGAAAAGCAGCTGCCTTGTCCTGGCGTGCTTTTTACGGCGATTTCACCGCCCATCAGTTCGATCAGGCGCCGGGAGATTGCCAGACCGAGCCCTGTGCCCCCAAAACGGCGCGAAATGGAGCCGTCACCCTGGCTGAAGGGGCTGAACAGACGCTCCATCTGCTCGGGGGTCATGCCAATGCCGCTATCTTCAACCTCGATGTGCAACTGGATCGCCGCATCGCCGTCCGCTGTGCTGCTGCAGCGCACGATGACGTGTCCCTGCTCGGTGAACTTGATTGCGTTACCGGTCAGATTGATCAGTACCTGAGTCAGCCGTAACGGATCGCCGACAATGTTGCGCGGGACGTCCGGTGCGATGTCGAAAAGCAGTTCGATCGATTTTTCCTCGGCTTTCAGTCCCAGCAGACTGCCAAGGTCGTCCAGGACCTTGTCAAGGTCGAAGTCAATTGCCTCGACCTTCAGGTTGCCACTTTCGACCTTGGAAAAGTCGAGGATGTCATTGATGATGCCGAGCAGGGACAATGCGGCGGCGTTGGCCTTGCGCACAAAATTTCGCTGACGTGGTTCGAGTTCGGTCTGCAATGCCAACTGGGTCATGCCGATGATTGCGTTCATCGGGGTGCGGATCTCGTGGCTCATGTTGGCCAGAAACTGGCTGCGGGCCATCGCCGCATCTTCGGCGTTGATCCGTGCGGTAATCAGAGCCTGTTCCGCCTCCTTGCGCTGGCTGATGTCGGATGCAAAGCTGATGAAGTTGCCCGATTGTGTTGCCTCGGCATCCTGGCGGTAGATGACGAACTCTACCGGAAGCAGGGTACCGTCGCCGCGTAGCACCGTGGTCTCCAGTCGTGCATGGCGAGTTGCATTGTCGTTGGCAACCGGGGTGTCGTTTTCGTCTGGTTTTAGGCAAGGCGCCAGCTCGGTGATGGTGCGCCCGATTAGTTGCTCGCGGCTGTATCCGTAAAGCCGGCAGGCGTGGTCGTTGACATAGCTGATCCGGCCGCTGCCGGCCTCATACCACTGAATGGCAATGCCTGCGTGATCCATCGCGAACTGGGTTTCCTCCAGGCGACGATAGGTTGTGGCAAGTTCTTCGGTGCGCGACTGGACGAGTTCCTCAAGGTGTTCGCGATGACGGGCCAGCTCTTCCTCGGCGCGAACCCGCTCGGTGATGTCCTGTAGTACGCCGATGGTGATGGACTCGAACTTGACGCCGGCAATATCGACGGTTCGGACGGTTCCGTTGCTGCAGGTGATATAGAAGATGCCCGCCTTGATCCTTCCATCTCGACGGGACGCCTCGGCGACCGCCTGATGCCAGGCGTCCAGGGCCTCTCGCCGGTATGACTCGTCGGGGTAGGCATGACCGTACCAGGCCTGCATGTCCGGCAGTTGATCCTTGGTATAGCCGAAGGTGGAGGTAAAGTGCTTGTTCAGCACCAGTATCTGGCCGCTGTCGTCTGCGATGCGGATCGGCAGGGGGAACTGTTCGATCACCTGCTCAAAACGGCTGTTGATACGGATGAGTTCCCGATTGTGCGCAGCAAGTTTGCGCACCATCTGGTCGATCGAATGCTTGAGGCCGTCCAGCTCACCGATAAACCGGAGGTCGCCCAGCCCCATCGCGCTGTCGCCGGTGCTCGAGATCTCGTCAGCGTACCGTTCCACCTGCCTGAGCGGGCGGATGATCAGGTGCTTGACCACAATGTATAGGCTGAGAATCAGCACGACATCGAGCACAAGTGCAAAGGCCACCATATATAGCCGGGTGCCTGCGATCTCACTTTCCATCTGCCTGGGCGACGCGTGCAAGGTGAGGTTGCCGAGGCGCTCGCCTTCAAAAGTGAGCGTCCTGCTCTGAGCGGGCAGCTGAGTCGTGGAGTAGGGGCTGGCGAGACTGCGGGGAACGCCGTTGTCGTCGCGCCCGACGATGAATTTGCGGGTGTCGAGTTCGAGGACAATACCGAAGATGTCCGGGTCACGCAGACGGCTGTAGATCAATTGCTCGATCTGGTCGTATTCAAGGTTCCAGACTGAAGGCGCCAGGGCAAAGCTGAGCTGATCGGTGGCCAGTATGTGACGGTCGGCAAAGGCCTGGCGGCGTTCATCGCTGTAATAGTGATAGGCCAGCGTGCCGACAACCGCGAGCAACAGGGTGACAATGCAGACGATGGTCAGCACCAGAACAACGGCAACCGACACTCGCCGGTGTCTGAGCCAAGTGATGGCGGCCGGACCGTTCAGCACGACCAAGCGTCCCTTGTGAGCAGCGCATCATCCATCTGCCTGATAGCCATCGTTCTCCTCCAGCCGGATGAAGCCGTGATTTTGGTGGGCGCCAGTCGAAGGGAGCTCGACATGCTCGCGACGTGCGATGCGTCCGGGCCTTTGTTTTCTGCCATCTTAGCAAGAAGGCAGGGCGCGCGGTTTGACCCGCATCAGTGAGGTTTCAAGCACGAGCGTGCATCGTGTTTCAGGGGGTGATCAGAGGCTGCGTTATCATGACGGCATCGAGTCTCGCTACTTGATCGCCTGGACTGGTGCGCAGGCCGGAAAAGCCGAATGCCGCGTAGCGGTTCTTTTTTTGTTTTTCTGCGTGTGGAAAGTCTGTTTTTTTACAGGATCGTCCATTGGAGGTTGAATGTTTCTGTCATCCGTTTGCGCGAACAAGCTGATCCGCTGGGTGCATGCCTGCCTGTTGATCGGCATCCTGGGTGCTTGTGATCAGGCTGCACTTCAGTTCAACAACACCGACATCACGGGGGCGAGCTTTGGTCAGGATTTCTCGCTACTGGACCCGGACGGCAAGACGCGGACGCTGGCTGATTTTCGTGGCAAGGCAGTCATCGTGTTCTTTGGCTTCACACAGTGTCCGGATGTTTGCCCCACTGCCTTGTCTCGTGCAGTGGAGGTTCGATCGCGTCTTGGGGAGGATGGAAAACGCTTGCAGGTGATCTTCGTCAGCGTGGATCCGGAGCGTGATACGCCGGCCCTGCTCAAGGAGTACACCGCGGCATTTGATGCCGACTTTCTCGGGCTATACACCTCGGTCGAGGACACCCGGAAGGTGGCGGAGGCATTCAGGGTGTTCTACCGCAAGGTACCGACGGGCGACTCCTACACCATGGATCACACCGCTACGAGCTATGTGTACGATCCCGAAGGGCGTCTGCGTCTGGCCGTGTCGCACTCGAGTTCAGCGGAGTCGGTTGCGGACGACATCCGCAAGCTGCTGCAGCCACGTTCGTAGATGGAGCAGGTCGCGGAGAGACGTTTCAAGCGGTAACAGGTGGTGATGCTGCATTGCGCAATATCGTCTTTATGCCTAGGCTAGGCACTAGCGGTCCGCCTTGAGGCTGCGTCTTCTCCCAACCTGAGTTACCGTCATTTCGCCATGTTGTCTCGATTACCGCATTCTCCCCGCAGCCTGATTGCTACGGCTCTTCTCGTTTCTGCATTCGCGTCCGTGCCCGCGGGCGCGGACGAAGTCCTGCTGACCAACGGAGACCGGCTGACGGGCAGGGTTGTCGCGAAGACACCCGAAGGATTGGAGTTCAAGACCGATTACGCCGGGGTGCTGCGAATTGACTGGCGAGTGGTGGAAACCTTGAAGACCGATGAGCCCGTTGATGTGATGATGCGACACAACGAAGGGCGGCTGGCGACACCGCTGGAACGTTCTGACGAACCGGGCACCGTCCGGTTGACGGCGGTGCCTGAAGTGCCGCCAGTGCGTTTGGATCGCATCGCCTACCTCAACCCCACGCCGAGTCAGTCGGGTGAAGGCACCGAGTACAAGGGGCGGGTAAATCTGGCAGGAAGTGCCAACAGTGGCAACAGCGACACCAAGCAGATCGTCGGTGAGGCCGAGCTTGCGGGTGTGGCCAAGGGTTCTCGTTTTTCCACGCGCATCCGCGGTGAGCACCGCACCGAGGGTGGCGACGAAAGTGCGTCGAACTGGCTGGCGACCGCAAATCGTGACTGGTTCGTCAGCAGCCGGCGTTTTGTGTACGGCCGAACCTCGGTGGAGCGGGATCGTTTCCGCGATCTGGCGATGCGCTTCAGTGCGGGCGGCGGTTATGGTCTGCAGTTGATCGATCGTGATCAGACCGGTCTGTCGGTGCAGGCAGGTATCGACTACGTCAGGGAAAACCGCTTCGATGCCGACGATCAAGCCTATCCCGCATTGGGCTGGGGGGTTCGCTACCGGCACTGGCTGGTGGGGCGGACAGCCGAGGTATTCCACGAGCAGGATGGTTACATGAACGTGGATGATGGGCGTGACATTACCCTGAAGACCCGCACCGGCCTGCGTCTGCCGATCGTCGATCGCCTGACTGCCCAGGTTCAGGGCGTGGTCGACTGGGAAGGCAAACCCGCAGAGGGGCGAAAATCGACCGATCTGAGTCTGCAGTTCGGTCTTGGCTACGAGTGGTAGCGCGCGGATGCTTTCAGATGTGAAACGGGGCGCCTGAACGACGCCCCGTTGTTGTTACATGCCCTGGTAGATGGGCCCTTCGCCACCTTGCGGCACCACCCAGTTGATGTTCTGCGTGGGATCCTTGATGTCGCAGGTCTTGCAATGCACGCAGTTCTGCGCGTTGATCTGCAGGCGCGGCGCGTTGTTGTCGCCGTCACGCACGATCTCGTACACCCCCGCGGGGCAATAACGCTGCTCGGGTGCGTCGTAGATGGCCAGGTTCACCGCGATCGGGATGCCGGCATCCTTGAGCCGCAGATGACAGGGCTGCTCTTCTTCATGGTTGGTGTTGGACAGGAACACCGAAGAGAGGCGGTCGAAGGTGAGCTTGCCGTCGGGCTTGGGGTAGTCGATCTTCGGGCATTCGGCAGCCGGCTTGAGCTTGTCGTGATCGGCGCTGTTATGCAGCGTCCAGGGCACTTTGCCGCCAAACAGCTTCTGATCGATACCGAACAACAGCGACCCCAGCCACAGCCCGCGCTTCATGTAAGGCTTGAAGTTGCGCGTCTTGTACAACTCCTGATGCAGCCAGGAGTCCTGGAAATTGGACGGGAAGGCGGTGAGGGCATCACGCTGGCGGTTTGCGACCAGTGCCTCAAATGCGGCTTCGGCTGCGAGCATGCCGGACTTGATGGCTGCGTGGCTGCCCTTGATGCGTGCGGCGTTCAGGAAGCCGGCATCGTCGCCGATCAACGCGCCGCCCGGGAACACCAGGCGCGGCTGGCTTTGCAGGCCACCGGCTGCAATTGCGCGTGCGCCATAGGCAAGACGCTTGCCGCCTTCGAGAAACTTGCGGATTTCAGGGTGGGTCTTGTAGCGCTGGAATTCTTCGAACGGAGACAGGTGGGGGTTGGTGTAGTTCAGGCCGACCACATAGCCGACGGCAACCAGATTGTCCTCGAGGTGATAGACAAAACCGCCCCCATAGGTGTCTGCCGGCAAGGGCCAGCCGGCCGTGTGCACCACCAGGCCGGGGCGATGGTTTTCGACCGGGACTTCCCACAATTCCTTGATGCCGATACCGTAGGTCTGGGGGTCGACGCCGTCGCGCAGCTTGTATCTGGCTTCGAGCTGCTTGCCCAGGTGACCGCGACAGCCTTCTGCAAACAGGGTGTACTTGGCGTGCAGCTCCATGCCCGGCTGATGGTTGGGACCCGGTTCGCCCTCGCGCGTCAGGCCCATGTCGCCGGTCGCTACGCCCTTGACCGCACCCGCCTCGTCGTACAGAACCTCTGCGCCGGCAAAGCCGGGGTAGATCTCGACACCCAGGGTTTCCGCCTGCTCGCCCAGCCACTTTGCAACATTGCCAAGACGGACGATGTAATTGCCGTGGTTGATGAAGCAATCAGGCAGCAGACCGTTGGGCAGGGTGCGCCCACCGTTGTCATTGAGGAAGATCACCCGGTCTTCGGTCACGGCGGTGTTGAGCGGGGCACCGCGTTCCTTCCAGTCGGGGAACAACTCGGTCAGCGCACGCGGGTCCATCACCGCTCCGGACAGGATGTGGGCGCCGATTTCGGCACCTTTCTCGATCAGGCACACCGAGATGTCCTGCCCCTTGGCTTCAGCCTGCTGTTTGAGCCGGATCGCAGCAGCCAGGCCCGCAGGGCCGCCACCGACGATCAGGACGTCAAACTCCATGGATTCGCGTTCCATCCCGTTCTCCTTTTACCTTAAGCTTATTGGTATTCGAATTTTTGCGGGCATCAGTGTAATACGAGGGCGCGGGTATGCGCGCACCGCACCGATGCAAGTCACGGACATTCTAAAACATACGGGTGCGTATGGTAAATTCCGGCGACAGGCAAAAACATGATCCGGAGACCAGAATGAGTGAAGATAACCGAAAATTGCTGCTCGAAACCCGCATTCCAGTGCGCTGGGGGGACATGGATGCGTATGGTCACGTCAACAATACGATCTACTTCCGTTATTTTGAGCAGGCGCGCGTCGAGTGGCTCGAAAGCCAGGGGTCACGGGTCAGCCCCGATGAGCCGGTCGGGCCGGTCATCATCAATGCCAGTTGTACCTTTTACGCGCCGGTCAATTATCCCGCAACCGTCATTGTGAAGATGTACGGCGGCGAACCGGGCAGGACCAGTGTGATGACCTGGTATGAGTTGTTTGTCGAGGGTGAAGATCGGCTCTATGCCGATGGTGCAGCAAAAACGGTGTGGATGGACACCCGCACTGGCAAGTCATCCCCGTTGCCGGATACAATCCGCCTGATTTTTGATTAATCATTATCGAATAACTTCAATAATAAAAGAGGAGACGAGATGAGCATCAGCATGAACCCGCCCCTGTGGGCGCCGTCCGCGGCCCGCATCGAGTCGGCAAACGTCACGGCATTCCGGCGCTATGCAGAGGCGACCTGGGGTGTTGCCCTGCCGGATTACGCCGCACTGTATGACTGGTCGGTGAGCGCACCTGAACAGTTCTGGGTCAGTGTCTGGGACGATGGAGGGGTGATCGGGGCGCGCGGTGAGCGAGTGCTCATCGATGGCGACCGCATGCCGGGGGCAAAGTGGTTTCCGGATGCCCGTCTCAACTTTGCCGAGAACCTGTTGCGCAGTCGCGATGCGCATGATGCCCTGGTGTTCTGGGGTGAGGACAAGGTCAAGAACCGGATGTCCCACGGCGAGCTTTACCGGGCTGTGGCGCGCTTTGCGGCGGCCTTGCGCGAACAGGGGGTGGTCAAGGGCGACCGGGTGGCTGCGTTCATGCCCAACATGCCGGAGACCCTGATCGCGATGCTGGCTGCAGCCAGCATCGGCGCCATCTTTACCTCGGCATCGCCCGACTTTGGCGTGCAGGGGGTGCTGGACCGGTTCGGACAGAGTGCGCCCAAGGTCCTGATCGCGTGTGACGGCTACTTTTACGGTGGCAAGACCATCGATTGCCTCGACAAACTGAGCGAGATCGCTCGTCAGTTGCCCTCGCTGACCCGCGTCGTGGTCGTGCCCTATGTGCACCAGGCGCATGAACTGAAGGGCATTCCGCATGCCCGCATGTTTGCGGACTTCATCGCGCCGCATCATGCAGTCACCGAGATCGCGTTCGAGGCGCTGCCTTTCGATCATCCTCTGTACATCATGTACTCGTCGGGGACGACGGGTGTCCCCAAGTGCATCGTCCATTGCGCGGGTGGTGCCCTGCTGCAGCATCTCAAGGAGCACCGCCTGCATGGCGACGTCAAGCCGGGCGATCGGGTGTTCTACTTCACCACCTGCGGCTGGATGATGTGGAACTGGCTGGTGTCCGGACTGGCGGCAGGGGCCACCTTGCTGTTGTACGACGGTTCGCCGTTTGCGGGGGACAACCGGATCCTGTTTGACTATGCCGACGCCGAAGGCATGACCCATTTCGGCACCTCGGCCAAGTTCATCGACGCCTGCGCCAAGTTTGGTCTGAAACCGCGCGAAACTCACCGGCTGACAAGCGTCCGCGCGATGATGAGCACCGGCAGCCCCTTGGTGCCCGAGGGTTTCGATTACGTGTATCGCGAGATCAAGGCGGATCTGCAGCTGTCTTCGATTTCGGGTGGAACCGACATCATCTCCTGCTTTGTGCTGGGTAGTCCGGTGCTGCCGGTCTGGCGGGGCGAGATCCAGTGCCGCGGTCTGGGCATGGCGGTGGATGTATGGGATGACGAGGGGCGTCCGGTGCGGGGCGAGAAGGGCGAACTGGTGTGCGCCAAACCTTTTCCGGTGATGCCGCTGGGCTTCTGGGGCGACGACGACGGCAGCAAATATCATGCGGCGTATTTCGATCGTTTCCCCAATGTGTGGTGTCATGGTGACTTCTGTGAAATCACCGAACAGGGTGGATTGATCATCTATGGTCGTTCGGACGCGACCTTGAATCCGGGCGGTGTGCGGATTGGCACTGCAGAGATCTACCGTCAGGTCGAGAAACTGCATGAAGTGGTCGAGTCACTGGTGATCGGCCAGGACTGGCCGCCGCAGAATCCCAATGACGTTCGCGTGGTGCTGTTCGTCAAGTTGCGTGATGGTCTGATCCTGGATGAGGCCTTGATCAAACGCATCAAGCAGACCATCCGCGACAACACCACGCCCCGCCATGTGCCGGCCAAGGTGGTGCAGGTTGCCGATATCCCCCGCACCAAGAGCGGCAAGATTGTCGAACTCGCGGTACGCAATGTCGTGCACGGCCGCCCGGTCAAGAATCTCGAGGCGCTGGCCAATCCGGAAGCGCTCGCGCTGTTCGGCAACCGTCCCGAACTTGCCGACTAGGAGCACGACATGCTGATGAACGCCGAAAAATCAGTGCTGCTGATCATCGATGTGCAGACAGGCTTGGCGCCAGCCATTCACGAGGGTGAGCGCATCATCTCGAACGTGATCTGGCTGGCCGGCGTTGCGTCGCGCATTGATGTTCCAGTGGTGGTGACCGAACATTTCCCGGACAAGATCGGCCATACCGATCCGCGCCTCAAGGCGGTGACACCTGCAGCAGCTTATGTGACCAAGCAGCATTTTTCCGCCAGTGCGGACGGCTGTCTGTCAGCAACTGCCGTGTCTGACTGCCGTCAGGTGGTGATCTGCGGCACTGAGGCTCACGTGTGTGTGCAACAGACGGCGCTTGAACTGCGCTGGGCTGGCAAGGAAGTGTTCGTGGTAGCCGATGCCTCCGGGTCGCGCGACCCGGCCAATCGGGATCTGGCGTTCGAGCGCATGCGTAGCCACGGCATCGATGTGGTGTCGCGAGAGATGGTGGCCTTCGAGTGGTTGAGAAAGGGTGGCACGCCTCTGTTCCGCGAGGTCAACCGCGACTTCATCCGTTGATCTTGACCGTAAGGATGACAGGCCGCGACCGATGAGGGGACGGCCTGTCGGGGGCTCAGGGCTCGATCGCGATGCCGACGATAGCCTCGCCAGTACCAAGTGGCGCAATCATCCGGGCTTTGCCCGAATTCAGGTCAATCTGATGCAGGACGTAGCCGGGCGTGCCTGCGGTGCTGAAAGCCGCCAGTGCGGTGTTTGAGACATCCGAAATATCGAAATGCGCATCGATGATGCCCTCGACCCCCAGTGAGCCGACGGTACTCAATTTGCCGGTATTGGGAGAGACCACAGGTAGCGTACCTTCCACCGAGCCTTGACGCACCAGATCGCCACGCGCGATGTCGATGGCGAAGTTGGTTGTCAGCTTCTCATCCTTGGTGTTGTAAGTGTAGGCTGCACCAACGATCCTGGGGGCTCGACCCGCGTTCGGATCGTCTGCGACATAGGCCAGTGCGCCATCGGCCTGCAGGCCCGTTTCTTCCGGTGAAAAGTCCACCAGTGCGCCGGTATCGGGATGTGCGCGCAGATTCTGAGCCGCGTCGGACACGATACGGATACGATCGGCTGCCGGATTGAAATCGAAACCGAACTGCTGCCCCTGTAAGGGGATACCAAACAGGTCGTCACCGACCGGACTCAGCACGCCACTGGCGGTATCGATGACGAAGAGGCGGCCGCGACTACCCAGTGCATACAACATGCCGCGTGCCACTCGATAGTCGATACCCAGGATCCGTTCGTCTGGTGCAAGCCCCGTCAGCCTGACGCTGGACAGGATCTTCTGCGGCTCGGCGGCGGAAACCGTGATCAAGGTGTGGGATGCAGTGACGGCGTGCATCTTGATCTTGGTCAGGGGTGATGCGTCGGTGGCAAACGCACTGGTACTTGCGAGGGCCAGGGCAACGGCCGCTGTTGTCACATGCCTGCGGATTGGCGTCATGATGTCTCCCTGTTAGGTCGTCAGCAGACCGTTGGGTGTATCGCAAAGTTCAGCCGCATGCGACTTTTCGGATAGGATTCTGCTTGTGCCCGCACACCGCAGCAAGCGCGCCTCGCTAACGAACCTGTTTCTGGATCAGACTGCGTGATGAATTTCACCAAGCATTTTTTTCGATGGGTCTGTATCGCTTCAGGACTATGTAGCGGTGTGGTGTCGGCTGCAAGCCTTTCGGTAAAGGTGATGGACGAAAAGGGAGGGATGCTCGAGCATGTTGCGCTTGCGCTGGTGCCCCTGTCAGGACCCAAGCCGACGTTGCGCAACGACCATGCGGAGATTGTCCAGGCCGCCAAGACCTTCATGCCGGCGATGTCGGCCGTACAGACCGGTACGGCGATTCATTTTCCGAACCGCGATACCGTACGGCATCATGTGTACTCGTTCTCGAAAGCGAAGTCTTTCGAGCTGAAACTCTATATCGGCACACCGGCACAGCCCGTCGTCTTCGATACGCCCGGTATCGTCGTGCTGGGTTGCAACATTCATGACCAGATGGTGGCCTACGTCATGGTTGCGGATACGCCCTGGCTGGCGGTCACGGATGCGCAGGGACAGGGACGGATGGCCGATCTGCCGGAAGGCGAGTACGAGCTGCAGTACTGGCATTCACGCTGGGTCGGGCGGGACGAGATTGCCAAACGGCGCATCCGCTTGAGCGGCGCGCAAAGCGAGACGCTGATCATCGGGGAACGTCCCTGATGCGCCTGCGTTTCAAGCGACTGCAGTGGCGGATCGCCGTCTGGTTTGCCCTGATCCTGCTGACCGTACAGCTTGGCGGGCTGTTCCTGTTTGCGGAAATCGGTCGCTCGAGTGCGCTGGATGAGGTCGACGCCCGGCTTGAAACCGGCGATCGCGTGTTTTCGCGTCTGCTCGATCAGCGCAATGCTCAGCTTGCGCAGGCTGCCCGGGTGCTGACCGCGGACTATGGCTTTCGCGAAGCCTTGCTGAGCCGGGATGCCGCGACGATCGAGTCGGCACTCGAGAACCACGGTTCGAGAATCGATGCCAGCCTGATGCTGCTGCTTGATCTGGATGAGACCGTCATCGGTGCCTATCCCGATCCGACCCGAATCGCTTCGCCTCGTCTGACTCAACTGGTGGACGAGGCGCGTCGGGACGGTCAGGCCACCGGTTTCACCTTGGCGCAGGGGCGTCTGTACCAGCTGGTGGTCGTCCCGATGCTTGCACCGGTTCCGGTTGCCTGGGTCGTCATCGGTTTTGTCGTCGATGAGCCTTTCGTGCGCGACCTCAAGCATCTGACCGGGCTCGAGGTGAGCTTTCTGGTGCAGTCTCCGTCCTCACCGCGCCAGATCGCGGCCAGTACCCTCGACGCGGCCGGGCAGGGGGCGCTGCTGAACGTTGCCGAAGCCCGTTCACTTGAGATCGATAACGAGGAGTATCGCGGCCACACGCACACGATCGAGGCGCTTGAGCAGACCGAGATCTTCGCCGTCCTGCAACTTTCGTTGAAAGGCGCGCTTGCGCCGTGGGAGCGTCTGTATCGTGAATGGTCCGGCTTGTCGCTGGCGGCCATGTTGGTGATGGTGTTGGCAAGTCTGATACTGGGGCGGACCATCGCTTCGCCGGTCAGCCGGTTGGCCGGCTTTGCTCGCGAGGTGGGGTCCGGGCGCTATGCCGAACCACCTGCAGTCGAGCGTGGTGATGAAATCGGTCAGCTTGCGGATGCCTTCAGCCTGATGACCGAAGCCATTGCCAGCCGTGAGGCGCGCATCTCCGAGCTTGCGTATCGCGATGCCCTGACCGGGCTACCCAATCGTGTCCATTTCATGGAGCAACTTCATGCCGCCGTCGAGCTGGCTGCACTTCGAGCGCAGCAGATTGCGGTGCTGACACTCGATATCGACCGGTTCAAGCTGATCAATGACGCGCTGGGTCACGGTTTCGGGGATCTGGTGTTGTGTGAGGTTGGCCGGCGTCTTCGGGTCGCTGGGGTTCGCCAGCGTGACCTCAGTGCTGACATGAGGCTCGATGGCAATGCCGCTGCCCGGCTTGGGGGTGACGAGTTCGGCTTACTGATTCCTGATGCGGATGATACGGTCGCACGAATCGTCGCAGGCCGGATTGCGACTGCACTCGAACATCCGATGAGCATCCAGGGACAGTTGGTCGACGTGCGGGCAAGCATCGGCATCGCCCTTTTTCCCCAGCACTGCACGGATGCCGGTGACCTGATCCGCTGTGCCGACGTTGCGATGTACAAGGCCAAGCGCCACAACGCCACGGTGGAGGTGTACGACCCGACTCACCATCAGCGCAATGCCGCCCGGCTGTCCTTGCTGACTGAATTGCGGCAGGCTGTCGAGCGCGATGAATTGGTGCTCTACTATCAGCCCAAGTATGCTTTCAAGCCCGACAAGGCGCTGCATCTGGAGGCCTTGGTAAGATGGGTGCATCCTCAGCGCGGGTTTGTTCCGCCGATGGAGTTCATTCCCTTCGCCGAACAGACGGGGTATATCAAGGCGATCACCCAGTGGGTGATGAACCGCGCGATCCGGCAGTGTGCCGAATGGCAGCGGGCTGGGCGGGAGATCCATGTTGGCCTGAACATCTCGGCACGCGATCTGCTGCAACCCGATCTGCCGGAGACCTTTGTGCGGATGCTGGAGGCACATGCCTGCGAGGCGCGTCTGATCACCCTCGAGATTACCGAAAGCGCGGTGGTGGACGACCCGCGCAATGCGCTCGCCAATCTCGAGCGTTTGCGCGCGACCGGCTGCTCGCTATCAATCGACGACTACGGCACCGGTTATTCGTCACTGTCCTACGTAAGACAGATGCCGGTGCATGAGTTGAAGATCGATCGCAGCTTCGTGATGAACCTGACCACGCATCCGGGTGATGAAATCATCGTGCGCTCCACGATCGAACTCGCGCACGACATGGGTCTTACGGTGACCGCCGAAGGCGTGGAGACGGAGGACATCCTGCTACGGCTGGGTGAGCTTGGTTGCGACCTCGCCCAAGGCTATCTCGTCAGCCGCCCACTTGCTGTCGCCGACCTGGATGTGTGGATGGCCAATTCCCCCTGGGCGAGGTCGGGCAGC
>Ga0075012_10004135_pt1 | contig 13585 bp, 11 predicted proteins | sample All_14_2_FD_71474 | JGI IMG/M metagenome (GOLD analysis project Ga0075012, IMG submission 71474) | Freshwater microbial communities in response to fracking from Pennsylvania, USA - Allegheny Zone_MetaG_DW_15 | ecosystem: Environmental > Aquatic > Deep subsurface > Groundwater > Drilled... | reverse complement strand
TGTACTGATTGCCCAGCTGCCATTAACCCCATCGCCACCGACCTTGGTCCAGTCGCTACAGTTTGCTGATAGCACACACGACCAGACTTCAGCGTCACCTGCGGCATTAGTTCCTAGGGCTGCATAGAGGATCCCGTCGTTGATAACTAGGTCATTCACGTCTTCAAAGACTTGGTCGGCCCAGCTGCCATTAACCCCATCGCCACCGACCATGTTCCATACAGTACCGTTCCAGCGCCAGACCTCGGCGTCACCAGTACCCAAACCTAAACCGACATACCTATTCGAACCGTCTATTGCGGTCGTACGAACGATTGTTTTGCCATCGGCATCCCAGCTGCCGTTGGTATCTAGACCTGCCTGTCTGGTCCACGAGTTGCCGGTCGTGCTGGCAATTTCGTAGTTAATTTTTCCTGAAGCACTGTTGTAATACAATCGGTAATTACCTTTGTCAACGATACCTTGGTCGCGATTTGCATCAGAACTAAATGGTGAGTTAAATTTTGTCCAGGCTTCTATAGTGTGCTGTCCGCCTAAAGAAACAGAGGCCGAGTCTGGAACACTAAGATAATCACCATTTCCGTCCAAACTGACTGCATTGTTGAGGATGCCTGTAGAAAACGAAGTATTATTGATGGCATTTGCTGTATTAGCATTCCCCGAACCGTCGCTTGCCGTACTACCGCTTGCCTCGTCGAAGTGGTACAGCGCCTGTGTCGAAGCGTCAGCGGTGTAGTTCTGAGCCTTTAGGCGCACGCTCGATCCTTGGGTTTCAACAGTGTTACTGTCGAATGAAAATTGCGATGCAGTCGAGAAGTTCCAGGTTGTTGATAGGTCTGCAGCGAAAGCCGATTTGAACGTGAATAACATGATAGCGACGATGATAAACAAGTAAGGCACAAGGACGGTCGCATTAGCTTGTGCACGGTAGTTTGACTGGTGCCATCTTTTGTACCAGCGTACATGCTTCATCAGGTATATGTGTGGTTTTTGGGCGATGTAGCGATGAACTATCTTAGAGAAACGAGTCACGTATGTTAGAGCAGTTCGCAAGAAACGACCCACAGATCCCAACAATAGCAACGTAACTTTTCGGAAGTTAGTGAATTTCACACCGTTTCGTTTCAAGTCTATTCTCTCCTGTCGACAATTATATCACAGAGCACAAGCGTAATTACAGATAAAACACAGGATAAAAACACTGGTATACTAAGCAGTATGAACAGAATAATTATTGACGTACGTGAGCCGTATGAGTATCAGGAAGATCATGTCGAAGGGGCACTAAATATTCCACCCGCTGAACTTCTTGCAGGCACCAAGAAGCTTGACGGTATCTCGAAAGATACAGAGATCATTCTTTACTGCAAGACAGGAAGTCGTTCTAATGTGAGTATTCAAATTCTTAAAAGTTTAGGATTTACTAACTTAGTTAATGGTATTAACGCAGGTCAAGTGAGAAAAAAGTATCAATGAGTTCACTCCAGAACGACTACAGCGAACCTAGCGCGACGATTCACGTAGGTTCAAGGCTCACGACCTATATCTGTACTCATTATCGGTACATTACTGGCATTACTTATTCCGAAATACGGTAAAGAGAACCTGTCGCGAAAGCATATGGTTTAGAAAATAGTCTCGATCCTAATCGTTATCACGGGGACGTGTCTATTGCTTCTTTAACTTTGTTATACTAGAAGTATGCAAAAAATAGCGACACGGATATTTATCTACGCTTCAGTCTCTTTCGGTATCTTGGGTATATTAATAGTGTTGACGGCTTCAGGGCCGGACACTCCAGATTCTCCTCTCACTGAAATACTGATGAAACTCTTAGCTGTAAATGTCTTTATTATATTACCTGCATTTGCGCTAAGCATTGCTGGGAAGTATCTCAAGAGTAAATCATAGTTAGCTAGCTTTATAAGCAGAGGAGAAAATATGATACCAAAGATCACACCAAACCTATGGTTCGACGGTAACGCACAGGAAGCAGTTGATTACTACGTATCTGTTTTTCCAGAATCAAAGATAGTCTCGACCGAGTATTATCCGAATAGTTCAGAAGAGGGACTGGCTGATTTTCAACAGAGCTTGGCAGGAAAAGTGTTAACGATCGAGTTTGAGTTACACGGATCGCCGTTCGTAGCTATTAATGCCGGACCAGAATTTAAGTTTAACGAATCGGTTTCGTTCGCAGTCAGTTGCAAGGATCAGGCCGAGATTGATTATTACTGGGAAAAGCTGTCGAGCGTACCTGAATCTGAACAGTGTGGCTGGTGTAAAGACAAGTACGGCCTTAGTTGGCAAATCGTCCCAGAGAATATGGGTGAACTGATGCAGAAACCTCAAGCATTTGCAAAGATGATGGAGATGAAGAAGTTAGTAATTGCTGATTTCTAAGTATTTAGTTCGTTTCGAAACCGAGTATTGACACACTATATAACACCACTCACTATTAGATAGTACAAGCGTTTGAGTTCCAATCACCCCGAAACACCTGAAGAGGTAGTCTAAATTGCCTTTCGAGAAGCAGCCGGTTACCGGGAGAAACACTCGTAATTAGTTTTACGCTACCGATGAGCAGATTATACGGTATAGTTAAGAGGTAAGTGTACACCTAAATATAGATTAAGATATCAGATTGATAATATATCAAAGAACTATCATCTCGTTATGGATCCTCGGTGGTCCGTCGCAAGAGATTGAGAACTAGAGAGAGCAGAGACGATGACACTAGTTACACCACGCAAACCAGGAGGATTCAACGAATACCTCCCGGGTGAGCAGATCGAGTACAACCGATTGCGGGATATTATCCGCGCCAAGTACGAAAAGTACGGCTTCACGCCGCTGGATACTCCGGACCTAGAGTTGACGGAAGTACTTCTCGCCAAGGGCGGTGGCGAGACCGAGCAGCAGGTGTATACGTTCAAGCGGCAGGGGTCGGACACTAGTCTGACTATGCGGTACGATTTGACCGTTCCTCTTGCTCGCTATGTCGCCGAGCACGAGAGCGAGTTGATCTTCCCGTTCCGGCGCTACCACCTCGGCAAGGTTCACCGCGCCGAACGTCAGCAGAAAGGTCGCTTCCGCGAGTTTGAGCAGGATGACATCGATGTGATAGGGTCCTACAGCCCCATTATCGATGCCGAGTTCCCCGCGATCATCAACGAGATCTTTGAGGAGTTTGGTTTTGGTGAGTTCACGATTCGACTAAACAACCGACTGATCCTCAACGGGTTCTTCGAAGGCATCGGCCTCGCGTCGGTGTCCCGAGACGTTCTCCGTACCATCGACAAGATGGAGAAGATCACGCGCGAGGAACTGGTCGCAGAGCTCACCTCGATTGGCCTTGACGCAACTCAGGTCGAACGAGTGCTGGACTTTACGACCATAACTGGTAGCAATGACGATATCCTGGCCGCCCTCAAGGGCCTAGGCCTCGAGTCGGGGCACTTCGATGACGGTGTTATCAAGCTCGAGGTACTGATTGATGCACTCCGCGTGATGGGTGTACCCGAGTCGAGGTTCCAGATTGACCTCAAAATCGCTCGAGGGTTGGACTACTACACGGGTACCGTGTACGAGACTATCCTGGACGATTACCCCGAGGTAGGAAGTGTGTGTTCCGGTGGTCGTTACGATGACCTCGCTGGCTACTACACGAAGACCGCTCTTCCGGGTGTTGGCATTTCGATCGGCCTGTCGCGACTATTTTCGAAGCTTCGCGAGGTGCCTGGTTTGATCCAGACGACTCGTCAGAGCCCCGCGGACGTCGTGGTTATGCCGATCAACGATGCACAGAATAGCTACGGTATTTCTGTGGCGGCAACGTTCCGAAGTACGGGCATTGCCACGATGCTCTACACCGAGCCGGATTCCCTCAAAGACAAACTGCGCTACGCCAACCGCATGGGCTTCGCCTACGTGGTTCTGGTCGGCGAAGCCGAAGCCAGTGCGGGAACCGTGACCGTCAAGGACATGGCCGCTCGCAGCGAGAGCACGGTAACTGTCGAAGTTGCCGTACGGCTCATCTCTGGTCGATAGGATTATAGGCCTACGCTGGATTAATTCAGTGCTCGTTGCCACCTACACCAACCTGAGGCGTAAATGTGTTTATACAGAGTCGTTTTATTTGCCGTTTCGCTCGCGGTGCATGCATCCAGGCCAGCAGCAGGGGCGACGCATACCTTCGACAAGCTCTTTATGAGTTCGCTCGACTCTGCGTGACCTCGTTTCGATAAGTTTGGCACCTTCTACCCAACAGATCCACTCGTTACGTGCCAGTGGGGTGATGTCATTCCATTTTGTTAGTGCTTTTGGGTGTGCGATGAGCGCCTTTTTTAGATCGACTGGCATGCTATGGACGGTACCGCCAGGAATCTTAGGTGTAACTATAGACATACATCCATTATAAGACACCTATAATGCTATCGGTGTTCTTCTCTCTGTGTAAATACTTTAAGCAAATAGCGCCTCGATTTCAGCTCTTAGCGCATCGATCTCAGTACTGGTCGCCGCAGTAAGGCCTAGCTGTTGACGCATTTCAAAATCTGCACGAGATTCACTGATCAGTTGAGCAAACCCTCTAGTAATAGCATCGGGTGATGTTTGAGAGAGTAAGGATAGTGGCTGAGATAAAACATTTCGAGCGCTATCAGGTGTCTCGATAACACCACTCACCAGATTTTCTCGTTCGACGTCATCACTTGTCTTTACATCTGTTGTCAGGCTAATTTCGGGTACTCTTGATCGGCTACTATATTTGAATAAATTTAGAGATGTAGAGGTCAACGTACCAATCTCATCAGGTTGGGTGCTCTCTAACGATAAATACGTAGTCTTCACCCGTTGATGAGCGGGTAGAGTACTTCCTGAAGCAACCGAGACGTCAACGTATTGCAGGGAATGTGTGGGTGACTCGGCCTCTGTAAAGCGGTATGAGTAGGGATTGTTTAGTACTAGGTCACGTAATGTTGGTAACGCTGTCCGGCCGAGTGACCTTTTTGCTTCTACGTATGTCTTTAGTCCCAGCTGTTCGAGTGCTGCATGGATTAGTGACTTACCATGATCAGGCATATCTTGGTGTAGTACATCATAGGTCTGACGAACAGAATGGACAGATGTTATGCCTCGGAAAGTGCTTGTAGGGTTGGTGACATGATCAACGGTGTTTTCGAGGCGTGACAACGAAGCCTTAAGGTGGGGTTCGAATTCATTCAATCGTTGCGTGTGCTTCTTTGACATGTCGTTATCTTACTGTTATTTCAACATTACTCAAAGCTTAACAAGTATCAAAATTTTCAGAGTTTAATCTCTGCAATTAAATCACTGATCTTAACGCGTCGTTGTTGTGCACTGTCTCGATCACGAATTGTGACAGTGTCGTTTTCTAGTGTATCAAAGTCGATAGTGACGCAGTATGGTGTTCCAATTTCGTCTTGACGACGATAACGTTTACCAATATTACCGTTGTCATCAAATTCACACATGAAGGTTTGTGACAGTGTGTCGTATACGGTCTTTGCTTTCTCAACTAATTCAGGCTTGTTGCGAAGGAGGGGAAAAACAGCAACCTTAATAGGAGCAAGAGAAGGGTGAAGTTTTAATACCAGACGTTCTTCGTCGTTAATTTTTTCTTCTGTGTATGCCTCGGTCAAAACAGCGAGCATCAGTCGGCCAACACCAATCGATGATTCAATAATGTGCGGAAGGTAAGTTTCGTTTGTTCGTGGGTCTCGATAACTAAGGTCTTTCCCACTTCCTTTCGAATGTTGTGTAAGATCGTAATTACCACGCGCATGGACACCTTCGAGCTCTTTAAAACCGAAAGGATAGTTGTATTCAATGTCGTAGGCCTCTCGTGCGTAGAACACTAGGTTTTCGTGCTTGTGCCACTTCAAATTGTCCTCGCTGATACCAATCGTCTTGTAAAAATTCCATCGATATTCGCGGAGTTTTTCGTACTCTTCCATTTCTGAACCAGGCGTGACGAAATACTGCATCTCCATTTGTTCAAGCTCGCGGGTACGGAAGATGAATTGTCGCGGACTAATTTCATTACGGAATGCTTTTCCAATTTGGGCGATACCGAAGGGAATACTGACGCGACTACTTGCAAGAACGTTTGGATAATTAACGTAAATACCTTGGCACGTCTCGCCGCGAAGATAAGCAGCATCATCAATCCAGTCCTCTGAAAAGTTACCGAGGTTTGATTTCACAAGGAGATTAAAGCTTTTTGGTTCGGTGAAATCCTTTTTGCCACAGTTCGGACATTTAATTTCGTCGCGGTGTTTGTCAAAAAGTTTACCGATTTCTTCATCGGACATCTTCTCGTCAGCCTGTTCTCCTAGTGCTTCGAGTGCATGATCTACACGAATTCGATGGTGACAGTTCTTACATTCAGCTAGTGGGTCAGAAAAACCATCAACGTGGCCACTTGCCTTCCAGATAGCTGGGTGCATGAAGATACCACTATCAAGGCCAACAATATCAGCGCGTAGTTGTACCATATATTTCCACCAGGCAGCTTTCAAGTTGTTTGCCAGCTCAACACCGTAAGGTCCGTAATCATAGACGCCAGCAAACCCGCCGTAGATATCACTGCTCATATATACAAATCCGCGGCGTTTTGACAACGATACAATATCGTCAAGGGTTACTTTCGTCATAGGTTTCCTTGCTCTACCAAGAGTAGTTAGTTGCTAGTTGTTTATACTATTGTACAATTAAATCAGATTTGTCACAAAGGTGGCAACGGCGGAGGCATTAATGAAGAGCGTTCAGGATAGTTCACTTGTCAAAGCGCACGCATTATTGCGGTCCGATTCGTCTGTGCGCATTACGCCAAGTCATCACTACCTGTCGGAATTAACGGACGCATTTGGAAGTTATTTTTCAAGCTTGGGATATAAAGTTGAACCCCAGGTTCGTATGACTGCTCGGATCGATCCGACAGTGAGGTTCATAGGTGCACCGATTAGTGTTTTAAAACCATATTTTATGGAAAAGAATGTGCATGCCATTGGTCACGTTATGGTCCAGAATTGCATTAGAACCCGCAACTTAAAAACGTTGCATGATATGGATAGCATTCCAAAGTATGGGTCGTTCTTTACGGGAATGTGCATATTGATATCCTACGAAAGACTGGCGGAGCTATGTAGGGAGACGCTACAGCTTCTTTATGGAAAACTAGGTCTAGAAGAAGGTGAAGTATGTATCAACATTAGTGCAAAAGATACAGACCTCATTAAGGCGATCAAAGGATTGCTTCCTGAATCACTGGTAAATATTGATACGAAACAGCCGGGCTATTATATCCATCGTTACGGGATTGAAGGTGTTGGTGGTCGAAATTTCAACTTAGCAATAAAGAATGCTCGCTCAGGTGAGTTTGAAGACATAGGCAACATTATTGTTATTGAATCCAAAGACGAAAAGTTAGGGGTAGAACTTGCACTGGGTGATACGACAATCGTCCAGCAGCTCTTGGGGTTAGACCACGTCCAAGATAACTACAATTTAGAGTTAGCCATTAGTGACCCAATCGTCAACCGAAAAATGGAAGATGCTATCATGATCAGCCTCGCTCTTTACGGCGAGGGGTTACGTCCTACAAACGCATCAAACACACAGTCGCGAATCCTGAGAAGCTATGTTAAAGCACTGAGCTTGTGCCGACAACTTTGTGGTATAAGTTTGCAAGAACTTTCTGCTCTCATCGACAAAGTTGAGACAGGTGGTCTACCATTTAAAACAGATGGTCATGCAAGAGAAATAGTAGATTGGATTGAAGATTATGAACAGAGGCTGGATGTTAATTCGATCAACCTCGAAGATGCAAAGATCGCAAGAATGATTGTTGATGGGCGAGCAGTCTGATGATGGATGTAATTGTTCCGGCCCGAATAGGTAGCGGTGCGCATCTGCGAATAATCGCTCCGTCGAGAAGCGGTTCGGTCTTGTCTGATGACACAATTGCGCGTGCTACCGAACGTTTAGAATCTGAAGGATTTCGTGTCTCGTTCGGTGAGCATTGGAAAGATAACGACACAGTATTAGGAACGGCGACGATTGAGGATAGGATAAAAGATCTTCACGAAGCATTTTTAGATCCAGATATCGACGGTGTTTTGACCGCAATTGGCGGATACAACAGTAATCAATTACTTGAGTATATTGACTATGAATTGCTACAACAGCATCCAAAAGTTTTGTGTGGTTTCTCGGATATCACTGTCCTTTCAAATGCTATATTTGCCCGCACTGGGCTGGTAACATATATCGGACCACACTTTTCGTCATGGGCGATGCATGAAGGATTCGAGTATAGTCGTGACTATTTCCTGAAGGCAGTTCAAACCGATGAGCCGTATAGTATTAAGCCCAGCAAGAGTTGGAGTAATGATAGATGGTTTATCAATCAGAATGATCGAGTATTTATTCCGAATGATGATGCTGAAATAGTTATAAATAAGGGATCTGCAACCGGCATAATAGTCGGTGGTAATATTAGTAGTCTTTGCGGTTTGATGGGTACGAAATTTAAGCCGAGTCTGCAGGACTCTATACTGTTACTTGAGCAAGGCGATGAAACAAATCTTCGGATGTTTGATGCCGATCTTGAAACGCTGATACAGCAGAATGATTTTTCTGGTGTAAAAGCGATTATCATTGGTCGCTTCCCGGATGCATCTTCTGTCACCACCGACATGCTAGTGCAGACGATCACAAGTAAAAAGGCGCTCAAGGGCATTCCAATTGTCGCAAATATAAATTTGGGCCATACAACACCTATCGCAACATTTGCAATCGGGGGTAAGTGTGATATACATATGAGTACATCCGTTGAGATAAGGATGATAAGTCACTAGGAGAGGTAAGCGATGCTGTCCAATACAATGTCAAAGTTAATATATGATATCGATATAACTTTGGTGGGCGAGGATGGTTCGGTTACTGCGCCGGAATACGATCCCTTAACTCACTACTTGGAAGTTGCACGCAGTCCCTATTTCCGTCATTTGATTGATTTCCGACACATCATTAAAGCGCTATGCGATGGTTATATGTCAGAGACAGTGGGGGCGAAAAGTATAGACTTGTTCATGCTGACGCCAAGTGTATCTTCGCCTATGGGCCCCGGCTCTGATTCTGAGGCAATTCCAATTAAGTTTGGCAAACTAACATCGTACCTCACCGATTCATCACAGTTTGGTTTCGAACCGATCATTATGAGTGGTGTTGAAAAAGCATATTGTTACCTGCCATCAATGCGTGGTGAAGATCCAGACAAGCGACACCTCAATCAATTCTTTCACTGCGAAGCAGAGATAAGGGGTGATCTCGAGGATGTAATGGAGCTTGCTGAGAACTATGTAAAATATCTTTCATTTGGTGTTATGGAGATGCCACACCTATTAGGTAAAATTAGTAAAAATCCAAACCTGTCTCGTCAGATCGCTCAACTTACGGCTCAAACTAAAAAGTTTAAACGCATAACATTTGATGATGCGTGCAAACTACTAGAAGAAAATGGCTATGGTGAATACGTAAACACAACACCAAAAGGCCGCGATATTAGTTCAAAAGGCGAGTTGGCATTGATGAGTATTCTGAGGCTCAAAGTCCCAATCTGGATCACACACTTTGATCGAAATCGTGTTCCATTCTACCAAAAGCCTGATCCAAAGGACTCGACGAAAGTATTGAATGCTGACCTTTTATTCCCACCGATTATGGACGGAAGCTTTGGTGGGGAAATTCTTGGTGCCGGGCAACGTCAGGATAAGGCCGTCCAAATGTACGAGTCACTACAAGAGCAGGGATTAAGTTCGCATGCATACGAATGGTATATTGATCTTCGAAATGATGAGCGTTACATGATGACATCTGGCTTCGGGTTGGGAATTGAACGATACATTGCTTGGATACTTGGCCTAGATAATATCCAAGATGCAATTTTGTACCCACGTCTTAAAAACGTTCTCACGACACCATAAGGAGTCCCTATGATACGACCTGAATACGAGCACTACATTGAACACGCGCTCACTATGAGTGACGTTGAAGCTGAACTTCGCGATCAGCTGTTGCCTCAACTTCCAGATTCTATCATCGATAGTCATACACATGCAGCAGTCCCTGGCGACTTTGATCATGAGTCACTTCCGGCTCACGTTCATCAACATATGATGAGTACATTTCCGACGTTCGGAATTGATGATTCGCACCGTGCTACCGAGATGCTTTTTCCTGGTAAGAGCGTCTCAAAGGCAAGGTTCGCCCATGCTTTTGCAGGTATCAATAAACGTGCGGTCAATGAATATTTGGCTAGTGACCCAAGCCCTGATGATTATCCCGTGTTGTTTGGAGTTTCTGATACACCAGAAGATATAGACTATACGATTGCTCAAATTGAATCAGGCGCCTTTAGGGGTTTGAAAATGTATTATTTCGCAAGTGATCCTCCGAAGTATGGATTATTTGAATATTTTCCTCGGCCTGTATTGGATGCCGCCCAGAGAGCGGGAATTCCTATTATTCTTCACTTGCCACATTCGCTATATCGCTCTGAAGAAGAAGTTGAACAGCTCGCTGAAGAGTACCCTGACTTAAAAGTGATCCTTGCGCATATCGGTGTCGCCAATTTACCAAAACCTGAGCTGGATGTTATTTTGCCTCGTTTTGCACAGCTACCAAATGTATATGTAGATACAGCATTAGTTGATGCCGAAGGCATTGCAGTCAAAGCGCTACAGCACATGGGTCCGAAAAAAGTATTATATGGTTCTGACGAGCCACTGAACCTCTTAAGAACAGTTACCTATTTTAATCCCGAACTCGACACTGCTCGCGTATTGACCGACTTTCCTTATCACTGGGCGGATCCCGTCGAGCAGACAAAATATCGATCCTCTGCACAAACAGCGTTTATACATAATCACTGGCTCCAAATAACTACATTACTTGATGGTATTGCAGCTACAACAAATTCACCTGCCGAGAGGCAAGAGGCGACGGAAATGGTATTCAGAACAAATGCTAAACACTTGTTCGGAACAAAATAAACTCAAGGTTTTATGTACGGTTTACGCAAGCCGTCTTTGATAAACTGTTCTACCTGAGATTCATTTACACGTACTTGTTGCATTGTATCTCGATCTCGTACTGTGACAGAATTGTCGTCAAGTGACTGATGGTCCACGGTAACAGTAAAGGGTGTACCGATCTCATCTTGGCGACGATAACGTTTACCTGTGTTGCCGTTGTCGTCCCATTCGGTAGCTAACTCACCAGCTAGGTCACGGTAGATAGCATCTGCCTTTTCGGTAATGTCTGCACGGTTTCGAACCAGGGGAAATACCGCAGCTTTCACAGGAGCGAGTTTAGGATGCAATTTCAATACGATACGCTCGCTACCGTCTGGGAGGATTTCTCTTGTATATGCATCAGCGAGAGCCGCGAGAGCCGTACGTCCAACACCAGTTGATGACTCTATAACATGAGGAATGTAGCGTTCGCCTGTTGTAGGGTTCAGGTAACTCAGGTCTTGCCCAGAGTGGGTCGAGTGTTGAGTTAAATCATAGTTACCACGAGCGTGAACTCCTTCGAGTTCAGAAAAACCAAACGGATAAAGGAATTCGATGTCCCAGGCAGCGTTAGCGTAAAAGGCGAGCTTGTCGTGGACTCGCCATCGAAGATTTGAAGGAGTGAAGCCGAGTCGTTCGGTATAATAGCGCATTCGTTCTTCGCGTAGTGCCTCGTACTCTTCCATCTCTGCGTCGGGGTGGACGAATCGTTGGTTTTCCATTTGTTCAAATTCGCGAGTACGGAAAATGAACTGTCGTGCGGTGATCTCGTTTCGAAACGCTTTTCCAATTTGGGCGATGCCGAAGGGAATTTTTACTCGTGACGAATCAACGACATTGCGATAGTCAACATAAATACCTTGGCAGGTCTCTCCACGAAGCCAAACAGGATCCTTTGAAGGATCACCGGTAAAGTTACCAAGGTTCGATGCCACAAGAAGGTTAAACTGTCTCGCGTCGGTAAAGTCCTGCGAATCACACTGTGGACAGTGGATCTCAGAACGGTGTGCGTCAAACAGTTCATTGATTTCTTCGATCGACATTTTGTCATCGGCAGGTACGTCTATAGCTTCAAGTAAGTGATCAACACGAACACGTGCATTACAAACTCGACATTCAGCCAGTGGATCAGAGAAATTCTCTACATGTCCACTTGCTTCCCATACTTTGGGGTGCATAAAGATAGAGGAATCAAGTCCGACGGTATCTTTTCGACGACGTACGACCTCATTCCACCATTCGGTCTTGACGTTATTAACTAGTTCAACACCTCGAGGGCCGTAGTCATATACGCCTGAAAAACCACCATATATTTCGGAAGAAGGGTATACAAAACCAGTTCGTTTGCTGAATCCGACAAGCTCGTCTAAGCTCGGGCCATTACTACCAGTACCTGAAGAACCTTCAGGCGGGACACCTTGACTATATTTCTCTAAATTTTCTGCCATATTCTCTTCTTGGTTAACGGGAATAATAATGGCCCACTTACAATAACTATAAAACGTTTATCCATTATTATCAACCGTTTACTATTGTGAAATGAAATTTAACTACGTTCCTCATCCCGCTAATTGACGCTGAACTTCATAGTTAGCCAGTCTTCCCAGAGCTCGAGTATGTCCCCTGGAAAGGAGATGGAGTGCTCGTTGGCGCTCCGGCCCAACGATCAGACTGTTAGGGAGAAACAGTCCCATCTTGTGAATACGGTATTGTCGGATATATTTTAGATCGAGCTGATGTTGCTTCTCGCCAAGTGTTGCATGGTTGCCACCAGCGTTCTCGATAAAGTCGCCAACTTTGACGACGCGTGGCTTTGGGTGATGGAGTACTAGGTCGGTAGTGTGATGTGTGTAGCTGTCGATTTTATCCTCACCTTCAGCAACGGGAGGATTTGTTAAGGTTTCTACGATATAGGCTACTTCATCGTTAGTAAACCTAGCCAGTGCCGCACGCGCAACGATGAGTGCTTGTTCTCGGTCGTCGATTCTTTCACCAGTCAGTGCCAGAACTAGATCTCTTGGATGGTCTTCGAATGAATCGTGTAGCGGCGCAGCGGCGATAGTGTTTGGGTCACGAATACCGAAGGTCTCTATAACGTGCAGCATGACGCGCATCAGATGGTCGGTGTAGTGGCCATTTGTGCGAAGGTCGTCAGTATGCAGCGCTAACCCTAACTCAAGGCTCAGCTGGATCAGCTCATTATCACCAAAGCCTAGGCGTTCAAGAGTATCCTTGGTTCGTACATATAACCCGGCGGTACCAAACTGTTCAGTAACCTTACCTAAAGACAAACCCCTGACATGGTCAGGGGTAATAAAGGTGGGATCAATTCTTGGGATATCTACAACTAGCGGTTGTTCCATAATTCATTATAATACGGTTATACTAAAAAAGTAAAATACTTTAAGGGAGAATTATTTTAAATGATCGATAGTCTACTTAACCGGTTCTCGATGTACAAGGTTCTATCGATTACGTTGACGAGC
>Ga0075012_10004134_pt1 | contig 13588 bp, 10 predicted proteins | sample All_14_2_FD_71474 | JGI IMG/M metagenome (GOLD analysis project Ga0075012, IMG submission 71474) | Freshwater microbial communities in response to fracking from Pennsylvania, USA - Allegheny Zone_MetaG_DW_15 | ecosystem: Environmental > Aquatic > Deep subsurface > Groundwater > Drilled... | reverse complement strand
CTTTTGAAAGCTCGTTCTCAGGAATCAGCCCCACCGATAGCAGCAGCGTGTCGCAGTTGAGCCGCCGTTCCGTGCCCGGCACCGGATTGCGCTGCGCGTCTACCTGCATGACCGTCACGCCTTCAACGCGCTCGCGTCCATGGATATCGGTCACCGTATGGCTGAGCAGCAGCGGGATTTCGAAATCATCAAGGCACTGGACCACATTGCGCGTGAGCCCGCTGGAGAAGGGCATCACTTCCACGCACGCGAGAACCTGCGCCCCTTCGAACGTCATGCGGCGGGCCATGATGAGGCCGATGTCGCCTGAGCCCAGGATCACCACGCTCCGTCCCGGGGCCCATCCTTCGATGTTGACCATGCGCTGCGCCAGACCTGCCGTATACACGCCGGACGGACGCCATCCCGGAATCATCAAAGCGCCGCGCGTCCGTTCGCGGCACCCCATCGCCAGCACGATTGCCTTGGCGTTGAACTGCTGAAGCCCGTGCGCCGGGCTCACCGCCGTCACCACACGTTCGCGCGTCACGTCCAAGACCATCGTGTCGCACTGCACAGGGATCTTACGATCTGCGACCAGGTCAATAAAGCGCTGCGCATATTCTGGCCCGGTCAGCTCTTTTTTGAACACGTGCAGCCCGAAACCCGTGTGGATACACTGCTGCAAAATGCCGCCCAAGTGCGCGTCGCGCTCCAGCACCAGCAGGTTCCCGCAACCCGCCTCACGGGCCGCAATGGCCGCAGCCATTCCCGCAGGCCCACCGCCGATGATCAACACCTCCACGTCGGTCATGACTCGCGAGCCCCTTTCAGCAGAAATGATCCGCCACCGAATTTCGTCACCTCTTCCGGCGCCACCCCCAACTCTTCGCAAAGGATCGCGATGATGCGTGGCGTGCAGAACCCGCCTTGACAGCGCCCCATGCCCGCACGCGTGCGCCGCTTGACGCCATCGAGCGTCCTCGCCCCAATGCGGCAGCGGATCGCCGCACGGATCTCGGCCTCCGACACGCCCTCACAGCGGCAGACAATCCTTCCATAAGCGGGATCGCGCGCGATCGCCGCAGCGCGCTCCGACGAGCTCATCGACCGGAACTGTGGCCAGTGCGAGGAGCCGCCTGCGAACTCCGGACGTTTCGTGGCTCCGAGCCGGTCGGCCACGCGCTCAGCGAGCCAGACGGCCAGCGCAGGCGCGGCGGTTAACCCAGGAGACTCGATCGCGGCGGCGTTGAAAAAGCCTGGTGCGTCGGGAGGCTCGCCAAGCACGAAATCGCCGCGGTCGCCGTGCGCGCGCAGGCCCGCGAAGGTTGCGATCACACCGCTGGACGGAAAGCCGTTCCAGACCCGTTCCGCCGATTGGCGGATCTTCGCGAGACTTGCGGCCGTCGTACGGGTGTCGCTCTTGTCTTCAAGCTCCTCGGCCGTTGGGCCCACGATCAATGTCCCGTCGACCGTCGGCGAAACCAACACACCCTTGCCCATTGCGGTCGGGACCTGGAAAACGGTAGCCCGGAACGCTCCCGCAAAAAGTTTGTCGATCATCAGATACTCGCCGCGCCGCGGCCGAATGGTCAGCTTCTCGCCGCTGACCTGATTGTTGAACACATCGGCATAAAGTCCGGCCGCATTCAAGACAACACGCGCCTCATAGGTCCGGCCGTCTTCGGTCTCGACGCGCCAGCCGCCACCGTATCGAGCCACGGTGCGCGCCCCGCAGTTAAACGAAAACTCGACACCGTTCGCAGCCGCACTCTCCGCCAATCGATAGGTCAACTCATACGGACAGCAGATACCGCCGGTCGGGGCCACAAGCGCCGCGATGACATCGGGCCCGATGTTCGGCTCCAGCGTCAGCACCTCTTCTCGTTCTACAATCCGCAGGCCGGGAACGCCGTTCGTCTCGCCGCGAGCTTTCAGTTCCTCCAGCTTGGGCCGGTCTTCGGATGAAAACGCCACGACCAACGAGGTGTTGCGCTGGAACGGGACCCCCAGTTCGCGGCACAACGGCTCGAATAGCGCGTTGCCCGCCACATTGAACCGCGCCTTATGCGTACCGGGTTTGGCATCGTAGCCCGCGTGTACGATCGCGCTGTTAGACTTCGTCGCGCCTTCCGCCACGTCACAGGATCTCTCGAGCACGCGCACATGCACCTTGTAACGCGCAAGCTCGCGAGCGACCGCGCACCCGACTAAGCCTGCACCGATAACGATCACATCGGTCATGCGAGATCTCCCAATGTCTCAACGACCGCAGCCGGTGGCTGTCCCCGATAGCCGGACAAGCTTTCGCGTGTGGTCTCCCTTGACAGAACGCAAATGAAATCGACTGCCGCGTTATCGGCAACCGTCTTGTCGTCATAGAGGCGGTCTCCCGCCATGGTCACAATTTCCGCACCGTCGAGTTTCTGAAGATAGGCGTCCGGCGTCTTGGACGTGTTGTTGGTCAAGTAATAGAACGCATCGTCTTGCGCATGCTCAATCACGAAGCGGACGGCTGGCGCGATGGTTCTTTTTCCCATGAACAGCGTACCATCTAGGTCGCACACGAACGCCCGTTTTTGGGTGAGGTTAATCGCATTTCGAGTTCGAGTCAACATTGCTAAGCCTTGCTGGTTAAACGTTTTCTTTAAGCGGAACCACTGTAGCAAAAGACAGGAACTTTCGTTCTTATTCAAACAGGGTATTTTCCGGTTAGACAACCGTCGGGTGTGCTCCCATTCGGCGCCTGTCCTTACGGCGTGTCACGACACTTCATCGTAAACGTGCTCGCGGGCGGGCTCGCAACCGCGAAGTAATGCCTGCCCTTTTACAAACGCCACTCCGCAAGATTTACTTTAGGGCCTAGCCGATCTTGTATCAAGCGCGGGATCCGTTTCCTATTTCCGTCATTGAAGCAAGAGTGTGCTTTCATTATCGGCGCACCAGCCAACGTGTCGTCAAAGAGCACATACGCCCGCAGCCCAAGACGCAGATCCTCATCCGGCTCCAACTCCACCATACCCGTCACCTATAGGGGATCCGTCACACCCGCCGCGAACGTCAGCAACCCGTCGACGGGGATCTGCACAGCGGAACCAACCGCCGCGACCACGCTGATCCCGTTAATCGCGGGCGCCAGCGCGGCCACACCTCGGTGGCAGGAACAGACACGCGGCAGTCTATTCCTTGCCCTCACCCCACATCGCGCGAACATCTTTTTCCGAAAGAGGCACGGTGTAGACGCGCACGTCGTCCAGGGCGCCACGCCCCTTCGTGTTGCCCGGGTTTCCTCCGCCGAAGTTGAACCGCGCTCCAGGCGTGATCCAGCGGCCGATAGAACCGCTGGACCGTTCGACGCCGTTGACATACAGATGAGCCACATTGGTGCTCACATTGTCCCAGACCAACGCGAGATGGCTCCACCGCCCGGGACCGCCCACGCTTTTCAAGTCAAAGGACACCTCGCCCGACTCTTTACCCATGCGGAACCGCAGACGCCCGTCCTTGTAGACCCACATCTCCCACTGGTCGGTGTTGCGTTCGTTGTCGATCACCGTGTTGAAGTCGTAGAAGACTTCCGGACGATACCACAGGGCGATCGTTCCGCATTCAGAAAGCGGATATGAGACGCGCGCGAAATCGTCCGTTCCGTCCAAAGCGAGAGCCTGTCCGCATACGCCAGCCGTATACGCCGGAGACCCCGCAAGGACCGCGTCGAACAGCGGCCCCCCGCTGCCGCTATTTGTCGGCGAACCATCGAACGTCCAGTGGACGACCGGCTGCCCCTCCGGCCGGGCCTGCAACAGCGCGGCAAGCGCGGCGCCACAGTCGCTCGTAACCGTATCCACACCCATTTCGGCCAGCTCTGAAGCTCGCCGCGCGCCATTGACTGTCCACACGTGGAAGCTGAGCCCCGCGTCCCGGATCTCCCGAACGTAAGCCGCGCTCAAAGCAGCAGAGGCCTGCGCGTCGATACCGGAGGCGCGGCATGCTTTTGCCGCAGCGAGAGCGGCAGCCGCCGTCGGCGTGACCACTCCGTCTTCGGTGCGTTTGGTCGTGGTCAACCAGTAGGTGCGATAAGCCGGCAACCGCTGCCGCAAAGCCGACACCACATTCGTGCTGAAACAGATGAACAGCACACGGTCCGGCGTGGCTTTGGGCTCTGCCGCCATGACTTCGGTCAGCCGTGGTACAATCTCCACGCCGCACTTGACCTCCACATAGATCTCGAAATGATCGCGCGCCAGTGACAACGCTTCGGACAACGTCGGAATACGCTCACCCGCATACTGCGGACCCTTCCATGATCCTGCGTCCAGCGCCCTCAGTTCCGCCAGCGAGGCGTTGGTAACGACCAGATCCGCGCCCGTCGTCCGCTTGGTCGTTCTGTCATGGACGCAGACGACCTCGTTGTCTTTCGTCAGATAGACATCGCACTCGAAGCCGTCGGCTTTTCTCTCGGCAGCTAGGCGGAACGCGGCCATCGTGTTTTCGGGCGCATCCGTCGACTCGCCGCGATGCGATATGAAGCGGATGCGGGGCGAGGCACCGGCCACCGATGCGAGAAGCGTAAGAGCGCATGTTGATGTCAGCAGTGTTTTCACTGGATTTCCTTCTTTGATTCTTTGCGTTGGCTTGTTGAACTTTTCCGTGAATCCCGACCCCAAAGACTTCTTTCTTCCCAGTTCAGCGGACGGAAGCGCACGTGCTACCTCACCGACAGCACCGTTCCCTTCTGTGGCGGGATCTCCATCAGCGCCGAAATCTCCAAAGCCGTCAGAGCGCGGTCGTACACGCGCACCTCGTCCCAAACGCCATTACCCTTCATGTTTCCAGGATTCCCGCCCGAAAGATAAAGCGTGGTGTCTGGGGCAATCCAGCCGCCATCGCTGAGCGTGGCCGTCGAACGCAACAGTCCGTCGACAAAGAGCTTTGTCTCCGCCGCAGCACGGTCCCACGTAAATGCGATGTGGTACCATTCGTTTGACCCCCGGAGGTCATCCAAGTCATAAGAGACCGTACCTCCGCCAGTCAGGTTGCTGACCCGGATGCGGAGCACGCCGGTATTGTATATCCAGCCTTCCCAATACTCACTGAATACGGCGTTGTCGAACACGGTCTGGTAGTTGTACCAAGGTCCGCGTGCGTAATACCACAGAGCGATAGTACCGACGCTTGAGCCAAGCACGTTGGAAATCGCCACATTGTCGCTGGTACCCGTGCCCATGCAGCTCAAGCCTTTGCCGACTTTCGCCCTCTCATAAACCGGTGCGCCGCTCAGCGCAACGGTGTTGCTGCCAGCCTCGTCCACGGCGGTGCCGTCGAACGGCACATACGCCAGGAGTCCTCCGCGACGACCGAACTCCCCGTAGATTTCCGACACACGGGTGGACGACAGGGCTGCCTCGAAAATCTGAAGATCAGACGCGCTCCCCCACGCAGGCGTGTTGCTTGCGTTCCCTCCGCCAACGTAGAATTTTGCCCCGGCCGCCGGCCACGCCATCCCATTCGTGTTCACTACACGTCCTCTTTCGGCACCGTCCACATAAAGTACCACGTTACTTGAGAGCGCGTCCCACGTTCCCACAATGTGATGCCATCGGTTAGAGCCGCTTCCCAAGTTATATATGGCCTGTTGCTGCCACGACGCCGGACGGAACCGGAGCCATCCGCCGGAATCGATCCAACATTCGTAGTGGTTCGCGTCGCCCGAGTTGTCGAACATGGAATTATAATTATACCAAGGTCCGGGCGCGTAATACCAGAGCGACACCGAACCCGACACGGACAAACGGTAAGTCACCGAAGCGCAGTCATTCACGCCATCCAGTGCCAGCGCCCTACCTTTGTTGTTCCAACCGTTCGTCCAGACCGGACTGCCGGCCAACGACGCGTCATACCTAGACCCACCTGTACCGGCATTCGTCGCCGCGCCATCGAGCGACACATGCACGACAGGCAACTTGGAGGCAACCTCCGCGTGAACGGTCCGCACCTGTGCCGCTGTCAGTACGACATCATACACCCTGACATCGTCGACCGAGCCTTTTCCTTTGGAATTTTCGCCGTTTCCGCCTCCGATATAAAATGTTGATCCCGGCGAAACCCAGTTGGTGATCGCGCCGGTGCCACACGCGGCGCCATTAACATACAATGTGGTCTTGCCGACCGCCTTGTCCCACGCCAGAGCCAAGTGATACCAATGATTAGACCCATTGAAGTTGTCTAAATCGTAAAACATCTGTCCCGATCCATTGTTCTTCACCCGGAAGGTCAGACGCCCGTCATTGTAAATCCACATCTCCCACCAGTCCGCGTTCACCGAATTATCGAAGACGGTGTTGTAGTTGTAGAATGCGCCCGGCCGATACCACAACGCGATCGTTCCTTGTTCCGGCAGTTGGCATGCGGTTCCAGCAAAGTCGTCCGCGCCGTCCAGCGCCAGCGCCAGACCGTCAACCCCGTTCGTGTAGGCCGGAGAACCGGACAACGTCGCATCGCACACCGCTCCAGCACTCCCGCTGTTTGTAGCCGTACCGTCGAACGCCCAGCGGATCAACGGCTGAGACGGTTCGTGCGGATTGAGCAGCGCCGCGAGCGACGCGGCACAGTCGCTGGTGATCGTCTCGACTCCCATCGCAGCATATGCGGCGGCCTGCGACACGACGTTGACCGTCCACACATGAAAGCTGAACCCCGCACCATGTACTTCGTTCACGTAGGCCGCGCTGATCGCAGCGGAGGCGGACACGTCGAGCCCGCAGGCTCCACAGCCCTGCACCGCGGCGACCGCCGCAGCCGCAGTGGGAGTGACCGACCCGTCAGCGTTGAGCCGGGGCGAAGTGAGCCAGTAGGCGCGGTAGGCGGGAAGTTGTTGCCGCAGCGCCGCAATGACACCCGCATTGAAGCAGATGAAAAGGACGCGGTCAGGCGTCGCTTTGGGTTCAGCGGCCATGATCTCGACAAGCCGCGGCAGGATTTCGGTGCCGCACTTGATCTCCACGTAGATCTCAAAGTCGTCGTGCGCCAGCGCGAGCGCTTCTGACAACGCCGGTATGCGTTCGCCCGTGAACTGCGCGCCCTTCCAAGAACCCGCATCAAGAGCCCTCAATTCGGAGAAGGTCGACGCGCTCACCGTCAGGGCGCCGTCCGTGGTACGTGTGGTCGTCGCGTCGTGGATACAGACGATCTCGTTGTCGGCCGTCAGATACACATCGAGTTCAAACCCGTCCGCGTTGCGGTCAACCGCCAACCGAAAGGCCGCCATCGTATTTTCCGGTGCGTCCATTGACTCACCGCGGTGAGAAATGAAACGGGATCCTGACGCGGCACAGGCGGCGAATACAAAGAGCGTAAGGAAAACAGACCGGGTTGACTTCATCGCAAAAACAGGCCTGTCCCACGCGGCGGCGGGATCACCATCAGGTCCGTTATTTCTTCCGCCGTTAACGCGCTGTCGTATACGCGCACCCCGTCCCAGACCCCGTTCGCAGCCTTGTTGCCCGACCAGAAGCTTCCGATGCGCAGCGTGGGGTCAGGATTGACCCAGCCCGTATCGGAGAGCGGCTGGCTATCACGCAGGACGCCGTTGATATAGAGCTTCGCCTGCTGTGAAAAACGGTTCCATGTGAACGCAATATGATACCAATTGTTTGTTCCCCCAAGGTTGTCCAGATCGTAAGCCACCCTTCCTCCGTTTGGCAGATTGCTGACCCGGATGGCCAATTCTCCGTTTTCGTAAATCCAGCCTTCCCAATATTCGGAGTTAGCAGAATTGTCCATCAACGGGTGATAATTGTACCAAGGGCCGCGCGCATAAAACCACATCGCGATCGTGCCGATACTCGACCCCAATGCGTTGGAGACCGACACACAGGATCCTCCATCGCCGGGAGTCGCCACAGGTTCATACGAGAGACCGTTGCCGACCTTCCCTTTGACATATGAAGGCGACCCCGTCACAACCACGGCGTTGCTGCCCGCAACATCCACCGCCGAACCGTCGAACGGCAGATACGCCACCAGCTGTCCCGACCAACTCTGCACGAACTCATCTCGAATCTCGGCCACGCGGTTCGAGGTCAGCGCCGTTTCAAAAATCTGAAGATCACGCGCGATCCCCTGTCCGTTCGTGTTTCCCGCGTTTCCGCCGCCAATGTAAAAATTCGCGCCCGCCACCGGCCACGCCACTCCGTTCGTATTGACAGCTCTTCCTCGCTCAACCCCGTTCACATACAACACGATATTGCTGGAGAGCGCGTCCCATGTGCCGACAATATGATACCATCGGTTCGAACCGCCTCCCAAGTCACAGGTGGCCATTATTGGCCCACTTGCGGGCCTGAAATAGAGCCTTCCGAGGGAATCGATCCAGCATTCGTAGTGGTTTGCATCCACCGCGTTGTCGAACACAGAGTTGTAATTGTACCAAGGCCCGGGCACATAGTACCATAAGGCAACCGTCCCGGACGTGGGTAACCGATAAGGCACCGACACGAAATCGTTCGTGCCGAAAAGCCCCAGCGCCTGCCCCTTGCCGTTCCACCCGTTTGTCCAAACCGCACTGCCGCCATTCACCGTCCCATTGTATCTTACGCCACCTATTCCGGCATTTGTCGCCGATCCATCAAAAGGAATGCGCACTGCCGGAACACGTGCGGCGATCTCCTCATATACGGACTGGACCTGCACAGCTGTTAGCGCGGTGTCGTAAATCCGCACGTCGTCCAGAACGCCTTCGCCCGAAGAGTTGCCGGTGTGACCTCCGAAATAAACATTGGTTCCGGGCGCAACCCACGCCGTGATCTTACCCGACTGTCGCTCGACGCCGTCAATGAACAGACGCGTAACGTTCGTGCTGACGTTGTCCCAAACAAAGGCGATGTGATACCAATGGTTGGAACCGTTGAGATTGTCCAGATCGTATTCCACGCCCGAAGTGTCGGCGTTGTTGATGCGGCTACGGACCCGTCCGTCCTGATAGATCCACATCTCCCACCACTCAGAATGGATGCTGTTGTCGTACACCGAGTTGTATTGATAGAAACGGGAGGGCTTGTACCATAACGCGACCGTCCCCCGACTCCCGTAGGTGTAGGAAAGCTTCGCGTAACCCTGACTTCCGCCGAGGAGACATAGCCCATCACCGTCAATGCCGTTCGTGAACGCAAACGCCCCGGACAGCGTCGCGTTGTACGTCGCCCCGCCGCTGCCGCGATTCGTCGCCGCGCCGCCTTCAAAGGACCAATGAACAACCGGGGTCTGAGCCCGAACCGCGGCAACAAAACCCAACGCCATGAAAAACGCTTGTACCGTCCACAAAACCAACCGCTGTCTATGCATTATCATCTCCTTGTTTGTTCTAAATTAACAAACATGGCCGATCGCCATCAACCTTACAGACCGGGTAATTTCAGGTTAGTTTTCTCCATGCCTTCCGTCGCACACGCAACACCCCTCTCTACTCACCGGCCCACACCTCAGCCGCTCTCAAAGCCCGCTCCCAGCCGGCGACAAGGCCCCGCACCTGTGTTCGGCCCAGTGTCGGCAGAAACCGGCGCTCCTCTGTCCAAAGCGAGTCGAACTGTTCCCGACCATTCCAGAAACCCACTGCCAAACCAGCCAGATACGCAGCGCCCAAAGCCCTCGTTTCGCGATTGCCGGACCGGCTGACAGGCACGCCCAAGATGTCGGACTGAAACTGCATCAGCAGGTCGTTGGACGCTGCGCCCCCGTCGACTCGCAATTCACGGACCGGGATGCGGGAGTCGGCTGCCATGGCCTGAAGCACATCTCGCGTCTGGTAGGCGATACTCTCAAGCGCCGCACGCGCCAGATGGCCAGCCCCGGCCCCGCGCGTCAACCCCACAACCGTCCCGCGTGCCCGCGGATTCCAGTGCGGCGCGCCCAGCCCAGCGAACGCTGGAACCACGTAGACGCCTCCGTTGTCCGGCACGCTGCGCGCCAGCGCCTCGACCTCCGACGTCTGACGGATGAGCTTCATTTCGTCCCGCAACCACTGCACCACCGCTCCGCCAATGAAAATGCTGCCCTCCAGAGCGTATTCCACCTGACCGCCGAGGTCCCACGCAACAGTCGTCAGCAGGTTTCTCTTTGACACGATCGGCTTGCTTCCGGTGTTCATCATCAGGAAACACCCGGTTCCATACGTATTTTTGACCATGCCCGGCACAACACATCGCTGACCGAAAAGTGCGGCCTGCTGGTCACCGGCGATTCCCGCGATCGGCACGCCCTCCGCGAAAAAGGGCGGACGAGTGACCCCGTACACCTCGCTGGACGAACGCACCTGCGGCAGCATCGACAGCGGAATATCAAAAAAGGTCAGCAATTCCTCGTCCCATGCACCCGTATGAATGTTATACAGCAGTGTCCGTGACGCGTTAGACGCGTCGGTCACATGGGCCTCGCCTCGCGTACAGTTCCAGGCCAACCACGTGTCGACGGTCCCGAAGAGCAACTGGCCCGACACAGCCAGTTTCCGCGCCCCTTTCACATGGTCAAGGATCCACTTGATTTTCGTCGCGGAAAAGTAGGCGTCAGGAATCAACCCCGTCTTGGCCCGTATCCACTCGGCATGCCCCTCGCGCTTGAGCTGGTCGCAGGCGTCAGAGGTGCGCCGGTCCTGCCAAACGATGGCCGGATAGACCGGCTGGCCTGTCTCGCGGTTCCAGACCAGTGTGGTCTCACGCTGATTAGTGATCCCGACCGCCGCCAGATCCGCAGGCACCAGCCCGGCCGATGCGAGCGCTTCCGCAGCCACACCCGCCTGCGTGGACCAGATCGCCTGACCGTCGTGCTCCACCCACCCGGCCCGCGGATACGATTGCACGATTTTCTTTTGCGCCAACGAACGAATCGAGCCCGAACGGTCAAACACGATCGCGCGCGAACTGGTCGTCCCCTGATCGAGCGCCAGAATGTACTTTCCTCCAGAACGCCGCGCTCTCTGCGGCGCGGCCGAGGACAAAGGCCTTATGTCCGTGAGGGCGGCCATCTCCTTACGCGAATGGATGTTTAACTTTCGGTAGCCGTTCTTGACGTGAACCGCCACGGTATTCGCGCTCAGTCCCAACGCGCAAGCGATTTCCTTATTGCTGCGTCCGGCTGCGACCTGGCGGATGACCTCACGCTCACGCAACGTGAGCATCGGCTGAACCCGTGCCGATTTAATGCCACCCTGACCGCGAGTGTCCGACATGCGAGTCCTGTCACCGCCCCTCATGCTGTTTTCTCCATAACCGGGCCTCACACCGCACCGTACGGCTGCGTCCATGCCACCTGCACATCGGGATGAAAATGGCGCGTGTACCCGCTGGGGACACTGGATTCGATCTTGGCGCGGACGTAAAGGTCATCGGCGGCCATCGGATAGGACGCCTCGACGCCGTCCACAGAACGGGCCGTCTTCCCGATGTCCGGGGAGTAGACCGGCAAGGTCCGCGCGCCGCGCCCTTTCTCAGCCGGGCTATTCACCCTGCGCACCGTCTGGTCGAAACCCCGCTTGGTGGTGATGAACCGGATACGGTAAGTCACACCCGGCTGCGGCGCGACCTTGACTCTCAATGTGCGCTGCTGCGGGTCAAACGCCACATCCTCCAAAGTCACGCCTGTCGAAACGTAATAGTCGCCAGCGTGCATCGCGCCCAACAACGCGTCGGGTGTCAACGCCGAGCTGCGGACCATGACCCAGGCGTCCGCCATGCGCTGCTCTGGCGTTCGGTTGACATAGTAGTGCGTATCGTCGGAACCCATGCCGAAAAGGAGCGGCTGACCCTTCAGGCTGCGGAACGCGTTGACCGCATCCCAAAACGCATCGTTGGTTACGCTCAACGCTTCCGGATGCGGAGCGAAAGCCGAACCTCCGTTGCAGACCTCGAAAAAGCGCACACCGGGATTTTCTATCAGATCTTGCGGCGTGATGTCCCAATAGACCCACTGGGGATGGTTCAGCATCAAGAGCGACGGGCGCCGCAACTGCGCGGACAACCGGGCCACCTCCTCGGCATTCCGCAGGATCAGCCCGCCGACGTCCAAGCCGTCTTCCTTGACCTGCTTGCACAGCGGGCCACCTTTGACAAAGGGAATCACGTCAGGCAAGTTCACGTAGTTGAGGTGCACGTTGACGCCGTTCAGCACCTGCGTGATCTCCACCGCAGGCATCAGCAGAAACTTTCCGGGCTCGGCGAAACGCTTCTGAATTTCGGCGTAAGTCTTGAGTCTGACCTCGGTCCGGCCATCTACTTGACGGGTCTCCGCTTCGCTGCCGAACGCCTTCCTGTAAGCCTCAAGCAGAGGGCTCGTCACCTCCGGCGGCCACTTGCCTTCTTTCTCGAGAACCGGCAGCCAGTGAACCGGGTCGTCCGCGAACACATTGTGGTCGCTGACCCCCAGAAAATCGTAGCCCAGCCTCTTGTAGCTGTCGACGGCCTGTTCGGGAAAGGCGCGCCCGTCCGACCAATAGGTGTGCATGTGCAGATTACCGCGGAACCACCGGACGCCGCCGTTGGCGGAACCGGCACCTGCACTCTGACCCCTTGCCCGACATGCCGCCAGCAACCCCAGACTGCCGGCGCCCATCGTCTTAAGCGCCTCTCGACGTGTGAAAGAACTCCTCATGCCGCACTTCCTTTTTACAGATTGCGGTTATTCTGCCACAGCTCCGGCGTTTACCTCAAGCGGATAGGACGGATCATCGTGTTTCCACAGAGGGACGCCATATCCGAAAACAGGCAACGCCGACTATGGCAACCAACCGAGCGGGGTTTAAGGAGCGCGTGACGATTCGTTCGGATATTATTGACGTGCGGCTTAGGACGCGCCATCTCTGTTCGCGGCAGATGACGGAGCCGGCAACGACCTGAACGGATTCGCCGTTCTGGCAACCGGGTTAAACGGGCGCCAATATCAACGCCGTTCAGCGTGCAGGCCCCTCCTCAGCGTCGGGGCCTTTCACATCCGTCCGGAAAAAAACGGGGCTCATTTTCCAGTACCGCTGTCGAAAACGAAATAGTCGGGATTCATATTGGCCATGGGAGCCCTAAGCTTATCCAGCTCCTCGGCGGGGCCGAGAATCTCGATGCGGGAAAGTTCGACGATCTGGACAAATTTGCCGAGCGCCTCGCCGCAGTTCTCCAGATGAGCCATCACAGCTGCCGCGTCCTTATAGGCTTCGCGACAGGTCAAGATATTGCCATTGAAGCAGAAGTTGTAATACAGGCAGCCTTCTTCTTTGCTGACCAGCGCACAGAACGTCTTCAGCAGCTCTTTCGCTGCGGCCATGTTCTCCTTGCTGATCTTGAAATACGGGTTGATGCTCACGGAGTTGTCAAATGTGCTCATGTGTTGTCCTTTGAATTGACGATTTGAATAATCTTTAACACAGGAGCAGCGATTGTTCAACCTCATTCGAATGCGACTTGGGACGGCACGCAGAATTTTGCGGTTTCGCAACCAGGGGAACCACGGAGCTCATCGGCAGCAGCCTTCTGCTGGGGAAGCGGGCGGGCGCGCTGTTCCGGGCCTGAAAAAGAAGAAGGGGGCCGCGGACATCTCTGTCCGCGGCCCCCGAAGATAAAACCCGGCGGCG
>Ga0075012_10004130_pt1 | contig 13589 bp, 9 predicted proteins | sample All_14_2_FD_71474 | JGI IMG/M metagenome (GOLD analysis project Ga0075012, IMG submission 71474) | Freshwater microbial communities in response to fracking from Pennsylvania, USA - Allegheny Zone_MetaG_DW_15 | ecosystem: Environmental > Aquatic > Deep subsurface > Groundwater > Drilled... | reverse complement strand
CCACCGCGGTGCTCTCCGGTGGACGCGATCTCACCACGCCGCCCGCGGTGGGCCAGTCGAATTCGGGCATCGCGGCAACCAGGTCAAACGGCTCACGCTCGAATTCCTGTTCCGGATCGTGGATTTCCCGCATCACCACCGAGGGATCCAGCGGTAGCCCGTCGGGCTCACCGGCGAAATTCAGCTCGCGGAACGCAATTCGGGCCACCAGGTCGTCCTCGTGGCGGTAGGGCGTCTTGCGCTGGGTGATCCGCAGCAGCGTGCTCAGTCCCGCCCACAGCAGCGTCCGGCCGCGCAGCAGCAGGTCGAGCTGGCGATCGAGCAGGTGCACACCGCCGTACTCGTAGACCATGCTGGCAACCTGGGCCGAGCCGTCGAGCTTCATCCCCTCCTCGGCCAGCGTCCTGACCTTGAGTGCCAGGTCGGGCGAGGGTTCGCCCGCACCGCCCGGCTCCTCGGTCCCGTCCCAGAGCAGGCCGCGGATCGCGGTCCGCATCTCGTCGATATCCCCGGCCGAGAGCACCGGGGAGTCCAGCACCATCCCGGCGACCCGGCCGGGATGACGCACGCCGACACCGGCCGCGATATAGGAACCGTAGGAACTGCCGTAGATGTGCGCGGTCGCGACACCGGCGTCGTCGAGCACGGCCGCGACATCGTCGACCACCTGCTTGACGGTGATCGCCTCCGGCGGCAGATCCGCACCGTCGTCGTCGTGGCGGGACAACCCCACGCCGCGGTGCTCGATCATGATGACATCGCACCCGGCGGCGGCCGCATGCCGGCGGAACGCGCGGTACGGCGCCACCGACGCCAGCCCCGGGCCACCGGGGATGACGACCACCGGATGCGCCGTTTTACGGCCGACCCGCACGTAGTACAGGTCGAACGCCGCATCCCCGGTGCGGGTGACCGGCCGGCGCACCGGGCGCACACCGGGCAGGGCGGCGAGCTTGTCGTGGGCCCGGCGGCGCTTGGCGGACATCGTCATCACCGACCATTCTGCCCCGTTCCCGCCGAACAGTCACAGGATCACTCTCAGGATCGCGGTGATCCCAAGCAGTGCGCCACGCCGGTCACCGCCGGTACACATGGTCGACATGACAACCGTCGCACACAATCAGCACGTCCTGCCCGGGTCAACGCAATGGAAGGATCTGCTGAGCAGCATCGCCTCCGGGGCACGAGACCGAGACCTCAACGACGAGAACCCTTTCGACCAGGTGACTGCCCTCAAACGGGCCGGATTCGGCACGCTGCGGCTGCCCGCCGAGTTCGGTGGTGCGGGATTCACCGTGCCGCAGCTGTTCTCCGCGGTGATCGACGTCGCCCAGGCCGACCCGATCGTCGCGCACATCTTCCGTGCCCACTTCTGGTTCGTCGAGGAGCGGCTGCGCTCCCGGTCGCACACCTGGCTCGATCGTGTCGCAGCGGGCAAGATCTTCGGCAACGCATTCAGCGAGAAGGGTACCCAGGCCGTCGGCAGCCTGGTGTTCAACACCCGGTTGTTGCCCACCCCGACCGGCGGTTTCCGGTTGGACGGCGAAAAGTTCTACAGCACCGGCACCCTGTTCTCCGACTATCTGACCACCACGGCGACCACCGATCACGATTCCGTCGCCCTGGTCGTGGTGCCGGCGGACCGGGCCGGGGTCACGATCATCGACGACTGGGACGGTTTCGGGCAGCGCCGCACCGGCACCGGGACCACCACCTTCACCGGTGTCGCGGTGGCCGCCGAGGAAATCCTCAGCGACAGCCCATACGACGCCGAGCCGGTCCCGACCATCCAGTACGCGTCCTTGCAGCTCTACATCCACGCCGTGGTGGCAGGTGTGCTGGCCAATGTCGTCGACGACGGCGTCGAACTGCTGCGGTCACGGGAACGCAGCTTCAGCCACGCGCTTTCCGAACGGCCCGCCGACGACCCCCTGCTCCAGCGTCAGCTGGGCGAACTGGCTTCGGTGGCCTATATCGCCCGCACCGCGGTGCTGGACGCCGCCGCGGCCCTCGGCGCGGCCACCGATTCCGAGGTCGACGGCGTGCCGGACGCGGACCTGGCCGCCGAGGCCCAGCTGAAAGTGGCCAAGGTCAAGGTTCATCTCGACGATGTCGCGCCGATCGCGGCTACCCGACTGCTGGAGCTCGGCGGAGCCAGCGCGGCGAGCCGGCAGCGCAACCTGGACCGACACTGGCGAAACATCCGCACCATCACGCTGCACAACCCGGTGGGCCTCAAGGCGCGGGTCATCGGGCAGAACCTGCTGCACGGCACCGCCATCCCCGCCAACGCCTACTTCTGACCCCCTACCACCCGTGATCTCGGCGTGATTCGCCGCGGTGAGCGCAGCGAATCACGCCGACATCACAAGGAGACCCGACATCATGCCCAGACACCTGCACCTCGGCGGCTTCCAGATCGCGTCCCAGGTCACCCACAGCCACGCCGCGTGGCGGCACCCCGGCAGCGATACCGACTTCACCAGCCCGCAGTACTACCACCGCATCGGCCGCATCCTGGAGCGCGGCAAGTTCGATTTCGTGTTCTTCGCCGACCTGCTGGCCGCCCCGGCCCAGTATGGCGCCGATATCACCGAGCCGCTGCGCCGCGGCACCCAGGCAACCGCGACATTGGATCCGTCGATCGTGGCCGCCAGCATCGGTGCGGTCACGTCGAAACTTGGGGTGGCGATCACCAAGTCCGCGACCTACTTTCACCCCTACGAACTCGCCCGCATCTTCGCCAGCCTGGATCACATCACCCGCGGCCGGGTCGCTTGGAACATCGTCACCTCGCTGACGGCCAGCGAGGCGCAGAACTTCGGTCAGGACGACCACCTGGACCACGAGTTGCGTTACGAGCGGGCCGACGAGTTCGTGCGCACCGCATTGGAACTGTGGTCCTCCTGGGACGCGGACGCGCTGGTGGTGGACAAGGCCAGCGGGGTGTTCGCCGACCCGGCGAAGATCCGCCGGGTCGACCATGAGGGCACGTTCTTCCGGACCCGCGGCCCGCTGAACGTGCCGCGCTCGCCGCAGGGCCATCCGGTCCTCATCCAGGCCGGCTCGTCGAACTCCGGACGGGATTTCGCCGCCCGGTGGGCCGAGGCGATCTTCGAGATCGACCCGACGCCGGAGGGCCGGCGCGCCTACTACGACGACATCAAGTCGCGGGCAAGCGATTTCGGCCGCAATCCGGACGGGGTGCTGATCTTCCCGGCGTTGATCCCGTTCATCGGTGAGACCGAATCGATCGCCCGCGAGAAGCAGGCCTTCCACAACGAACTGGCCGATCCGATCTCCGGATTGATCACCCTGAGCGTGCACACCAACCACGATTTCTCGACGTACGACCTGGATGCACCGGTGCAGGACATTCAGGTGACCGGCACCCAGGGCCTGTTCGACACCGCGCGGCGGGTGGCGAATCGGGACAACCTCACCCTGCGCGATATCGGCAAGTGGTACGCCCAGGGTGTGCTGCTTCCCCAGTACGTCGGGACCGCGTCGCAGGTGGCCGATCAGATCGAGGAGTCGTTCACCTCGGGCGAGGCCGACGGTTTCATGGTGTCCGCGGGCCAAAGCCCGGGCACCTTCAATGATTTCGTCGACTATGTGGTGCCCGAGCTACAGCGGCGCGGGCTGTTCCGCACCGAGTACACCGGTGACACCCTGCGCGATCACCTCGGGTTGAGTGCGCTGCCGGCAGATCGGGTGGCCCACGCGGTCGCCTGAGCTCACGCGGTCAGCTCGATCAGCCGCGCATCGGCGATGCCGGCATACCGATCCGGACTGCAGGTCAACACGATGACCTGGCCGTCTCCGCCCACCGAGTCGAACACGGCGGACATCCGGGTGAGACGGTCCGGATCGGTGAAGCCCAGCGCGTCGTCGATGACGACGGGCACGGTGTCCTCCTTGGCCACCAGCGATGCACACGCCAGCCGCGCCACGATGCCGATCTGCTCCTTCGCCCCGCCCGACAGCGACTCGTACCCGACGGTGCGGCCGTCCAGCGTACGGCTGCGAATGGTCAGGTCGGTGCCGATATCGACCTCGAAATCGGCGCCGAACACGATGCGACCCAACCGTTCGATCTCGCCACGGAACGGCTCCACATATCGCCGGCGTGCGGATTCGCGATGGCGCAGTAGCACCGTGCGCAACGTCTGCGCGGCCCGGGCCCGCCGCTCGATCCTCAGATATTCACCGTGGGCGTGCTCGCGTTCGGTGTGGGCGGCATCGAGGGTGCCCTTACGCCCCTGCGTCCCGTAGAGCTTGAGCGTGGCGGTGAGCTCGGTGAGCGCGGTGGCGGTGGCCTCCCGCTCACGCACCGCCTCCCGCAGGGCGCGGGTCGCCGCGTCGAGCTCAGCGGCGACCGTCTCCGGCTGGGCGGCGGCGAGTTCGGTGTCCAACCGGATGACCTCGGCGCCGGTGCGGGCGGCCTTCTCGGCATCCGCTTCGGCCGCCAGGGCGAGCTGGTCATCGGTGGCGGCGCGCCGCTCGGTGGCCAGCCGTTCGGTGGCGGCCTGCAACTCGGCCTGCGCGGTGCCCAATTTCTCCCGCAGTACACCGGCGCTGACCGCGGCCTCATGACAGGCGGTGACCGCGGCCGCCGCCGACGCGCGCTGCGCGTCGGCGCGCTCCGTGGCGACTCGGTGCGCCGCGCGAGCGGTCGTGAGCGCGGCCCGAGCGGTCTCGGTGTTCCCGGCGATATCGGGTTGGCCGGCAATCAGTTCCGCATGTCGGGCCCGCAGCTGATCGATGGTTTCGTCACCGGTGAGCGCCGCGACGGTGGCGTGCAACCGGTGCTGCGCGGATTGCAGGTCGCGGCGCCGGGCATCCTTGGCACGGGCCTCCTCGACGCTCTGCACCCCCGCCCGGCGCACCGCATCGGCGAGGACCTCCCCGGCGGCGGTCAGCGCGGCATGCGTCTCGGCGGCGTCTGCTCCTGGGACAACGCGTGCGCGCAGCACCCCGGGCAGCTCGATATCGGTGGGCGTGCCCAGGACCGCCGTCCAGTCCTGCCCCACCCTCAGCTCGACGGTCCGCTCCCCGAACTGCACCCGCGTATCGGCCAGTGCGACGAGTTCGACACGCGCCGAGGCGAGTTCAGCCTGGTCGGCCGCGCGCTGCACGGCCCGTGCGGCGACCTCGATCTCGGCCATCAGCGCATCGCTCATGGTGTTCCCGAACAGCTCGCGGTCGATCTCGGCGAGTTCGGCGTGGGCGACGTCCAGTTTGACCAGTTGGCTGGTGATCCGGTCGGCCTCGTCGCGGGCGACGAGGTGAGCCAGGTCGGTACGCGCGGCATCGACCGCGACCGCGGCGCCATCCGCCACGGCGCGCGCCTGCTCGGCGGCGGCCTCGGCGGCCTCGGCGGCCTGCTGGGCGGCCGCGTGTGTCTGCGCGGATTCGGCGGCCACCGCGATGAGTTCCGCTGCAGACCTGGATCGTTCGTCGATCGCGGCGCGCAGCCGGCGGCGCTCGTTGACCGCCGCGCTCGACGCGGTGTGGGTGGCGGTCGCGGCATCGGCGAGTACCCGGGCGGTGTCCCGTTCCCGGGTGAGCTCCGCCACGGCAGCGGCGGCCTGTCGCGCCGCACTCACGCGCTCCTCGGTGGCCTCCACCCGTTCGGTGGCCGCCCCCAGCTGGGTCGTCAGCGCGGCGTGCCGCAGCACGGCCTGCTCGACCTCGGCGACCGCCGCGGCACTGCGTGCCACCTCGTCATCGGCGGCGCGCAACCGGGCGGTGGCCGCCGCCCAGGCCCCGGTCGGGCGTCCGGTCGCGGTGAAGTACGTCAGGTACTCGGCCTCGATCCGGTCCACCAGCAGCGGATCGGCATCACCGGCAGCGCCGTCGGAGGATCCGGCCGCGACGTCGAGTGCCCGCGACAGTGCGTCGCAACCGGACAGATCCACCGGCGCGGTGGCCGAGGACTGCAGCACCCGCTGCGCCTCCCACAACGCGGTGTCCACCGTCTCGGACAGGATCGCCAACACCCGGTCGTGTGCCTCGTCGCCGGTGAGTTGCGCGCGGGTCGGAGCCAGCAAGGTCAGTTCGGTCTCGGCGCGTTTGTGGAAGCGCTTGCGATACACGAAACGGTAAGGACCGGTGGAGATTTCGGCAGAGACTTCCGCGCCCACGTCCGCATGGGTGGGTTTGACCGACTTCACTTCCTTCTTGGTGGAGCGGTCCTTGACGGTCAGCAGCAGATCCAGCGCCTCGATCATCGACGACTTACCGATCTCGTTGGCGCCGCTGATCACCACCACCCCGCTGTCGGGGAACTCGATATCGCGGTGGGCCACCCCGCGGAAGTTGGTCAGAACCAGCCGATGCAGTTTCACGCGACGTTGCCCTCCAGGTGACCACCCGACAACCGCAGCAACAGGGCGAGCGCCGAACGGGCATCCTCGGCCTCCGCGCCGTCGGCACGGGCGGCCTCGACGAGTTCCTGCACAGCGCCGGCAGCGAATCCACCGATCGACAGGTCGTCGAATTCCCCGTCGGCAGGCAGCACCACGATGTCGGAGTGCCGCTCCCACAACCGCAGGGACGCGAACACCCGCGCATACCGGTCCAGGCAGGCGTCCAATTTGGCCTTGTCGGTGACGGTCAGCGATCCGGTGAGCACCAATTGCACGACGGTGCGTTCCTTGTCCGGCAGCTGGTCCAGATTGACGTCCAGGCCGGCGATATCGCGGTCGTCGTCGACGTCGTGTCGCAGAGTGAGGAAACGCCAGCGCCCGACCCGGCGCGCGGACACCTGCACCGGGTGCGCAGGGTCGGTCTCATCGATGTCGACGACCAGGACGTGCCCCGGGTCGGTCTCGATATCGTCGTAATTGGTGACCTCCGGGGAACCCGAATACCAGACCCTGCCGGAGCGGCCGACCTCGGTGCGGGAGTGCCTGTCCCCCAACGCCACATAGTGCAGGGCGCCGCGGTCGAGGCTCGCTTCCAAGCCGGCCAACCGGATCAGCGAAGGCTTCGACGGGTCGGGATCCAGAACGTCCACCCCGCCGTGCGCGACCAGGATGCGCACCGTGCCGTCGGCGGGCAGGTCGGCCGTCACCGCGGCGGCCAGATCGGTGGTCGGTGACTTGGAACGCCATGGTGCCGCGATGATCTCGAGTCCCGGGCGCACCTCGAAAGCGCCATCGCGGTTCAACACCATGACATTGTCCGGGCATTCGTCGCCGAACAACGTGCTGGTGTACACCGACCCGGCGTCGAGTTGATCATGGTTGCCCGGCAACAGATACACCGGCACCGTGATGGCCCGCATGGCCTCCAGCGCCAGGCTCACCTCACGCGGCGCCAACTGGTTGTCCTCGAAGACGTCACCGGCGACGACGACGAACTCGGCACCCACCTCGGCGGCCAGCGCGCCCAGGCCCGACACCGCTTCCCGCCGCGCGGCCGCGTAGCGCGACTGCGCCTCGCCGCCACCGGCGCTGAGGAAGTGCCGGGTCATCCCGAGCTGCCAGTCGGCGGTGTGCAGAAAGCGCATCTCGGCACTCCTTTTCGGTTCGGTCATCGGTGGTTCGTCGCGAGCGTCCGCTGTTTGTGCAGAGTTTAGGTCCGGTGTCCGACAAGTCCCGGGACGCGCGTCGGCATGGCCTAGCCTGATTGAGATGAGAACGCTTCTGCTACTGCGTCATGCCAAGTCGGACTACCCGGCCGGGGTCGGCGACCACGACCGTCCGTTGGCTGCGCGCGGTATCCGGGAGGCCGGGCTCGCCGGAGACTGGTTGCGCGCCGCCGCACCGCCCGTCGACGCCGTGCTGTGTTCCACCGCCACCCGCACCCGGCAGACCCTGGAGCGGACCGGGATCGACGCGCCGGTGCGCTTCGTCGACCGGATCTATGACGCCACGCCGGGCATCGTCCTCACCGAGATCAACGGCGTCGCCGACGACGTCGGCACGTTGCTGGTGATCGGGCATGAGCCGGTGATGTCGGGGCTGGCGCTCGGGCTGGCCGACGACAGCAGCGATGCCGGCGTGCTCGCCGAGATCGAGTCGAAGTATCCGACCTCGGCGCTCGCGCTGCTGCGGGTGCCGACGACGTGGCAGGCCCTCGAATTGGGCGGCGCCCAGCTGGCCGGGTTCCACATCCCCCGGTAGCTAGGAGATCCCCCGGTAGCTAGGAGTTGGTGGCGAGCGTCAGCTCCATCAGCTTGATCGCCATCGCGCAGGCGTCGATGCCGGGCGCCTGCGGATTCACCCACCAGCCGACGACACCGCTGGCGTCGCTGGCCACCCCGCACGCACCGTTGGCGGCCGGGTTGCGCATCACGATCGACTGCACCCCGGCGACCCGGCGATCCTCGATCGGGAAGTTCATCGCCTGTGCGGCCTGGCGTTCGTTCTCCAGGTCACCGAGCTCGAACCAGAACCGGGTGATGTCGATCAGGCCGCCCGGGTTGGCGGCCTGCCAGCGGCACACCGCGCCGACGAAGGTGCTCTGGATGTCCAGCGGATCGGCGCCCACCGTCTCGGCCAGGATGTCCTCGGTCAGGACATCACATTCCTTGAGCAGGTTGGGGTAGGTCTTCTCGGAGTCGTTGTTGCGCGGCCCGGCTCCGGCCTTGACCGCCGAGCCGTCGACCGCACGGGAGCAGCCCTGCACGCCGATCACCATGGTCAACGCGGCCAGCAGCGCTATCAGCACGGTCAGCGGACGTGTCATGGCGCGGCCCATCATTTGGCGTTCACAATCGACTGGCGGGTGAGTTCCTTGGCGACCTCACACGCATCCGGGTAGGGCTTCTGGGCGAAGCTGACCGACCATTCGATGAAGTCGTCGTCGAACTGGATGCCGATCTCGCACAGACTGGGTCCGAGCACCAGGTCCTCACCGATGGCGATGAACCCGTCGTGCCCCTCGATGTTGATGTCCTCCACGCTGGCGCGGGACAGTTCCTCGGTCTTGCGTTCCCGCCCGATCGGGCTACCCCGGAAGTGGGTGAAGGAGAAGTGCGGGCCGACGATGCCGCCCCCGGCCAGCCACTGGCAGCCCACCGAGGTGCGGGCGGTGTTCACCAATCCGGGCACCTCGGTCAACTGCGAGATGGTCTGGTCGGTGATGCCGCCGCATTCCGGGAAGTCCGGGCCGTGCTGGGCCGCGGGTGCGGACTCGGTGCTCGGTGGTACCGACGGGGAGCCCGGGTTCTCCGGGCCGGAGGAGCAGGCGGCCACCACGGGGAGCACCGCAGCGGCGGCTACCAGCATCTTCGCGGCACGGGTGAGCCTGCCTTGAGGAATCGGATGGCCGCTTCTGGGGGTCACGACATGCACTGTAGCGGCCACCCGGCACGGAACCGTTGACATACCGACTGACCTGCAATTTCGTGTCCCGGTCCGACACCGGTGTCGGCAGGCGGGTATGCGACAGTAGCCAGATGCTGCTCGCCCTGCTGCGCCGCCACGTGCGGCCCTACCGCGGCTTGCTCTCAGCGGTCGCGGGCCTGCAGGTGATCAGCACGCTGGCCTCGCTGTACCTGCCGACGATCAACGCCGCCATCATCGACGAGGGTGTCGCCGTCGGCGACACCGCGCGCATCACCCACCTCGGGCTGGTGATGCTGGCGGTGACGGCGCTGCAGGTGGTGTGCGCCGTCGGGGCGGTGTTCTTCGGGTCGCGGGCCAGCATGGGGTTCGGCCGCGATCTGCGGGCCGCGATGTTCTCCCATGTGCTCGGGTTCTCGGCGGCCGAGACCGCCCGGTTCGGGACGCCGACACTGCTGACCCGGACGACCAATGACGTCCAGCAGATCCAGCTGCTGGTGCAGATGACGTCCACCATGCTCATCACCGCGCCCATCATGGGCCTGGGCGGTATCGCGATGGCCATCCACCAGGACGCCGGGCTGTCCTGGCTGCTGGTCATCAGCGTGCCGATCCTGGCGCTGGCCAACGGTTGGCTGGTCTCGCGGTTGATGCCGATCTTCCGCACCATGCAGCGCGTCATCGACAACATCAACCGGGTGATGCGCGAACAACTCTCCGGGATGCGGGTGATCCGGGCGTTCGCGCGCGAACCGCTGGAACGCAGCCGGTTCGACGAGGCCAACCGGGCGCTCACCGACACCGCGCTGGCCGCCGGGCGCTGGCAGGCACTGATGCTGCCGGTCACGACGCTGGTGATCAACCTCTCCAGTGTCGCGCTCATCTGGTTCGGCGGTCAGCGCATCGACGCCGGCCAGATGCAGGTGGGGTCGCTGATCGCGTTCCTGGCCTATTTCATGCAGATCCTCTACGCCGTGTTGCTGGCGACCTTCCTGGTGGTGCTGCTGCCCCGCGCATCGGCGTGCGCTGAACGGATCACCGAGGTGCTGTCGACCGCACCGGAGATCACCGCGCCGCAGGATCCGGCGCCCGCTCCGGCGACCGGTGCGGTGCGCGTGGAGCGCGCCGACTTCCGCTACCCCGGGGCCGATCGCGCTGTCGTCCAGGATGTTTCGTTCACCGCCGTGCCCGGCACCGTCACCGCGATCGTCGGCAGCACCGGCTCGGGGAAGTCGACTCTGATATCGCTGATCGGCCGGCTCTACGATGTGACCGCCGGTTCGATCCGCGTCGACGGAGTCGACGTGCGTGAATTCGATCCCGAAGATCTCTGGGCCACCATAGGTTTGGTCCCTCAACGTGGTTACCTGTTTTCCGGCACGGTGGCCGACAACCTGCGCTACGGCAACGCGTCGGCCACCGAGGACGACATGTGGGACGCGCTGCGGGTGGCCGCGGCCGACGACTTCGTGCGTGCCGACCCGGACGGTCTGCAGATGCGCGTCGCGCAGAGCGGGGTCAACTTCTCCGGCGGTCAGCGCCAGCGACTGGCCATCGCGCGCGCGGTGGTCCGGCGACCGGCGGTCTACCTGTTCGACGATGCCTTCTCGGCACTGGACGTGCACACCGATGCCAGGGTGCGCGCCGCACTGCGCGAGGTGTCGTCCACGGCGACGGTGATCATCGTGTCGCAGCGGATCTCGACGGTGGCACAGGCCGATCAGGTGATCGTGTTGGACGACGGCAGGGTGGTCGGCACCGGCACGCATGACACGCTGCTCAAGGAATGTCCGACCTATGCGCAGTTCGCGGACTCTCAGACGGTGCGCGCATGACCCGGCCGCTGCGCGCCGAACCGCCGGCGACGCGCTCCCGCGATATGCGGGGCTCGGCGGTGCGGCTGCTGAAACGGCTTGCCCCGCAACGCCGTCTGACCGTACTGGTGATCGCGCTCGCCGTCGGTGGTATCGCGATCGGTGTCATCGGACCGCGTATCCTCGGCCATGCCACCGACCTGTTGTTCAACGGTGTCATCGGACGTGAGTTGCCTGCCGGGCTGAGCAAGGACCAGGCCGTCGAGGCGGCCCGGGCGCGCGGTGAAGACACCTTCGCCGATCTGCTCTCCGGGATGAATGTGGTCCCGGGCCGCGGTGTCGACTTCACCGCCGTCGCGCACACCCTGCTGCTGGCGCTGGGCCTGTATCTGATTGGCGCGCTGCTGGTCTGGTGCCAGGCCCGGATCCTCAACGTGGTGGTGCAACGCACCATGGCGGCGATGCGCACCGAGATCGAGCACAAGGTGCACCGGCTGCCGCTGTCCTACGTCGACGGCCGGCAGCGCGGCGAACTGCTCAGCCGCGTCACCAACGACGTCGACAATGTGCAGTCGTCGCTGGCCATGACGATCAGCCAGCTGCTCACCTCGGTGGTGACGGTGCTGGCCGTGCTGGTGGCGATGCTGACGATCTCACCGCTGCTGGCCTTGATCGCGGTGTTGACCGTGCCGCTGTCACTGCTGGCCACCCGCGCCATCGCCCGGCGCTCGCAGAAGCAGTTCGTGGCGCAATGGACCAACACCGGTCGCCTCAACGCCCATATCGAGGAAACCTACAGCGGTTTCACCGTCGTGAAGACCTACGGTCACCGGGCCGCGGCCGCCGAGAAGTTCAGCGATCTCAACGGCGAGGTGTACCGGGCCGGCCTGGGCGCGCAGTTCCTGTCCGGCCTGGTCTCACCGGCCACCACGTTCATCGGCAACCTCAGCTACGTGGCGGTCGCGGTGGTCGGCGGGATCCAGGTTGCGACCGGCCAGATCACCCTGGGCAGCATCCAGGCCTTCATCCAGTACGTCCGCCAGTTCAATCAGCCGCTGACCCAGGTCGCGGCGATGTACAACTCGCTGCAGTCCGGGATCGCCAGTGCCGAACGCATCTTCGATCTGCTCGACGCCCCGGAGGAGTCGGCGGAGCCCGTCGCCGCTGCACGCACCGCCGGGGCGGGCCGCGTCGCCTTCGAGCACGTCTCGTTCGGCTACCGACCCGGCACCCCGGTGATCGAGGATCTGTCGCTGATCGCCGAGCCCGGCTCCACGGTGGCCATCGTCGGCCCGACCGGCGCGGGCAAGACCACGCTGGTGAACCTGCTGATGCGCTTCTACGACATCGATGCGGGACGGATCATGATCGACGGGGTGGACATCGCCGCGCTGCCCCGCCAGGCGCTGCGGGCACGGATCGGGATGGTACTGCAGGACACCTGGCTGTTCGGCGGCACCATCTACGACAACATCGCCTACGGCCGCCCCGCCGCCACCCGCGAGGAGGTGTACGAGGCCGCCCGCACCGCGCACGTCGAGCGGTTCGTGCAGACCCTGCCCGACGGGTATGACACCCGGGTCGGCGACGACGGTGGCGCGATCAGCGCCGGAGAAAAACAACTGATCACCATCGCACGCGCGGTTCTGGCCCAACCTCAACTACTGATCCTCGACGAGGCGACCAGCTCGGTGGACACCCGCACCGAACTGCTGATCCAACAGGCGATGGCCGAACTACGGCGGGACCGAACCAGTTTCATCATCGCGCACCGGCTCTCGACGATCCGTGACGCGGATCAGATCCTGGTGATGGAGTCCGGCCGGATCGTGGAGCGCGGCACCCACACCGAACTGCTGGCGCGCCACGGTGAGTATTGGGCCATGGCCAGGGCGTGACTGGACCGGCCATCAAGCGGTCTGCTCAATTCCAATCCCCGGACAGCGCCGGAACCCGTTGGGCAGTATGCAGATATGGCCGGTCCCCAATCCACGACGACCGTGCACACCTTCTGCCGGTACTGCCTGGCCTCGTGCGGTGTGGAGGTCACCGTGGCGGACAACCGGGTCCGCAAGATCGCCGCGGACAAACTGAACCCGCACAGCCGGCACGATTTCTGCGCGAAGGGCCGCACCGCGGCAGAGGTGGTCGAGCATCCGCGCCGCATCGTGGCACCGATGCGGCGGGTCGGCGACCGCTACGTCGAGGCCTCGTGGGACGAGGCATTGCGCGATATCGCCGACCGGATGAACCGTGTGATCGACGCCGACGGACCGGACGCGGTGGGCGCCTACTGCGGCAACCCGGCCGGCTACTCGTCATCGAACCTGGTGTTCATGAACGGCTGGTTGGACGCGATCGGCACCCACAACCGCTATGCCGTCGGGTCGGTGGACCAGAATGCCGTGCACGTGGTCGCGCAGGCGATGTACGGATCGCCCCTGATGGTGCCGGTCTCCGATATCGACAACTGCGACTT
>Ga0075012_10004127_pt1 | contig 13595 bp, 14 predicted proteins | sample All_14_2_FD_71474 | JGI IMG/M metagenome (GOLD analysis project Ga0075012, IMG submission 71474) | Freshwater microbial communities in response to fracking from Pennsylvania, USA - Allegheny Zone_MetaG_DW_15 | ecosystem: Environmental > Aquatic > Deep subsurface > Groundwater > Drilled... | reverse complement strand
AGTTCGCCCGTAGATATTCTTTCGCATAAAGAGAGCTTGAACTCCCTCGGGTGATTGCGACGCATAAGTGATTGTCTCATTTGTTTAGAAGAGGTGTCCACTTTTTGGGGCGCAGTCCATTCTTCAACAGAAGAAACAGGGAGGGGTTGCCATTTATTCGCTACTTCTTCCCAAAAAACGACTCAAAAACCAACTTCGCCTCCGGCCAAATATCGTCACCCTTAACAAGTCGACCGTTCCGCTCCACGAGCCCCGCCATCAGCAAAAACTTGCTCCACTCAACCGCATCCGCCGACTTCACCAACTTCGTGAACTCGCCGGGAGTCACCTCATATTTCCAATTGATTGCTATCGAATAAAGCACACCAATTTGTTCTTCGTAGTAGCCTTTCTCGTTCTTCGTTTCCTCATAAAGTCGGCGATTCATCGTCCCCAAATCCGATTTGCCCCCCGTCTTACTCCGAATCATTACATCAAGCAAAAACCCAATAAGTTTCCCCTTCGCATAATAACTCACCCCCCCGTACCCCTGACTCCCCGGAGTCTCCCAAACCCGCAAACTCGACTCCGCCGCACTCACTCTCGAATATGCCGAATTCCGCACCGTCGCCTGATAAGTATCCTGCATCGAACCCAAAAATTGATCCTGATTCATCAAGCCCGCCCGTAACATAAACAGATCCGCAAAATAATCCGTAACTCCCTCCAGCCACCAAAGTGATTCAATTTTCGGCAACTTAAGCGGATCAATCGGCCGCAACGATTCCGGACGAATCGCCTTTACATTAAACGCATGAACATATTCATGAAAAATCAAACTCGCCATCTGATTCGGATTCTTGCCCCAAAATCCAAGCCGACTACTCGTCCCGTGCTCCAACCCCGCCGGGAACCCACCAAAAATCCCAAAGAACGTATACCGGTCATACGGCAACTCACCAAACAAAGCCAAACCTTGCTCAACCGCTTTCCGAGAAACATCCGCAAATGCCTGCGCATCAACCCCCGCCGTATTCCCAACCGCCACAAAAAAGTGCGGCTTGTTCCCCACCTCAAACTTCACTTTCTCAATCTTCGGCGCAAAAACAAATGGCGAATCCCCAATCGTCTCATGATTCTTCGCCAGCATCACATGCTCGCCATCCTTCACCGAATCCACAAGCGCCCCATGAAAATCCCAACCGTCTGGACCATCAACCGCGACTTCGACCGGCTCCTGCAACATTCCATCCGCAAATCCCAAAACGCCCGCCGGACTCACAAAAATCTGATTCGCCGCAACCAGCAAATTATCACTAAAATTCCCCCGACTCTGCTTCACCCGGTACTTAACCGAATCCCACTCTTCCTCCCCAATAAAGCCGTTCACTCCATCGCGACCCGATAACTTAACTTCCTCTCCTTCTTTATAAAAGGAGATCTCCGTAATCGTCCCCCCAAAATCCCACCGCTGATAATCCCCCGGAACCCACGCACTCATCCAAAATTTCTTTGCCGTTTTCCCTTCCGGCAACTTCATCTCAATCGAGCTCGTCCCCGAACCCATATCGAATTCCATCGAGTATTGAACTCGCTTCATATCCGCCGAGGCAAATGCCCCCAGCAGAACCAAACTAACTAAACCGATTGTGCGCGCCACTTCTCAATAATCTCCTTCTCTTGTTCGACGTCCATCCCCCCCTTCATGGGTCGTGTACGCCCAGTTTCTACCATCCATTGCCACGTATCCCTCATCGAATCAATCAACGGGCGCTCCATCAAACCCGCCCCAACCGCCTTCGTCACATCCCCCAAGCTCGAATCTGGCGGCAACAAACTCGGCAAATGCGTCCACCGATGTGCCCCCATGTCGGCCATCTGTTCAACGGGAATCTCAACCTCCGAAACATCAAATCCATTCTCCACCGCAAACGCCCGCATCGCCGACCGAAGCTCCCCAAAAGTTGCCTTAAACTTATCCACGTTATAAATCCCTGTCAACTTGCGATCAACACATAACCCCATGAACGCCGCAAAATCCCGAACATCCAACCCCGTAATCGCCGCATCATCCTGATCTCCCGGAATCGCCATCTCCCCACCTTCACTCACCCGCAACGGACAATAAGCAAACCGATCCGTGTGGTCATGCGGGCCAATAATCACTCCCGGCCGCAAAATCGTCGCCTTGTCACCCCATCTCTTCAAAACCGCTTCCTCGCAAAGCACCTTATAAGCCCCGTAATTTACGTTCGTCACCGGCTCATCAAGCCCCATTCCTTCCGGCAAACCCAGCAAGGGCCCGTCCTCTGGCAGCCGCTGAGTCTCCCCTTTGTCATAAACACTAATCGTGCTGACATAAACAAACTGCTGAACCGAATCCTTCAAAACCTCATTCAACCGCTCCGTCTGATGAAGCAAATAGGAGTTGACATCCACCACAATATCCCACTCCCGCGCCGCAATCGCATCCAGCGATTCATTCCGATCCCCCACAATCGTCTCCACCCCGTCAAACAACCCCGGATTCGTCTTCCCTCGGTTGAAATGCGTGACCTCATGCCCCTGCCCCAGCAACTCCTCCGTAAAAAACCGCCCCACAAACTGTGTCCCACCCATCATCAAAACGCGCATAACCAATCCTACTCTCATTCATCAAAATTAGTCACCCACATCTAGATCCACCAACCACCTCCTTCGTCATCCCAGAGGGGCATGTCCCTGCGAAGGCAGGGAGCGGTGAGCAGGGGATACTTCCATCAACCACCAGAAACCTTGCGTGGCCCGGCTAGCAATAGCCGGGAATGCGAAACTCCTCCCTTATCAACCAACAACTTCCATGCCCCGGAATTGCCAACGGCAACTCCGGGAACCACCAACCCTCACCCTAGTCACCCCGTTGGAGAACGGGCCCCAGTCCTCAAAAACAAAAAGCAATCCGAAGGATTGACCATCCCGTCATTCCGCCCTTGAGAGCCTGCCCCTGCGGAGGCAGGGGCGGAATCCATTCCCTAACTTCCACAAATCATGGGTGGCACTGGTGTAACCAGTGAAAAAGCAAACCCCCACCCATAGTCACCCCGTTGGAGAACGGGGCCCAGTCCACAATAATAAAAGGCAATCCAAAGGATTGTCCATTTCATCTTTACCACCGAGCCCATGACAAGAGAGTGGAACAACCCCCTCACCGAGGATCGGGGAGGGTGATTCCAAAGGAATCGGGCGAAACTCCTCCCTGACCAACAAACAACTTCCATGGCCCGGAATTGCCAAAGGCAACTCCGGGGTCCACCAAACCTCACCCTAGTCACCCCGTTGGAGAACGGGGCCCAGTCCTCAAAAACAACACAGCAATCCGAAGGATTGTCCATTCCGTCATTCCGCCCTAGAGAGCCTGCCCCTGCGGAGGCAGGGGCGGAATCCATCCCTCTACAACCACAAAACCTGGGTGGCACTGGTGAAACCAGTGTAAATAAACCATCACTCATCCCTAGTCACCCCGAGCGCAAGCCAGGGCCCAGTCCTCAAAAGCAAAACATCTCGAACGCCCGCCCCCCTAAAACCCCGGCATCACCCCACGAACCGCTAACTTCAACGAATAAACCCCCTTCCGCGCCGTCACATAAAGCACGTCCCCATCCTTACCCCCAAAGCACAAATTCGCCGGCTGCTCAGGGAACTTAATATTCTCCAACAAATCCCCCGAAGGCGAATAAACATTCACCCCATCCCCACACGCCGCCCAAACCCGGCCCTCTTTGTCAACCCGAATTCCATCCGGACCCGGCGAATCAAACAACTTCGTCTTCTTCAATTCACCACCCGGCGTATAGTCAAAAATCTCAATCCCGCCCGATCCACTGTCCGCAACATACAGCGTCTTCCCATCTGGCGAAAACACCAAACCATTCGGTTGATTCCGGCCCTTATAAATCTGCCGCAATTTCCCATCCCGCAGTTCATAAACATACTTGCCGTCCTGCTCCATCTGGTCGCCCCGAATCCCATAACTCGGATCCGTAAACACCACCGCCCCACTCGCATGAATCGCAATATCATTCGGAGAATTCAATTTCTTCCCGCCAAACTCAAACGCCACCGACTTCTTCGTACCATCCGCCGCGTACACATCCACCGTCCGCGAACCATGTTTGCAACTCCAAACCGAGCCCTTCGCATCCAAAGTATTCCCGTTCGCTTGATCAGTGCTGTCCCGCCAAACCGTCACTTCTTTCCCATCAAAAGCATAAATCTTCGATGCCGGAATATCGCTAAAAATCAACCGATCCCCCGAAATCCAACACGGCCCTTCCGTGAACAAATAGGTTCCTGGCAACTTCACAACTTCCGCCCCTGGCGCAACAAAACTCTGCATCATCATTCCTCCCAACATCAACGAAACAATCACGACGGATTCTCCACAAATTCACCGCCTCGGCACCACTTCAAATAATTCAAACCATGAACCTGACCTGTCATCTCAAGCTCGTCGCGATAAACCGGGTCATGCCAACCTTCAATATCAATCGAACCCGTCCAACCGTTCATCCGCAAAATCGAAATCACATCTCGCCAATTGGTATCTCCAAATCCTGGTGTGCGGTGATGAACAAAATACTCTCCACACCGAATCCCCTCGCGCTTCACCTTATCCCAATCAATCGTCGCATCTTTCCCGTGGATATGCACAACCTTCCCAATCCACTTACGCAAGTTCGGCAACGGATCAACCAAACTAACCATTTGGTGGCAAGGCTCCCATTCCAAACCTATATGATCAGAAACCACTGTATTAAACATCATCTCCCAACCGCGTGGTGAGTGGGCAATGTTCCAATTCGGCTTGTCCCAAGTCCCCCCCATATCACAGTTTTCAAATCCAATCTTCACCCCGTGGTCTTCCGCCATCTTAGTCAGCGGTCCAAAAACTTCCCCAAATCGATCCATCGTATCCCCAACTGACTTATCCGGCAAACAACCCGTAAATCCGCAAACCGTTGTCGCCCCCCATGCCCCCGCCGATTGAATCAATGTCTCCCATCCCAACCGCGTGACCTCATCCGTCATCGGATTCCCATAAATCCCAATGCTGCTAATCACCGCCTGGTCCCCAAGCAAATCCTTCACGCGCGCCGCTTGCTCTTTCTGTCCGTCAACCGTATCCTGACCTTCCGCCAGCTTCGCCCAATTGGTTAACTGGAAGCTCTCAAACCCATGCCCCAAAATCTGCGGCAAATAATCCTCACACCCCTCCATCTTTGCCAATGTCCCAATGCGAATATCCTGATGTCCAACTCGGCTCATAACCCCCCAGGTTTACCCCAATCAGTTCAGCCCAGCACCACATCCAACTAAATGTTCATCTGATCAAACATAAAAATTCCACCGCCTGATACTTACCGACTTGAATTCATAAATGGCCCCGAAACACCATTGTGCTCAAATCGAACGCCTCTAGTAACCGATGAGCCACCCGTTCCAAAGAGCCTTATTGGATCAGACCCAATAAACGGGTACACCACCCTATCGTGTAACATTTTTTCAAAAGGTTGAGGCGCGAACCCAAAAGTTTCAAAGTACATCCCACCAAATTTTTCCACTGTTCCGTGGTTGCTCAGTACTCTCTCCGGTCGATTCCAATAGTAGCCGAATTTGTAAGGGTAACCGTACTTCTCAAAATTCGGTATCCACTTCTCTTCTTCACCCGGATGAGCTTCAATCCAATCCATATAATCCAGATAGTTTAAGAACGCAATGAACTCAAATTTCAGGCTGAACTGCGAAAACCCGTTGTAAACCATATTGGTACTAACTCGAGCAACACTCGAAGGAATCAAAAGCGAGTGCTCAGATTTCACAATATTTTCGTTAAGCTTTGAAAGACCGACTATTTCTTCAAAACTCCCGTCCTGAAACTTCCGTTCTTCCAAAATCAATGCTCCCACAACTCGGTCAATCTCAGCCATGGCTTCTACTTCAGGGAAAGGTGGCATTGGAAGTTTCCATCCCTTGTAAAATCTTTTGTAAATTTGGTTAGCTTGTCCTTGATCAAAGGAGTAGTAATAGCGAGTCTCACCCCAATCGATCAGCATCTGTTTAGTTTCAATCCCCTGCGGATTTGATAACCCCAAAACATACTTGCGAATCAAATCACGAGCCACCTTAGTGTCGTTTTCTTCGGACAAATAAGTTATTGTCAGATTATATAAAAAATTGAACCCGTTTCTACCCTCCCAGTAGATCTCAGATAAATTACGCGACTTCATGTCGTTCTGAAGTTTTAAACTCAAATCAAAGTAGCGCGATGCCTCTGCAAAATCGCCCTGATCGAGGGAGCAAAAAGCTGCAAAGCAGAGCCATTGAGAGGCTGCCGATAAATCAGAGAGAGATAGCCCTGAGCCAGATTTACTGGTCGAAGAATATCGGATTGCCTTCAGTTTGATCGGTGTACTGTTCGCAAATTCCTCCGCCTGAATAATTGAGCTATTGAACCTGTTAAAGGCTTCCAAGCGTTGCTGCCGATTCCTGAGTGCGAGCGGCCCCATTGCGCCGTCAGCCTTCTCGTTCGGAATCCTTCGAACTTCCACTCCCGTAAAATCGCTCGCCCCTGGCACATTCCAGTAGTCACCCTTTGGGCGAGTCCAATGAGCACTTTCATATTGCCGCTGACCATTTGTAAGCAATCTTCCCGCCAGCACAGTCACAAACACTACTCCCACCAACACAATCAAACCGTATGCATACACTTTTTTCATGTTCGCATGGTGTACCCCAACCATTGCTCCGGCTAAGTAATGACCACTTGACTAGGTCGTAGCCCAGACAGAATCCAGGATTTCCCTCACCCCTCCCGCACCGGAGCCAAAACCCGACCCGGACTCACCGCCTCAACCACCCAACCCAAAACCATCTGACCAAACACCACCAAAAACAACGAATAAAACACCGCCGGAAAATAATGATAATGCGCAAAGAATTTCAACCACGCCATCGGCAAAAACGCAACAAACCCCATGAGCAAGAGCCCAATCCCTAACCACCGACCCCGATCCCGCCAAACCCCCACCATCGAACTCACATTCCCAAAAATCATCGATCCCGCCACCCAAGGCACCGAAGTAATCAAAGACAAAACCCCAACCTCCAAACTCCCAACCAGCGCCGACCAATTCGTCAGCCCCGGTGCCAAATAAAGCAATAAGTCGTTCAAAACCCCGCCCCCATCGCGGAACTGCTGCGCCTGATACCCGCTCACATCGCTCGGCACCAAAGCCCGGCGCAGAATCAAATACCCCACCAATATCCCCCAGAACAGTGCCACGTTCGCCCAGTGCACCCGCCGCCCCTGCAACGAAAACATAATCATCACCCCCGTCAACAAAGCCGGAACAATCACCGCCTGCTCATAAGCCCCCAAAGCCAAAATTAACCCCACCGCCGAAACAACAACCCACCCCCAAACAAACCGGCCCGGCTTCTCCACAACCGTTCCCTTCGTCGCCGGCAAATCCGTTGAAGTCGGCACTTCATCCTTTCGCCCCGCCGTCAACCGCTCAAACCGCGCATATGCCCCTACCGACATCAACCCAAAAATCGCCATCACACTTGCCGTCCGCCCCGGCAACCAATCCACAATCCGATTCTTAAAATCCAGCGGCCCCGGAACCAAACTCGCCAAAAACAAACATCCTAAAAACCCCATAACCACCACCCAAATCCGCTCCCGGAATTTCCCCCGGAACAACCCCACCAAGCAAACCAACGCCAAAATCCAAAGCGAACCAAATACCGAATTCAAAACGCTCAATTGAACATGAGCCAAACCAAAAACCAGTGTTCCCAAAGCCGCCACCACCGGCTTATCCGTCAACTCCCGCCCCACCCAAAAAGCCAGCCAAATACAAACCCCACAGATCAAAGCGTTCGTCATCCCAAAGCCCGCACCATTCAGTCCGTAAAGCTTCAAATCCATTTCAAAAAACAAAGTCGAAATCGGCCGATAAAAATGGTTAAACAGCGGCCAATCCCCCGCAAACCAACTCAAAGGGTCACCCCGCTCCTGAATATTGATGAGCAAAACCTTAGTGTCCGAATCGTCCAACAAATTCTGCGCCCCCGCCCGAATCACAAACACCCAAACGCTAAAAACCAGCGGCACAATCATCCAAGGCAACCAGCGTTTCATCACTCCCGATTATCCCCAAAAACCCGGGACGGCTGAACTCTTTATGAGCCTGACGCGTTATCATTGGTACAACCATGAACAAGACGATGCTTAAATTCGCCGCCGTCGGAGCTATATTGCTTGTCGGAACTGTATTCTCCGCCGTAGCCCAAAACAAAACCAATACTCTCGAAGGCAAACCCGCCCCCAGCTTTAACCTCAAAATCACGGATGGCAGCAAATACACAAACGCCAACCTAAAAGGCAAAGTCGTCCTCCTAGATTTCTGGGCAACCTGGTGCGGACCCTGCAAAAAAGCCAGCCCCACAATGCAAAAGCTTCATAAAGAAAACTTCTCCAAGGGCCTCCGCGTCGTCGGGGTCAGCGTGATGGAAGAAGAAAAGGGCAAAGCTGGAGTCGTCAAATACAAAAACGACCACAAATACACCTACGCTTTTGCCTATGAAGGTGATGACCTCGCCAACAAGCTCAAAATCACCGGCGTCCCCATGTTCGTTCTCATCAACAAAAAAGGTGTGATCGTCGACTCATGGGATGGCTACAGCGAAGCTATCATGGCCGACATCTCCAAAAAGACAAAAGCCGAAATCGCGAAGAAGTAAACTCACAAACGAAACAAACTCATGTGCCAATCCGAACCCCGGATTGGCACAAAACGTCTATCCCCAAGTCCATGATCACAACCGCCCTATCTCTCATCCTCCTCACCGCCCCCCAAGAAGATCACTGGAAAACCTATCGAATGGGCGAAACCGGCCTCAACCTCAGCCTCCCCGCCGAACCCAAAACCATCGTGACCGAGTTCGAAACCCAAGTCACCACCGAATTCAAATCTGTCAAATTTAGCCTCACCGCAAAACCAATCGCCGCCGAACCCCAAGCTCTCAGCAGCGCATACACCGAAAAATTCGCCCGATTCCGTGAAAAGTACGGACGCGAAAAAATCACCAGCATCCTCAACGAACAACCCGTTCCCGAAGCCGCCATGTTTGGTGCCACAGAATCCATCGGATTCGTCCTCGAAGTCAAAGATTCCGGCGGAAAAGTCCACGCCTGGCAGAGAGTCCGCATCGATGGACTCGAATACGATATCTCCATCGACTGCGACGAACGCGACCAAGTCGTGATGGAAAAAATCCTCGGATCCGCCCTCTATAAAAACCCCGCCGCTAACGATTATCTCGTCGCTCCGCTCGGCGGCACCGGACTCCAAAGCTACCTCGGCATCGCCTTCCAACCCCAACAAAACGCCCCCCGAGAAGAAGCAACCAGCGTCGTCCTCCAAGCCGATCAATTCCCCGCCATGATCCTCGCCACCATCTGGACAAGCGACGAAATCGACTACGAAAACGAAGCCCAACTCAAAAAGGCCATGGGAACCTGGCTCGCCACATTTGTTCAAGGCGCCCAAAGCGAAATCACCTTCACCAGCACCAAAGAAGAAAACCAAACAATCTACGAAATCAACGGCAAAATCCTCGTTCAAGGTGCCGAAATCAAACTGATCGGCAAAGCATTTGCCCGCCGCGACGATGCCCAAGCCGTCCTCGCCGTGATTGATCCCCGTGTCGCTGGTGCCGAGGAATTCTCAAACAAAATCCTCAAAACCGTCACCCAAATCCCCAAACAAAATTAAGTCCGAACCGTCGGCTTCCGCCGAGCTTCTTTCTGCATCTTCCTCACAATTTCTGCAAAATCGCTAGGGCAATCAAAAGCCCGGTAAACACTGCTATAACGAATATAAGCGATCGCATCAATCCCGTAAAGCTCATCCATCGCTTTCTCCCCAATCTCACTCGAACTCACTTCAAGTTCCGTCGCATCCAGCAACTCCCGTTCAATAATTGCCACCGCTTCATCCAGCCGTTCCGCGCTCACCGGCCGCTTCCCACAAGCCAACATCAGAGAATTCAAGACCTTCTCCCGATCATAAAGCTCCCGCGTACCATCCGCCTTAATCACATAAAGCCGCGGCTTCTCTGGCTCCTCAAAAGTCGTAAAGCGACGCGTACACGATTCACACTCCCGCCGACGACGAATCGCATCCCCGTCCCTCGCGGGCCGAGAATCCAAAACCTTCTGCTCATCATGTCCACAATAAGGGCACTTCATTCAAAACAACCAAACCCCAGAATATCGCTTCCAAAATCATTCCCCGTCCGCTTTACCCCAAGGTTTTCCACAGGCCAACAAACCCAAAACCCCAACAGTTTTCCCCATTGTTTGCGCCTCTTAACATCAACCGCCCGATCACCGGCCCGATAAGCCCGCAATCAACCCCAAAATCAATCCCGCGAGAACCGGCACCGCCGGTTCGTGACAAGAGATTCAACCCGTATTCAGCGACTTCGAAATCAGGTGATAACCAAACCCCAAAGCTGTCCCCACCGCCGCCGAAGCAACCACACTCCAAAACCGAGCTTTCTTATCCATGATGTCCTTGTTCTACGTTAACTAAGCATCAAGCAAAGCCGCAATCCCCGGCAACTCTTTCCCTTCCAAAAACTCCAACGAGGCGCCCCCTCCCGTCGAAACGTGCGAAACCTCATCCGCCAGCCCAAACTTCTCAATCGCCGCCGCCGAATCACCCCCGCCAACAATCGTCACCCCCGTTGATTCCGAAAGCCCAAGCGCAACTTCCCGCGTCCCATTCGCAAACGCATCGAACTCAAAAACCCCCATCGGACCGTTCCAAAGCACCGTCTTCGCCTCCGTCGCAATCTTCCGGAACCGTGCCGCCGTATCCGGCCCAATATCCAATCCCATCTGGTCAGCCGGAATGGAGTCACTCGCCACCACCGTCGGCGGCGCATCAGGCGCAAATGTCGGCGCAACAATCGTATCCGTTGGCAACACGATCTTCGGATTCGTCAACAACTCTTTGCAATAGTCCAACGACTCCGCATCCAAAAGCGACTGACCAATCTCCCAGCCCTGCGCTTTATAAAATGTATAAGCCATGCCCCCACCAATCACCAACTGATCAACCTTCGGTAACAAAGATTCAATCACCTGAATCTTGTCCTTAACCTTTGCCCCACCCATGATCGCCACAAACGGACGCTCCGGATTTTCAACCGCATTCCCCAAAAAGTTAATCTCCTTTTCAATCAAAAAGCCCGCCACCGCCGGCAAATAATGCGCAACCCCTTCGGTCGAAGCATGCGCCCGATGCGAAGTTCCAAAAGCATCATTCACATAAATCTCCGCCAACCCCGCCAGTGCTCCCGCAAATGCCGAATCGTTCTCTTCCTCTTCACCATGAAAACGAACATTCTCCAACAAAACCACATCCCCCGGCTTCAGAGCCTCACTCGCCGCTACCGCCTCCGGCCCCACACAATCCGAGATCAACCGAACCTCTTTCCCCAAAAGCTCCGTCAACCGCTGAGCCACCGGCCCCAACGAAAATTCCATATTGCGGGTCGCTTTCGGTCGCCCCAAGTGCGAACACAAAATCACCCCCGCCCCTTGCGCCAAGCAGTATTCAATTGTAGGCACGCTCGACGTAATCCGAATGTCGTCCGTAATCGCCCCGCCTTCCATCGGAACATTAAAATCACACCGGATCAACACTTTCTTACCGGTGAGGTCAATATCACGAACTGTCTTCTTGCTGAGCGCCATCCCCCCAATTTACCGCCGATCACCAAACCATTAATGGGCGTTAACCAATGCCAAAACTCTCCCCTCCAAGCCAAATGCACGCCATCTTTATAAAAAACTTATGGAATATCGCATTTCGTTTTTCGCGCATTTATCTGCAAAAACCTATGATAGAATCAAACAGGCAACCCCTATGAAATCAACACTGTTCACGCTCGCACTCGTGGTCTCTGCATCTAGTTTTGCTGCCGATTCCAAAACCGCCCCCAAGGCACCCGAACTCCTGTTCACTGCCAACACCCGCACAATGGCGCCTCAATATCAGCGCGGTGCAACCTATGGCAACACAATCTGGGGCAACACCGGCCTTATTCTCGTGCCGTCCGCTTTCGTTCAACCTCGAAGCACCCTCGGTGCCGGCATCAGCTTTAGCGATGACCTCACCGCCGGTTATGTCAACTTCGGTCTCCTCGAAAATGTCGAAGTTGGTGGCACCCTCCTCGATAATCGCAACAACAGCAAAACCGACGGCCTCATCAATGCGAAGTTCCACTTCACCCCCGCCGGTAATGATCGATTCCACCTCGGTGTCGGGATCATCGATGCCGCCGATGTGCGCCAGCAAAGTTTCTACATCGTAGCGTCCAGCGCCATCACGGTTCCTGATTTCGCCCGCGACCAAAATGCTGTCGGCCTCAACCTCCACTTCGGTGCAGGTAGCGGAATCTATGAGCATGGCGTCTTCGCCGGTGCAGAAGTCTTCTTCCCCCGTGGCCTCGCCCTCCTCGCCGAATGGGATACCGAAGACCTCAACTTCGGCCTCCGCTATAACTTCAATCCGTCGTTCACTGGCGAAATCGGATCATATTCAACCAACCCCTACTTCAAACTGGCTTTTACTACCCAGTTCTGAGAGGAAATTCATGCAGAACCGCCCCTCCCTGAGGGGCGGTTCTTTTTTGTTACTGCCCCATTGATTCGTCATTCCGCCCCAGAGAGCCTGCCCCTGCGGAGCCTGTCCTCGCGAAGGCGGGGAGCAGGGGCGGAATCCATCCCCCAACACCCACAATTGCTGGGTGGCACTGGTGTAACCAGTGTAGAAAACCAACCCCCTCCTTCGTCATTCCGCCTCAGAGAGCCTGCCCCTGCGTAGGCAGGGGCGGAATCCATCCCCCAACGTCCACAAACCCTGCGTGGCCCGGCTAGCAATAGCCGGGAATGCGAAACTCCTCCCTAGCCAACCACAAACTTCCATGCCCCGGAATTGCCAAAGGCAACTCCGGGAACCACAGACTTCAAAATGCGTCACCCCGAGCGCAGGCCGGGGCCAAGTCCTCAAAATCAAGAAAGCAATCCGAAGGATTGTCAATTGCCCCGTCATTCCGCCCTTGGGGCTGAATCCATCCCCAAACTTCCATAAACCCTGCGTGGCCCGGCTAGCAATAGCCGGGAATACAAAACTCCTCCCTGATCAACCACAAACTTCCATGCCCCGGAATTGCCAAAGGCAACTCCGGGAACCACAAACCTTCGCCTTAGTCACCCCGTTGGAGAACGGGGCCCAGCCCCCAAAAACAAAAGAGCAATCCGAAGGATTGTCAAATGCCCCGTCATTCCGCCCTTGGGGCGGAATCCATCCCCCAACCACCACCATTATTGCGTGCCCCTGCCTTTTGCATCGCAACAGGCAGGGAAAAACCGACCCTCTCACCGAAGCTTGCATCGTGATTTTCATTTGGTTTCCATATTGGGTGCTCCGACCGGTAACGGTCGGTCTATCCTCAAACCAGCTAATCAACCCCCAAAAATCATCAAACCTTCCCCC
>Ga0075012_10004123_pt1 | contig 13604 bp, 12 predicted proteins | sample All_14_2_FD_71474 | JGI IMG/M metagenome (GOLD analysis project Ga0075012, IMG submission 71474) | Freshwater microbial communities in response to fracking from Pennsylvania, USA - Allegheny Zone_MetaG_DW_15 | ecosystem: Environmental > Aquatic > Deep subsurface > Groundwater > Drilled... | reverse complement strand
TCGCCGCCGCCTGCGGCCTGCCCACGGCCGAGGTGTTCTACGAGCCGCACACCCAGGCCTGCGTGGTGCGCCGCTTCGACCGCCTGCCCCGCCCCGACGGCACGCCCAACGGCACACTGAGGCGGCTGGTGCAGTACGACCTGTGCCAGCTGGCCGGCACCGTGTCCGAGCGCAAGTACGAGAAGGAAGGCGGCCCGGGGCTGGTGCAGTGCGCCGCGCTGATCCGCCGCTACAGCAGCCAGCCGGCGCTGGACCTGCGGCACTTGCTGAACTGGCTGTTCTTCAACCTCTACGTGGGCAACAACGACAGCCATGCCAAGAACCTGTCGGTCTACCACCTGCCCGGCCGCGGCGTGATGCTCACGCCCTTCTACGACCTGCTGTGCACACGGCTGTACCCAGGGCTGTCACCCTCGTTTGCCTTCTCGATCGACGGCGAAAGCCGCCCCGGCGCCGTCACCCGCACGCAGGTAGAAGGGCTGGCCACGGCGCTGAACATGCAGCCGCGCTTCGTGCTGAAGCTGGCCGCTGATCTGGCGCAGCGCATGCCCGGTGCGGTGGCTCAGGCCATGGCGAGCGTGCGGCCGGGCTTGCCGCCGGCCGCGCAGGACTTGGCTGATCGGTTGCAGCAGTTCGTCTTGTCCACCACGCAGAAGACCGCCGCGAGGCTGGCGGGCGTCTAACGGGCCGCCGCGGCCGGCACCACCACCGCACGCAGCCACGCGCGCCGCAGCACCCACAGCGCCACCAAAGCCAGCAGGCCATTGAGCAGCAACGCCCGCTGCACCCCGAACCAGCCCACGGTGACCCCGGTGAGCAAGCTGCCCACGGCCATGCCACCGCGCATGGCCAGCATGAACAGGCTGATGGCCTGCCCCCGCATCGCCGCCGGGGTGGCCGCTTGCAAAAAGGCATTGGCCGAGGCGTTGCCCGCTGTCATGCACACGCCACCCAGCACAAACAACACCGGCAGGCCCCAGGCCCAGAGGTTCACCGCCGACAGCACCACCACCAGGGCGTAGCCCATCGCCAGCCAGGCGCCCATGGGGCGGCGGTCGCGCCGCGGGTCGATGGTGAGCAACCCCAGCGCGCCCAGCAGGCCACCCGCGCCAAAGGCGCTCATAGTGAGGCCGAAGTGGCTGATGTCGGCGTTGAAGACCTGCTTCACCAGCACGGGGCAGAAGGTGATCAACGGGCTGCACAGCAGGCTGCCTACCAGCACCGTGAGCACGGCGCTGCGCAAGGCCGGCTCGCGCAGCACACCGCGTGCGCCGACAAACAGGCCAGTGGACGCGGCGTCGGCCGGGCGCTGCGCCACCGCGGCCGCTGACGGCAGGATCCACAGCGCCACCGCGATGAACGGCACGTAAGAAGCCGCGCTCACCGCAAACGCCCCCACTGCACCCACGCTGGCCATCAACACGCCGGCCAGCGACGGCCCCAGGATGCGCGACAGGTTGAACTGGGTGGCATTGAGTGCAATGCCGCGTGGCAGCTGGGATTTGTCCACCAGCGACGACACGATGGTCTGGAACGACGGCATCGACAGCGCATCGGTGATGCCCACCACGAGCGACAGCACGATCACCATCCAGGGCTGCACCGCGCCGTTGAGCAACAGCACCACCAGCAGGATCGGGCACAGCAGCTGGATCGATTGGCACCAGGCGATCACCCGGCGCCGATCGGCCCGGTCTGCCAGCACCCCGCCCACCAGCATGAGCACCAGCACCGGCCCGCCCAGCGCAAAGGCATCCAGCCCCAGCAGGAAGGGCGATGCGCCCAGGCTCAGCAGCAACCAGGGTTGAGCCACCTGCTGGGCCCAGGTGCCGATGTTGGACAGCAGGCTGGCGAACCAGAAGGTGCCAAAGCGCCGCGTCAGCAGCAGGTGGATGGATTGTTTGAAAGCGCTGCCGGCGCTCTCCATGACGACTGGCGCTGCAGGCACCGGCGTTGGGCCGGCGAGGGGGTCATCCGGCACGCGCGAGCCTAGTCATGCACGATGATGAAGTCGATGAAGCCACGCTCCACATTGGTGGCTGCCAGCTTGACGCGCACCTTCGCGCCCACCCGCAGCAGCGGCACGTGCCCCACCAGCCTGCCTTCAGCCGGCGGCGAGAACACGCGCACCCAGGTGCCGGTGTCGGTGCTGCCGGTGACCAGCGCATCGAAATGGCGGCCGATCTGCGGCGCGAGGAACAACGCCGCCTCTGACTTGCGCAGGCGCCGCTCCACCTTGCGCGCCGCGTCCTCCTGCTGGGTGCAGTGCAGGGCCAGCGCGTCAAGCTCGGCCAGGCTGTAGGGTGCGCGGGCGCCGGCCAGCACCGCCTTGAGCATGCGCAGGGTGATCAGGTCAGGGTAGCGCCGGTTCGGCGCGGTGGAATGGGTGTAGTCGCGCTCGGCCAGCCCGAAGTGGCCGAGCGGTGCATCGCCCGCGCGCTCGACCACATATTCACCCGAGCCCATCAGCTTGATGATCACCAGTGACAGATCGGGAAAGCGCAGCGGGTCAGCCCGGTGGCGGCGCGCCAGAAAGGCTTCGAGCGCGTGGCTGTCGGGTGTTTTCGGCAGCGATTCGCCGTACTTCTTGGCCTCGTCGACGATGCGCAGCCAGCGCTCGGGCGAGCGCACCACGCGGCGCATCGACACGCCGCCCCGGCTGGCCAGGAACTGCGCGGTACAGGTGTTGGTGGCGATCATCAGCTCTTCGATGAGCTGGCGGCCGCGGTTCTGGGGCTGCAGGCGGATGTCCACCACTCGATCACCGTCAAACACTGCGCGGGGCTGGAAGGTCTCGAATTCCAGCGAACCCTGGGTATGGCGGCGTCGGCGCAGACTTTGGGCCACGGCATCTTGTTGTTTGAGCTGCACGTCCATGCCCGGCACCGCCTGGGCTGCGGCCGGCAGCTCGCCTTCGCCCGCCAGCCAGGCCGAGACGGCGTCATAGGCCAGCTTGGCCTGGTTGCGCACGCGGGCCCGGCCCACCCGTGACTGGACCACCTCGCCGTTGGCGCTGACCACCATCTCGGTCACCAGGGCCAGGCGGTCTTGCTGCGGGTTGAGGGAGGTGAGGTCGGTGCACAGGCGCTCAGGCAGCATCGGGAACACCTGCGCTGAGGTGTAGACCGAGGTGGTGTTGCGTTGGGCATGGGCGTCGATCGCGGTGCCCTGCGCCACGCGGGCATCCACATCGGCCACGGCCACCCGCACGCGCACCGCGTCATCGTCCAGCGGCTCGCAGACGGTGAGCTGATCGAGATCGAGCGAATCGTCGTTGTCGAGCGAGCACCACGGCAGGGCCCGCAAGTCGGCCACGTCGGGGCCGGTGTCGTCGGCCGGGCCGGCAAAGGCGGCCAGTTCGGCCAGGACGGCGGGCGAGAAGTCGGGCTCCAGGCCCCGCTCCAGCATGGCCTCGCGGGCGATGCGGACCAAGTCGTGGCGGCTGTAGCGTCGTTCGGGGTGCATGGCTCAATGTACTGCCGCCAGGCAACGCGACAAGACAGCGATCACGAGGAAACGCCGGGCCGCCCCAAGTTTCCTTGACCCCCACGGGGGGGCGGGCTGGGCGCAGCCCAGGCCTGGGGGCCCTCAATACTGCGCCAGCGCAGCCTTCAGGCGAGTAGCCACCAGCCGCGCCAGCGCGGCGGGGGCTTCCACCTTCACCTGCGCGCCGTGGCGCAGGATGTCCATTGCCAGCTCGGTGTCGTCGGTGTAGGGCAGGCGCATGCGCAGGCTGCCGTCCACATCGATGGTGATCTGCTGCTCGGGGTGCCACTGCTCGTTGGCTACCCACTGCGCGGCTTCGGGGGCGAAGTGCAGCGTGGCCCACTTGGGCTCTTTGCCGCCGAAGATGCCGTAGCCGGTGTCGAGCTCGGCTTCCACCGTCTTCATCGCCACGTCTTTGGCGCGCTGGGGCAGCAGGTCGGCCTGGCGCACGGCATCCAGCGCAAAGCGGCGCAGGCCTTCGCTGGCGTGGCACCAGGCATCGAGGTACCAGGTGTTGCGGTAGTGCACCAGGCGCAGGGGCGAGACGGTGCGCTCGCTCACGCTTTGCTTGCTGCGGGTGTAGTAGCGCAGCGCGAGGCGCTGGCGCTTGAGCAGCGCGCTGCCCACCACCTCGAACACTTTGCCGTCCACCGGGCGGCGCGCGGGCGAGATGATCTTCACGCGCTTGAGCATCTCGCGCGATTCGCCTTCGCTGGCACCGAGCATGCCGTGCAGCTTGTCGAGCAGCGGGTTGAGGTGGCGCGCCAGCACGCCGCCGCCATCCAACCCGGCAATGAGCTGGTGCATCGTCAGCAGGGCGTGGATCTCGCGCTCGCTGAACCACACGCCGGGCAGCTCGTGGCTGGCTTCGCGGCGGCGGCCGGGCGCGGGGGCGTCGAAGCGGTAGCCGTTGCTGTCGCGGTCGTACACGATGGGCGCGTCCATGCGGGTGCGCAGGTATTCGAGATCACGCTTGAGCGTGGCGCGCGACACCTCCAGGTCTTCGATCAGGGCCGCGAAGCTGACGCTGCCGCGGCTGCGAATCAGCATCTCGATGCGGTAGAAGCGTTCGGTGCGGTCCATCGTGTCTCCTGTGGCGCCCTGAGCAGGGGGTGTGCTGCCGTGAATATGGCTCACCGCGTGAGCCACCGGGCCGCATCGTAGCCAGACCCTGCCGGTTGTGCGTGTTCTGGCAGCCCCGCATTCGAGGGAACTTGCACGGGGGACTTCAGATACCGCACTGCAGCACGAGCGATGCGACAGTCACTCCACCCCCGGAATGCACTGCAGAAATAAGTGGTGACGCGGTTTGGCAGGCTCATCCAGTGAGCCACCCGGCCGACACACTGCAAGACATTCCGGAGCCCAACCCTACGCCGGTGTCAGGAGTTCACGATGGCCGAAGCCCTTCTCTCGTTCTCGTCCCCGCACAGCCGTGCCAGCCTGGCCACGGCCACCGACATCGGTTTCGAACTGGGCTGGGACCACGCCCGCTATGGCCTCACGCCGCCGGCCGAGCACCTGATTGCCGGCAACCCGCTGCGTGATGGCTGGGAGGCCGGCCGCGCCGCCTTTGGCCGCCGTACCCGCGAATCGAACGCCAACGCCCGCCGCTGGCTCACCCTGCGGCTGACCGCCTGGCTGCATGGCCGCCACTTCGAGCCGCTGACGGTGACGCCCAACTTCCTGGGCCAGATCGACACCGCCGCCTGCCCCATCACCCGCGAAGCCCTCACCACCACCCGTGGCCCGGCCCACGAGGCCGTGGTGGCCCGCGTTTGTGAAGACGCCGGCTACGCGGCCGGCAACCTGGCCATGCTCAGCGCCCGCGCCGCCAGCGCCAAGACCGCGCTCGACTTTGAAGAAGCCGTGGCACGCGCCGAACAGGCCCAACGCAACGAACCTGGCCATGCCAACCGGGCCCACGCCGATCTCACCGCGCCGCAATGGGCCCGGCTGGCGGTGATGCTGAGCTTCGTCACCCCGCTGCCGCATGCCCGCGCCGCCGCGCTGCCGCTGCTGGTGCTGCCGCCCAACCGGCTGCGCGTGCTCAACCCGATCCAGGGCCTGCAGACGCTGGTGACGCTGCTGTTGGCCAAGAGCGGCTGGAGCCAACGCCTGCCCAAGCTGGAAGCGCTGATGCCGCATGCCGCCGCCCGCCGCGAGCTGCGCGCCTTCTTCATGGTCTACATGCCGCGGGTGATTGCTGGCGGCCGCCCGGATGATCACGCCGCCTGGCGCCGTGCGCTGGAAGACGCCTGGCGCCACCCGCTGGTGCAGTCGCACTGGAAGCGCTTCGCGCTGAAGCTGGATGAGCCCACCTGCGACGCCGTGCTGCAACGCGCGATCGAGGCCGGCCTGATGACCCAGCGCGTGCAGGTGCACACCGAAGAACAGGCCACCGAAGGCTGGTCGCTCGAAACCCGTGGTTTTGCCGAGCGCCGCGCCGTGGCCCGGCGTCGCCAACGCGCGGCTGCGCCGCAGGCCGCTGCCATGCCGGCCCTGCAACCGCGCCAGCTGGCGCTGCCGATGGATCTCTGAACCGCGCGCAGCAGCCGGCAACAGAGGCGCAAGCGGCAGCGCCCACGGGTTGCCTACACTCGCGGGCATGACATGTCCGCACCTGCCCGGCGTGACCGGGTTTCTCCTGCGCCCGCTGGTACTTGCCGGCTCGGCGCTGGTTTTGTTGCTGAGCCTGCCGCCGGCAGCCGAAGCCGCCCCCCAGAAGTCCCACACGGCCACCAGCGCCAAGACGAACAAACCCGCCAAGACCGGGGCGAAGCAGTCAAAAGCGTCGAAGCCTTCCAAGGCCAAATCGACCAAGGCCAGCGCCGCTTCAAACACCAAGAAGGTAGGCAGCCGCAAGGCAGCGGCCCCCGCCTGCCCGAAGCCCACAGCCAAAACCAAGGCCGTCAAAGGCCGCAAGCGCCAGCCCACCCCGGTGTGCAAGACCGGCACCGCCCGGGCCACCGGTGCGCCGGCAGCCACCACTGGCACCGCTGCGACGGCCGCAGCAGCCGCTCCCGCAGCGGCACAGATGAACGAGCCCCCCGGCCACGGCATCCGCCTGCCCCTGATGCTGCGCACCACACCCAGCCTGCCCGACAGCCCAGCCGCGCTGCAGGCCCGGCTGGACAGCATCGTGGCCGCCCAGGGTGCGAGCACCAGCGACGTACAGGTCAGTGGTGTGCGGCAATTGGCACCCGACATCTACGCCTTCTCGCTGCAGTGCGCCGATGCGGAACAATGCCAGCGCCTGCGGCTGGCCATCGAGAAAGAACGCGACTGGGTGGCTGGCCTGCAGCTCGACGAACGCCGCAACATCCCCCGGCCGCCCGAACGCAGTTCACCCGCGGCCCGCTGACCATCCGCTACCTGCCCGAGCCGCACCGCATGAACCTCCACCGCCTCTGCCTGGCCCTGGGCGCCGCCGGCCTGCTGCTTGCCAGCCCCCTTGCCGGCAGTGCCGAGCGCAGCCGCGACTTCAGCCGCAGCGGCCCCAGCGGCCTCACAACAGGCCCCGGCCGCGTCATCGTCACCTACCGGCAGACGATGGCCAGCGCGATGTCAGCCCGCATCCAGAGCGCTTCGCAGGGCAGCAGCCCGCTGCGCGAGGCTCAAACGCTGAACCAGCGCCACGGCCTGGACCTGCGAGACGGTCGCACCATCGCCCCGGGCACCCAGGTGCTAACCAGTGCCACGCTGAGCAACGAGCGACTGCTGAAAACGCTGGCGGCCGACCCGGATGTGGTTTCGGTGACCATCGACCAGTGGCGCCACCCGCATGCCGCGCCCAACGACCCGCTGTATGCCAACGGTCAGGCCGCCACGACCCCCACCGCGGGACAGTGGTACCTGCGCGCGCCGAGCGGCACGGTGGTGTCATCGATCAACGCGGAAGGGGCATGGAACACCACCACCGGCTCGTCGGGCATCGTGGTGGCAGTGCTCGACACCGGTGTGCGCCCGGAGCATCCCGATCTGATGGGCAAGCTGTTGCCGGGCTTCGACTTTGTGCACACCATCGACACCGCCAACGACGGCGACGTGGCCGATGGCGACGCCAGCGACCCGGGCGACTGGGTGAGCGTCACGGACAAGAACAGCAGCGCCTTCAGCACCTGCACCGTGACCAACAGCTCCTGGCACGGCACCCAGACGGCTGCGGTGATCGGTGCAGCCACCAACAACGGCTCCGGCATGGCCTCGGTGGGCCGAAACGTTCGGCTGCTGCCGGTGCGGGTGCTGGGCAAATGCGGGGGCTACGACTCCGACATCATTGCCGGCATGCGCTGGGCCGCCGGCCTGGCCGTGACAGGCGCCCCCACCAACCCCACGCCGGCCCGGGTGCTCAACCTGAGCCTGGGCTCATCAGGCAGCTGCGAAACCGGCACCAGCTCCAGTTACACCAGCACCATCGCCACGCTCAATGGCATGGGCGTCGTGGTGGTGGCCTCGGCCGGCAATGACGATCTGGCAGTGAACGCACCGGGCAACTGCCCCGGCGCCATCGCCGTGGCCGGCCTGCGCCACGCCGGTAGCAAGAGCGGCTTTTCCAGCCTAGGCACGGCCGTGGCGCTTGCGGCCCCCGCCGGCAACTGCGTGACGGAAACCGGCATCTGCCAGTACCCCATCATCACGGCCACCAACACTGGCACCACCACGCCGGTGAGCAGCAGCTACAGCTCTGGGCTCGGTGACGTGAGCCTGGGCACCAGCTTCTCGGCGCCCATGGTGGCGGGGACAGCGGCCTTGATGCTGTCAGCGAATCCCAGCCTCACCGCGGCCGAGGTACGCAGCCTGCTCACCAGCACCACTCGCGCCTTCCCCACCACGGGTGGCAGCACGGGCATCGCCACCTGCACAACGCCAGGCACCACCAAACAGGAAGAGTGCTACTGCACCACCAGCACCTGCGGCGCCGGCATGCTCGACACCCAAGCCGCCGTGCAGGCGGCAGCCACCGGGCGAGCCGTGGCCCATCTGGGCGGCGCTGGTTCGCTGGTCACCACTGGCAACAGCGTGACGATCGATGGCAGCGGCTCCACCGCGGCCAGCGGCGCCAGCCTCACGACCTACCTGTGGGAGCTGATCGACGGCAGCAGCCTGGCCACCATCACCAGCGCCAACAACGCCAGCAGCGTGACGCTCAGCACCGCATCGCCCACCACCAGCGGCATGGTCACCGTGCGCCTCACGGTGACCGACAACCTTGGCAACACCGGCTTTGCCACGCAGGCCTTCACCCTGGGCACGGCAACCAGCATCGTCACCGCAGTGCCGACCAGCACGGCAACGACCACCCCCAGCAACAGCGGTGGGGGCGGGGGCGCCTTCGATCTGAGCTGGGCCGCCCTGGGCTTGTTGAGCTTGATGGCCGCCTGGCGGCGCCGGCAGGCGCGCAGCGCACGCGCCTGAACTGGCCAGCCCGCGCATGCCCACCGAGCAGCGCATCGAGATCCACCCGCTGGCCCCGCCCAAGCCGGCCATCGGCGCAGCCTGCAACGGCTGCGGCATCTGCTGCCTGGCCGAGCCCTGCCCCGTGGGCATGCTGGTGAGCCGGCGGCGCCACGGCGCCTGCAGCGCGCTGGTATGGGATGACGCAACGCACCGCTACCTGTGCGGCATGGTGCTGCAACCACAAGCCCACCTGCCCCGCTTGCTGCACTGGAGTGCGCCGCTGTGGCGGCGCTGGTCACTGCGGCTGATTGCCGCAGGCATCGGCTGTGATTGCAGCCTCGAGAGGGTCTAGTCTCTCCCCCTGACCTGTGCACCGGGTGGAGTCTCCCGGAGGACCGTCAGTACGCCACCGGCAAGGGGTCCAGGCTACGCCAGAGGTACCAGGTGGCTACCGATCGGTACGGCGCCCACGCATCGCCCAATTCGCGCGCCTCTGCACGAGAAACGGGCTCGCCACTGAAGTAGTTGATGCTGATGCCCTTGAGTAGCCCCAGGTCGTCCAGTGGCAGCACATTGGGCCGCATCATGTGGAAGATCAGGAACATCTCGGCCGTCCAGCGGCCGATGCCGCGGATGGCGATGAGTTCATCGACGATGGCCTGGTCATCCATCACCGACCAGTCGCGCTCGTGCACGCTGCCATCGACAAAGTGGTGAGCGAGATCGCGCAGGTAATCAGCCTTGCGCGCCGATAGACCGGCACCGCGCATCGCCTCGACTTCCAGTTGCAGCACGGACGCCGGCGCCACCGTCGTGGCCGCATCGGGCACCAGCGCGGCAAACCGGTCCCACACAGCCTGCGCCGCCTTCACAGAAATCTGCTGCCCGACGATGGAGCGCGCCAGCGTGGTGAAGGCATCACCGCGGCTTTCCAGCCGCGCCTCGCCAAAGCACGGAATCAGCTTCTTCATGACGCGGTCGCGCCGCGACAGGTGGCGGCAGGCTTCATCCCAATAGGTGGGCGTCACCAACGCTGGCGTCATGTCCGTCATGGCATGTGGGGCGTCAGGCACGCACCCAGGTGGTTCCCTGTGGTGTGTCCTTGAGCTCGACCCCCTGAGCCAACAAGGCTTGGCGGATGCGATCAGCCTGCGCGAAATCACGCGCCTGCTTCGCGGCCGCACGGGCTGCGATCTGGGCCGCAATATCGGCCTCATCCAACGCCGCGCTCGCCGAACCAGCACCGCCTTGCAAGAAGGCACGTGGCTCTTGCTGCAGCACACCCAACACACCCCCGAGGCGCTTGAGCAAGCCGGCCACCTGGGCCGACCGCGAACGATTCACCTCGGCGGCCAGATCGAACAGCACCGACACGGCAATGGGCGTATTGAAATCATCGTCCATCGCCTCCTTGAAGCGCTGGGCGGCGGGATGGCTCCAGTCCAGCGGCGCGTCATCGGCCGCCACAGCATCCAAAGCGGTGTAGAGGCGGCGTACGGCGCTGCGCGCATCGTCCAGCCCTGCATCGCTGAAGTTGAACGGGCTGCGGTAGTGCACGCGCAGCATGAAGAAGCGCAGCGTCTCACCGTCGTACGACTTCAGCACATCCCGGATGGTGAAGAAGTTGCCCAGCGACTTGGACATCTTCTCGTTGTCCACATTCAGGAAGCCGTTGTGCAGCCAGTAGCGCACAAACGGCTCACCCGAGGCGCCCTCGCTCTGTGCGATCTCGTTCTCGTGGTGAGGGAACTGCAGGTCCAGGCCACCACCGTGGATGTCAAACGTCTTGCCCAGCAAGGCGCAGCTCATGGCCGAGCATTCGATGTGCCAACCCGGCCGGCCCGCGCCGTACGACGACGCGTACTTGGCGTCTTCCGGCTCTTCGGGCTTGGCCGACTTCCACAGTACGAAGTCCAGCGGGTCTTCCTTGCCATCGGCCACGGCCACGCGCTCACCAGCACGCAACTGCTCCAGCGACTTGCCCGAGAGCTTGCCGTAGCCGTCGAACTTGCGAACCGCGTAGTTCACGTCACCGCTGCTGGCGCGATACGCCAGGCCCTTCGATTCGAGCTGGCTGATCATGCTCAGCATCTGCGGCACGTACTCGGTAGCCCGCGGCTCATGCGTGGGCATCTCGATGCCCAGCGCGCCGATGTCGCGATGCATGGCCTCAATCATCTCGTCAGTGAGCTGACGGATCGTGATGCCACGCTCCACAGCACGGCGGATGATCTTGTCGTCGATATCGGTGATGTTGCGAACGTAGGTGACCGCGTAGCCGCTGGCCCGCAGCCAGCGATAAACCACATCGAACGACATCATCATGCGTGCATGGCCGATGTGGCACAGGTCGTAGATCGTCATCCCACACACGTACATGCCCACGTGCCCTTCCCGCAAGGGGCGAAACGCTTCGAGCTGACGGGACAGGCTGTTGTAAAAGCGCAGGCTCATGGGCAATCAGACAATTCAGGCAATGGGAGATGGCGTGAGCCACTGTGACACCGAGATCGCGCACCAGGAGGAGGCGTCGGCTGGCGTCGCCCCGCGAGTGCAGCCGACGACCAAATCAGTATAGCGGCGGCCTCTTCCCCCCCGGCTAGCTCGACCCTCGTGCACGGGTCACGCGGCAGCGGAAATGCAAGTTCCTACTCAAGCGACAATCCCGAGCCTTCAGGAGATCCCACCCATGTTCCTATCCCACCTCTTCCATCGTTTCCGTGGCCTGCATCTGGCCGCCTGGCTGCTCACGTCGGTGGTCACCGCCGCATCGGCACAGACCGTGCGCCTGAGCACCAGCATGGGCGACATCGTGCTTGAGCTCGACGCCCAGCGGGCACCCGCCACGGCCGCCAACTTCGCCCAGTACGTGCGCGAGGGCCACTACGACGGCACCATCTTCCACCGCGTCATCGGCAGCTTCATGATCCAGGGCGGTGGCATGACACCTGACCTGCGCGAGAAGACCGCACGGGCGCCCATCCCGCTGGAAAACAAGTCGGGCCTGACCAACCGCCGCGGCACCGTGGCCATGGCTCGCACGATGGACCCAAACTCCGCACGCGCGCAGTTCTTCATCAATGTGGTCGACAATCCCATGCTGGACCCAGCCAACTCGCGCGACGGCAACGGCTACGCGGTGTTCGGCAAGGTGGTCCAGGGCATGGACGTGGTCGACAAGATCAAGGCCGTTGCCACTGGCCCGTCGGGCATGCATGACGACGTGCCGCTTCGCCCCATCCTCATCAAGAAAGCCACGCTGGAGAAATGACATGGCTGCAACCCAAGTTGAACTGCAAACCACCGCGGGTGTGATCCGCATCGAACTCGACGCGGAGAAGGCCCCCCTGAGCGCGGCCAATTTCATCGCCTATGTGAAGAGCGGTCACTACGACGGCACCATCTTCCACCGCGTGATCAAGGGCTTCATGGTCCAGGGCGGCGGCATGGATTCGGCCATGGCACAAAAGCCCACCCAGGCGGCCATCCAGAACGAGGCCAACAACGGCGTGAAGAACATGAAGTACACCCTGGCCATGGCGCGTACCAATGCACCGCACTCGGCCACCGCCCAGTTCTTCATCAACACCACCGACAACGACTTCCTCAACTTCCGCTCTGAATCGGCGCAAGGCTGGGGCTACGCCGTGTTCGGCAAGGTGGTGAGCGGCACCGATGTGGTCGACAAGATCGAAGGCGTGCGCACCGGCACCCGCGGCTTCCACTCGGACGTGCCGTTGGAAGACGTGGTGATCACCCGCGCCGTGATCGTCGAGTAAGAAAGCAAGATCCGCTGCAGGTGCCGATGACCGCGCTGCTCACGCCACGGCTGGATCAAAACGGGCCCATCGCCACCTTGCAAGCACCGGATCGGTGGCAGCGCATCGAGTTGCTGTCCGATCTGCACCTGAGTGAAGCCACGCCGCGTACCGTCGAAGCTTTCCTGCATCAGCTGAGGACGAGCCAGGCCGACGCCTTCCTGCTGCTCGGCGACGTCTTCGAAGTCTGGGTGGGCGATGACGCGGCCCGGCACACGGGCTTCGAGCAAACCATGCTGGCAGCCATGGCCGCAGCCGCCGGTGGGCGCTGGCTGGGCTTCATGGCCGGCAACCGCGACTTCCTGGTTGGCCCGGAAGCCCTGACCAGGGCCCAGGCACACGCCCTGCCCGACCCCTTGTGCCTGGCGGCCTGGGGCCAGCGCTGGCTGCTCACGCACGGCGATGCCTTCTGCCTGGACGACACAGAGTACCAAGCCTTTCGTCAGCAGGTGCGCGCACCCGCATGGCAGTCCAACATCCTGGCACAACCACTGGCGCAACGCATCGAAACCGGCCGCCGCATGCGCGACGCCAGCGAAGCACGCAAGGCCGCACAAGTGCCAGAACACTATGCAGATGTCGATCAGGCTGCCTCAGTCGCCCTGATGACGACCGCCCAGGCCACGGTGCTGATCCACGGCCACACCCATCGCCCCACCTCCGAGCCCTGGGGGCCCGCAGGCCAACGGCATGTGCTGTCCGACTGGGACTTCGATGGCGCACAGGCGCGTGGCGACGTGCTCGAACTGAGCGGCGCCGGAGTGCATCGACGCCCGGTGTCACCCCGATCATCGGGATAGGGGCCGGTCACTATCGACCGGGCCCCTCCCACACCACCCGGCATGCGGGTCCGCACCGGGCGGTTCGAGCGCTTGAGGTCATGAGAGTCGGGGGACGCAC
>Ga0075012_10004115_pt1 | contig 13620 bp, 11 predicted proteins | sample All_14_2_FD_71474 | JGI IMG/M metagenome (GOLD analysis project Ga0075012, IMG submission 71474) | Freshwater microbial communities in response to fracking from Pennsylvania, USA - Allegheny Zone_MetaG_DW_15 | ecosystem: Environmental > Aquatic > Deep subsurface > Groundwater > Drilled... | reverse complement strand
GTGACGTACCATCTTCTTAATTTACCCCCCAGCACTATCTTGCCATCGCAATTTTCACTACAATGAATTTTTATCCAAACAAAAATAAAAACCAATTATGTTCAAACCCCTTGCGTTGTTTATTGGCATGCGTTACACCCGTGCCAAAAAGAGAAACCATTTTGTTTCGTTTATTTCCCTAAGCTCCATGCTGGGCATCGGCCTCGGTGTGATGGTGCTGATTACCGTTTTATCGGTTATGAACGGATTCGATGAAGAAATTCACAAACGCTTTTTCGGCATGGCGCCGGAAATCACTGTCAGTGGTATTGATGGCAAACTCAGCAACTGGCAGGCGCTGGAAAAAGAACTGGCGACTATGCCGCAGATTAAAGCCATCGCCCCCTACGTCGGTGCGCAAGGATTGCTAACTCATGACGGTCAAGTATTGCCCCTGGTCGTAACCGGGGTTTTACCGGAAAAAGAAAAGCTCGTTACCCATCTGCAAGACAAATTACTGATTGGCAGCCTCGCCGATCTCAAACACTTTGGCATTATGCTCGGACGCGGTCTGGCCGACAGGCTGGGCGTGACCATTGGCGATAAAGTAACCATCATGGTACCTCAGGCCACCGTCACACCCGCCGGTATGCTGCCTCGCTTCAAACGCTTTACCGTGGTGGGGGTGTTTTCCGCCGGCACCGGGTTTAACTTCGATACCGGCCTTGCTTTCATCAACCTGCATGATGCACAAGTACTGATGCAGTTCGGCGATCAGGTCAGCGGGTTGAAAATGAAAATTGACAACGTATATCAAGCGCCGGAACTCTCCGACAAACTGGCGGCCAAACTGGGTGACGATTATCAAATTGGCAACTGGACCGACCAGTTCGGCGCATTTTTCCAGGCGGTCAAAATGGAAAAAACGATGATGTTTTTGATTTTGATGCTGATCATCGCCGTTGCGGCTTTTAATCTGGTGTCTTCTCTCGTGATGGTGGTCAACGACAAACAATCCGAAATTGCTATTTTACGCACCATCGGCGCGACGCCGTCGACCATACTCTGGATCTTCATTGTACAAGGCATGCTGGTGGGCATGGTTGGAACCTTCCTCGGCCTGGCGGGCGGCATCCTGTTGGCCAGTAATGCCACCTCGATTGTCAATCATGTGCAATCGCTGTTTCACATCCAGGTCTTGTCTTCCAGCATTTATTTTGTCGATTATCTGCCTTCAAAAATCATGCTGACCGATTTGTTGCAAGTGTGTGCCATGGCGCTGCTGATGAGTTTTGCCGCAACCATCTATCCGGCCTGGCGCGCCTCAAAAACTGTTATAGCGGAGGCGCTGCATTATGAGTGATGCGATTTTATCCTGTTTGAATTTAAGCAAAACCTATTATGATGCCGCGATGGCAGTCGAGGTTCTGAAGCGTGTTGATTTGACGATCAAACGCGGCGACCGCCTGGCGATTATCGGGCCGTCCGGTTCAGGGAAAAGCACTTTGCTGCATTTGCTCGGTGGTCTGGATAATCCGGCTGAGGGCGAAGTTAGGATGCAGGGCGTTTCCTGGCAAAGCTTGTCGGAAAAAAAGCGCTGCGAATTACGTAATCGCAATTTGGGTTTTATTTATCAGTTCCATCATTTGTTGCCCGAGTTCACTGCCATGGAAAACGTCGCTATGCCTTTGTTATTGGGCAATGAGTCTATTACCATCGCCCGGGAAAAAGCGCTGGATATTCTGGATAAAGTGGGGTTGAGTAACCGAACAACACACAAACCTTCGCAGTTATCCGGCGGCGAGCGTCAACGGGTAGCCATTGCCCGTGCCCTGGTTCATCAACCGCAATGTGTGTTGGCTGATGAACCAACCGGTAATCTGGATAACGCCACGGCGGTTAAAATTATTGAGCTGATGCTGGAGCTGAACCAGAGTTTGAACACCGCGCTGGTGATTGTTACGCATGATCAAAATCTGGCATCGCGGATGGATAAAGTGTTGACGATTCAGAATGGGGTGCTGGAGGGGTAATGAGGATCGGTGCTTGCATCGGGAGACCCTTCACTTCGTTCTGGGCGACACTTTTGAGCATCGGTGCCAGCGAAGGGTCTCCCGCAGTCGGCACCGAGCCAGCATCATCGGTACGTCTTAAAACTCCGCATGTCCTGGCGTACGTGGAAATGGAATCACATCGCGAACATTACCCACACCTGTCACATAGCTGATCAAACGCTCAAAGCCCAAACCAAAACCCGCGTGCGGCACCGAGCCATAACGGCGCAGGTCGCGGAACCATTGATAGGTTTCTTTGTTCAGATGACATTCGTCCATGCGTCTGTCCAGAATCTCCAGACGTTCTTCACGCTGGCTACCGCCAATGATTTCACCGATGCCAGGCGCTAACACGTCCATGGCGGCAACTGTGCGGCCATCGTCGTTCAGACGCATGTAAAAGCCTTTGATGTCTTTGGGGTAGTTGGTGATGATCACCGGTTTTTGGCACAGTTCTTCAGCCAGGTAACGCTCGTGTTCTGATTGCAAATCCAGCCCCCAGCTCACAGGATAATCAAAGGATTTTTTCGCTTTACCCAAGGCAATAATAGCATCACTGTAGGTCATGATTTCGAACTCAGAGTTGACAATGTGCTCCAGTCGTTCAATACAACCCGGGGATACAAACTGGTTGAAAAATTCCATGTCGTCCTGGCGTTCGTTCAACACAACTTTGCACAGATAACGCAGCAGATCCTGACTCAGCGCGCAAATATCACTCAAATCTGCGAAGGCAATTTCCGGTTCAATCATCCAGAACTCAGCCAAATGACGGCTGGTGTTGGAGTTTTCTGCGCGGAAGGTGGGGCCGAAAGTATACACTTTGGACATCGCCAGACAATACGCTTCGACGTTTAACTGACCAGATACAGTCAGGAAGGTTTCCTGGCCAAAAAAGTCCTGTTTAAAATCCACTTTGCCCTGATCGTCTTTGGGGATGTTCAGCAGATCAAGCGTGCTGACCCGGAACATTTCACCCGCGCCTTCGCAATCGCTGGCGGTGATGATGGGCGTGTGGATCCAGAAATAACCACGCTCATGGAAAAAGCGGTGCACAGCCTGAGCCAGGCAATGACGAATGCGGGTAACGGCGCTGATGGTGTTGGTGCGCGGGCGCAGGTGAGCCACGTCTCGCAGGAACTCCAGGCTGTGGCGTTTGGCTTGAATCGGGTAGCTGTCGGGGTTATCTATCCAACCCACGACGTCAATTTGACTGGCCTGGATTTCAAAACTTTGCCCCTTGCCCTGTGAGGCAACCAGTTTGCCCGTGGCGGTGATGGCGCAACCGGTGGTGATTTTGGTGATGTCATCATGATAATTGGGCAGCTCATCGGTTGCCACAAGCTGGATGGGGGCGAAGCAAGACCCGTCGTGCAGATTGATAAAAGACAGGCCGGCTCTGGAATCGCGGCGCGTTTTTACCCAGCCTTTGACCGTCACGGTGCTGTCAACCGCTACCTCGCCATCGAGACATTGTTTTACGGTGCGGACTTCTGTCATTATGTTACTCCGATTAATCATTTAAAATGAAACGGGTATCATACAGGAATCACAAAACCATGACCAACAACTGTTTTAAACAAAGCATACTGTCGATAGCATTACTGGCCAGCAGCAGTCTTTATGCCCAGGATACCGAGCTGAATTTATTCCGGCCCTTCGGCAAGGCAGCGCCGCAAAGCGATGCAACATCAAAGGCCATTGAAGGCGAATGCTGGCAGCAATCCCAACGCATCAAACGCGAAGACGCCTGGCGTTGCAACGCCAATGGTGCGGTTCACGATCCCTGTTTTATCAAACAATATGGCGATCACCGTCAGGCCCTGTGCGCTCAGGCGCCCTGGGACAGCAGTACGGTTTTGTTGAATCTGGCAAATCCTGCCGACAACACGCAACATCTTGAACTGGATATGTCGCAAACCTATCCCTGGGCAGTAGAATTGCAGAACGGTGAAAAATGTCTGTCTGTCGATGAAGGCAGCACGGCTGACGGACTACCCATTCATTATCAATGCAACAACCAGGCACAACTCATCGGCCATTTGCAACGCTGTAAAACCGAATGGACCATGCTGCGCCGCTCTGGCAATGGACAGGTTGAAACAGTGCCAATCGCCAGGGTTTGGTTTTGATTTATAAGCGCTTTTTACAAAATAATGAGTTATTGTTCCTGTATAAAACTGTGCTAAACTGAAATCTGGTCGTTTACTCAGAAGTTAATTCAATGGAGATAGTTATGACAGATACTGGACCTCTGCACTTACTGGTAATAGGACAAGTTTTAGGACTTTTTTTTGTGATTATGACCATTGTGATGGTCACGCGTGCTGAATATTATCGTTCTGTGATGAAAAATCTCAAAGTAGACAACGGCGTCATCGGTCTGTCTGCATCCGTCACGCTGATTTTGGGTTTGTTGTTGATGGTGACCCATAACCGCTGGGAAATGGATCCGGATTTAATCCTTACGGTTGTCGCCTGGATTATCACGCTCAAAGCGGTATTATGGCTGTCTTTCCCCGAGAAAATGCTGGCATTCAGCAAGAAACTGTACGCTTCCAACCTGTATTACGTTGCGGCCGTGATAGTTGGACTGGCTGGCGTTTTGTTGATGAGTGAAGGTTACAGCCTGTTTATGCCTGAGTGGTTGCCGCGCTTCTAGGTATTTGAGCCGGCGTTTACTCCGCCGGCGCCGCCTGTTTGAACACTTCCAGCGATGTACACTCGTCATATACGCTGTTAATCAGCGGATACTCCTCCATGTTCACCTGAAAACGCTTTGCATTAAACACCTGGGGAATCAGACAAATATCGGCCAGCGTCAGTTGCTCGCCAAAACAGCATTTGCCCTTGCAGGCTAAATCCACCAATTTCTGTTCAAAAGCGGCAAAACCGGTCTGCATCCAGTGATGCATCCAGCTTGTCACCTGTTCGTCAGAGGCTTGAAACTGTTGACGCAATTGGTTCAGCACGCGCAAATTGTTCAAGGGATGCATGTCACAGGCAATCAGCAAAGCCATGCTTCTGACTTCTGCCCGATGAAAGGGGGCAGCCGGCAGCAGGGGAGGTGTCGGGTAACAATCGTTCAGATACTCGATAATCGCCAGAGATTGGCTGATAGCCTGGGCTTCATCTGTGATCAGTGTGGGTACCAGCTCCTGAGGGTTCAAACGGCTGTATTCAGGATGATGCTGTTCGCCGCCATTGTTGAGCAAATGCACGCTGTGCTTTTCATAATTCAGACCTTTGATATTCAGGGCAATGCGCACCCGATAACTGGCTGATGAACGAAAATAATCATACAGAATCATACGGATGGCACCTGATACGGAACAACGGTTTGATCAATCGCGCCGAACAAGGAGTGACCCTTCGGATCAAACATTTCGATACGAATGCGGTCGCCAAAATGCATATAGGGCGTGGACGCTTTACCATCGGCGATGGTTTCCAGCATGCGTTGTTCAGCCAGACAGGCCGAGCCTTTGCTGCGATCCACATTGGATACCGTGCCAGAACCGATAATCGTACCGGCGGCCAGATCCCGTGTTTTCGCCGCGTGGGCAATCAATTCGCCAAAGTTGAAGGTCATATCAACGCCGGCATTGGGCTGTCCGAATAATTTGCCATTCAAATGACAGGTCAAAGGCAGATGAACGCGTTGATCCTGCCAGTGTTCACCCAGTTCATCGGGGGTTAGCGCGATGGGTGAAAAACTGCTGGCAGGTTTGGATTGGAAGAAGCCAAAGCCTTTTTCCAGCTCTTTCGGGATCAGATTACGCAAAGACACATCGTTGACCAGCATCAATAATTTGATGTGTCCGGCAGCTTTGTCGCGAGTCGTACCCATGGGCACATCGTCGGAGATGATGGCAACTTCGCCTTCAAAATCAACACCAAAAGCTTCATCGATGACCGGTATGGGATCGCAGGGCGCGAGGAAGCGATCGGAACCGCCCTGATACATCAAGGGGTCGGTCCAGAAATTGTCCGGCATGATGGCGCCGCGAGCCTTGCGTACCAGCTCGACGTGATTAACGTATGCGCTGCCATCGGCCCATTGGTAGGCGCGTGGCAAGGGTGAGGCGAAATCTTTGGCCTGGAAGGGGAATGCGTGTTCGACTTCAGCGGCGTTGAGGGCCAGATAGATTTCCTCCAGTGCTGGCGCGACCGTTGCCCATTGTTCAATTGCCTGTTGCAAATTGGCGGCGATATGCGGCACTTTGACAGCAAGGCTGAGCTGCCGGTTGACCACACAGAGCTCACCGTCACGGCTGGTGGTGGATTTAAGGCTTGCCAATTTCATACTATTCTCCGGGAAATCTAATGGTTTATTTTGGAAGACAGCCCGTCATTGCGAGGCGCGCACCCGTCATTGCGAGGCACGAAGCAATCCAGTGTTCGGAGCACGGAACTCTGGATTGCTTCGCTTCGCTCGCAAAGACGATCACGCCTGCTCGTGAGCCGGCAAAGTACCTCGTTTCATTTGGTCGCGTTCGATGGCTTCGAACAGTGCCTGGAAGTTACCTTCACCAAAGCCTTCATTACCGCGTCGTTGAATAATTTCAAAGAACACCGGGCCGAAAACATTTTCAGTGAAAATTTGCAGGAGCAAGCCTTTGTCCGGTGTAGAATCGCCGTCGATTAAAATACGGCCTTTCTGCAATTCACTCATCGGCTCCTTATGCCAGGGCACCCGTGCTTCAATCATTTCATAATAGGTATCCGGCACGTCAAGGAAGCTGACTTTACGTTCACGCAGACGCTGAACCGAGCTGTAAATATCTTCGGTAGCCAGTGCGATATGTTGAATCCCTTCACCTTTATACTCGTGCAGAAACTCTTCAATTTGCGACAGATCATCTTTTGATTCGTTTAAAGGGATTTTGATCTTGCCGCAAGGACTGGCCAGCGCGCGGCTGATTAAGCCCGTTAATTTTCCAACGATATTGAAAAAACGGATTTCCCTGAAATTGAAAATCTGGCTGTAAAACTCCGCCCATTTGTCCATGTTGCCGCGAAACACGTTGTGGGTCAGGTGGTCAATATAAACCAAACCACAATCCGCTGCCGAATGCGCAGCCACAGGCTCGTCCTGCCACTCGTTTTGAAAGGGCTGGTGTTGCGCATCAACAAAATAAATCACACTGCCGCCAATGGCCTGAATGGCAGGCAAACCATGATCGGCGTGCTGATGGTCCTCAAAAGGCGTTGCGCCGTGTTTGACGGCGTAATCCATGGCCTGGTTGACATCCTTGACGCGAAACCCCATGGCACAGGCACCGGCGCCATGAGTGCGGGCGTGTATCTCGGCCTGGCTGTTTTGACTGGCGTTGACGATGAACTGAATCTCGCCTTGTTGATACAGGGTGATATCCTGAGTGCGATGCTTTTTGATCGGATGAAACCCCATATCGCGGAATTGTTTGTGTAACAAGGCTTGTTCCAGACTCGAAAATTCCAGGAAGGCAAATCCATCCAGACCACAGGGGTTGTGTTTGTTTGTTTCGTTCATGTCAGCACTCCTTGTACTTAATTAAAAATAAACCATCGGCAATCGGCAACAAACTGACCTCAATACGTTCATCCTGTTTGATCAGATCATTCAATCGACGTATTTCGCGCGTTTGAGCGCCATTGTCCGGATCGTTCACCACTTTACCATCCCAAAATATATTGTCTATGGCTATTATTCCGCCCGGACTGAGTAACTTCAACGCCAGCTCATAGTAGTTCACGTAATTCGTTTTGTCGGCGTCGATAAAAATAAAATCGAATTGTTGACCGTCGGCAAGCAGTTGTTGTAGCGATTGCAGAGCCGGCGCCAAACGCAAGCTGATTTTGTGATCAACGCCGGCTTTTTGCCAAAAGGCCGGTGCGTGTTCTGTCCATTCTTCGTTGATGTCGCAGGTGACGAGGCGGCCGTCTTCCGGCAGGGCCAAGGCCATGGCCAGGGCGCTGTAACCGGTAAAAGTCCCCAGCTCCAGTACCTTGCGTGCCTTGATGCTTTTGATCAGAAATTGCATGAATTGCGCCTGTTCCGGCGCTACCTGCATATTGAACAGAGCCATGGTGGCCTGGGTGTTGTCACGAAGTTCGCGTAAGACTGGATGCTCGCGCAGCGAAACATCCAGCATGTAATTATAAAGTTCAGGCGACAAATTTGAGTGATTCATTACATCCTGCCAAAAAGTTAAGCCAGTTTTTCCTGGGCGAGTGTGTCGGCAATATCACTGGCAGGGAGGTTGTCGCGCTGTGAACGGGCAAAAATTTCATGCAGCGAATGCCCGATGGCATCGATTTGCTTGCTGACTTCGTCTTCGTGAGACTTCAGATATTGACTGGCTGCGAAGATCAAGCCGCCGGCGTTGATGACATAATCAGCCGCATACAGAATGCCTTTGTCATGCAGGCTTTTACCGTGGTAGCGATGAGCCAACTGATTGTTGGCGGCTCCGGCGATGATGCTGGTTTGCAACTGATTGATGCTGTTGTCGTTGATGACAGCACCCAGCGCGCAGGGCGAAAACACATCGCAGGGGATTTTATGGATTTGATCGCTGGGCACCGCTTGCGCAGCAAATTCTTTAACAGCGCGCTCGACACGGTTGTTGTCGATATCCGCAACCGTCAATTTGGCGCCGGCTTCGTGCAAATAACTGGCCAGCAGATAGCCAACATGCCCGAGCCCCTGAACGGCGACATGCAGGCCGCGCAGATTGTCTTTGCCCAGTTTAAAGGCCACCGAGGCTTGCAAACCTTTGAAAACACCGAGCGCTGTGTAGGGCGATGGGTCGCCGTTGTATTTTGACAGGCTGGCCACATAGGGTGCGTGTTCGGCGATGATATCCATGTCGGCGAGCACCGTACCGCTGTCGAGTGCCGTGATATAACGGCCATTTAATTCTTTGACGAACTCACCAAAGGCATGAAAATACGCTTCGCGATCAAAAGGGCCTTTGGGTTTGATGATAACGGATTTTCCGCCGCCCAGGGGCAGATTGACGGAAGCAGCTTTGTAACTCATGCCGCGCGCCAGGCGCATGGCATCGTGGATGGCGCTGGCGGTGTCGGGGTATTCAATAAAGCGGCAACCGCCGAGTGCGGGGCCGAGTTTGGTGCTGTGTATGGCTACCATGGCTTTCATGCCGGTCGCGGGATCCACTTTGAAATGCAGATCGCCGAAGCCATGATTCATCGCGTAATCGAGAAAATCGTCTTCTGTGTTTAATGTGTTGGCATTGGTTTTGATTGTTTCAATAGACATCATTATGGTCTGGCTCCCGATATTTAATTTTCAAGTTATAGATCGATTTCGCTTATAAATCAATGGATGCGTGGGTTTTGTGCAATGTGGAGGGCTGGATGACGTGTGATCTGCAAGTATACCATCCCAGGCCGGGGTCCGGAGACCCTTCGCTTCGCTCTGGGCGACACGCTTAAGCATCAGAGTGAAGGGCAGTCTCGCAACCCACAACGCAATCCAAACGTGTCGCCCAGAGCGAAGCGAAGGGTCTCCTGATGCTGGCTGGTGTTTGTGTATAGTGATCATAAAGACTATTATTTAGTCATAAAGGTCATTAACAGGCTAACAATGCATCCTGATACATTTAAAAAAGTCTGCCGCAGGCTTGAATTCGTCTTCCAGCAAAGCATCCACGAAACAACGCTGACCGAAGAATACACCGGCGAGCTGGATATCAGTGCTGCTGTAGAAAAAGAAAAAGCCTGCTGGATCAGTGAAAGCATGGTCAAAGTCGATACCCCGAAAAGCATCCTCCTGACCACCTGGTATTTTGATTATATCAGCGACATTGAGCGGGAAAGCGTTATACAGTTTTTTTTCCAGCTTCTGCGCAGAGGCTACCCTTTGGCCATCAGCAGCGCAAACGGGATTCAAGCCATTCACGGCATCGAGACGCTGCGCCAGCAATTATTGGATTTCGCCCCTGTGGGTGCAACGGAGGAACTGCAACGCATCGACATGGCCATTATTGATGCTGGCAAATTGAAGTTGCTGATCCATGAACTGCGTCAGGGTTATCAAAAGCTGGATAACAGCCATATCTTTTTACCCCCTGGATTAACAGAAAGGGATCTGCAAAAACTGGAAAGTAATCTCGGGCCACATGACACTCTGGCTTTGGATATGATATCCATTACAGGCGAAAAACTGGGCAATTTTCCTGTTTTGTGCGACAGGATTTATGCTTTGCGAGGCAGCTTGCCTGTCAAAAGCCAGCTCAATACGCTCAATCCGCTACAAAGCTTTAAGCATTTGGAGCAACTTTTTTTTAAAAATCTGATCTTCAGCATAGAGTTTTTTGTTGAGATAATGAATCTGCCGGGTTTAAAAAAACTGGACATGGAACAGTGTGCTATCTCCTCATCTCCCGACACCCGGTCTGCCTGGGAAGCAATGCACAATGTCGCTTTGACGCGCCTGGTTATGAGAGATGTTTATCTTGAGCCGCACTGGCTGTTTGATCTGATCAACAAAAATCCCGGCCTGCAGCATCTGACGCTTGAACGTCCTTTTTGGTATCCCGGGCAGGAGTTCACTATCCCGCCGGGGCACTTGCAACAGTTGGAAGAGTTGAATATTGGAGACGGCAACATGCCCTGGCATCAACAATATGTGTTGATCCTGGCAGCGCCCAATGCCAAATTTATCCGCCCGATGATAGAGGATTCTGTAGACAAACAAGCGCGTCTCGAACAACAAGCAGCGGATACCCCCTGGCCGGGCACCAAAAGACAGCGAGGACAGCAATCAGAAAGCGGTCCTGTTTTGAGTACCGCGCTGGCGAATGATGACCTCGAACAAACGGTATCCAGGTTTTCGCCTTCGCCGCCGCTTTATTCGTCTGGCTCAAGACCTCGAAAAAGATTGACCCGATCAGAGGAATCCAGCTCCAGTGACCAGGAGCTGAGCGATGACAGGTCTGTTGAAACATACGAAAATCATAGCGGGATAAGTTGGCCAACGCGGCAACTTACTGCAGTAGATCTAAGTAGATGGGTATTGGATGGCCAGGGTCTTGGGGATGTGCTGTCTATTTTTTCTTTGACTCATCTGGATCTGTCTTACAGCAACAATACCAATGAAGCCTTGTTGGGCAATGCACAGCGGCGTCTTCCGAATTTGAGTTCCTGTGCTGTTAACTTTACCGATATCAGCCCGGATGGGTTACAAGCCCTGTTCAATATGTGTCCCAATCTGGATACACTGAGTATCAGAAAATGCGATCTATGGAGCCGCGAAGGGCATGGCGCTTTCCGTTTTTCTGGAACACGTGGTGCTTTGCGTCATTTTGATGCCTTTCACTCCAGTTTGAATACTCAGCAACTGCTCAGTATTTTACAAGCCGAACCCAATGTGGTCAGTCTGAACTTGTCCTATTGTCGTGGACTTAATCTTCAGGATGTACCGCTCAAACCGGGGCAGTTGCCTTATCTGGAGGAGCTGAATTTATCGGGGTTGGAGCTGTCTGGCGACAGCCTGAAAGTCTTTTGGGCGGCGGCGCCTGGGCTTGTTACGCTCAAGCTATTCAGTTGCAGCGGTCATTTGTCCTCTCCGTTACCACCCGGTGTCCTGATGTATCTGGATGTTGAATGCAGCAAATTTGCTGAGCAAGACATTCAGACCATTTGCGAGGCCAGTCCTTTGCTGCGCTTCCTCAATATCTCCGGCTGTGGTTTCGACGACGGCCTTTTGAATCCTGGCATGCTCCCGTTTAATCAACTGGAGGTGTTGATTGCTGAGGACATGCTCATCAGCAGTGCTCAATTTAGTAACCTGTTGCAAACAACCTCCAGTGTGCAAAAAATATTGCTTGAGGAGTATTACCGGGTTGCCAGCCCTGAAGTGGAAACCATCCCTGCGTTTTCCGGGCTGAAAGAACTGTCGATAGCTGATATCAGAGTAGACTGCAAAAGTTACATCTGGGGGATACTGACCAACGCATCAAAGCTGGAAATACTCATGCTGGCCAGCAAGCGATTATTCGACTCGCCCCCTGTTGCGGTATTAAAACCGGGTTCCCTGCGCCATTTGCATAGTATCAAAATAAAATATTTTATCACGTCAGATGAGTTGGAAGATCTTGTTCTGGCCGCACCCAATCTTACTGACATTGAATTGACGTCCATTGTTTTTGATGCAGGCGATTTTGATCTGCAAGCCGGTGACCTGCAACAATTGAGACATCTGCTGCTGACCAAATGCAGCATTGGTTTTGAGCAATTGCGCAGCATTATCCGCAGTGCGCCCAATTTGCAGAGTGTGTCTATCGATAAAAGCTATAATTTGACGCGTGAGGAAGCGGAGCGCATAGAAAATGAATATCCTCATATAAAGTGGATTCTCAATATTGCTGATAGTTCCAGGTACATGCCTGCCTTGCCGGCTGCGCCATCAAGACCGTTTTCGTCTTCCCGCTCCCAGGCGCCGCCAGTTTACTCGCTGGCCAGCACGGAGCTTTCTGCTTCGACACGGCGCCGCCGTCATCGCCATCGTCATCGTCATCATTCCCGGTCATTGCCGGGCGCGAAAGACGGTATGCAGGCAGATGGCAATTTGAAAAACGATCCGCAACTACGCATAACAGCCAGAAACCTGTTTGCCGGCAATCCTGGCGCCAGAAAAGTGTCTGCCAGCAAATATCATTTGGCTACCTACTGTTGGGACGCGGAAAAGCAGATGTTTGTGCTGTATCAACCCAGCGAGCGCAATTTGCGCCCGGTGACGCCCCAGGTTTTGTCGCTTGCCGAAGTTCCGCAGACCCTGGCCCAGTATGATGCAGAACATTATCGCGTTCAGGAAGAACGACCCTGGCTTTATGCGTCTATCTGGTATCAGGTGCCGGCAAGCAGTCCCCGGGATAGTCTGACCCATATCGCCTGCAGCATTCCGATACAGGATCTGGATGTGCAATATGACATGGAAAGCGGTTATCATTTTTTCCAGGTGAAAAGCGCGCAGCATCGGTCGGTATTGTTTCGATACATTATTCAGTCGGGTTTGAATCAGGAAGTACCACAGATTGCGCCATATAATATAAACGCCATGATCGGGCAATTACGTTTTGGCAGCAACGGACGTCTTGAACAAAATGACGCCTGGCGTGCTTTCAAAGGCCTGGGTATCAATCAACAAATTGCGGCCTTGACCCGATTTTGCCACTTTAGCATCAGTTCAGGGGAGGATTTTGACGGGCCAAGCTGGCAACTGTTTAATCATTTGCTTGCCCATCGAACCGGCGCCTGTCGTCATCGCGGACAGTTGTTTACTGTGCTGGCCAGCGAATTTGGGTTGTCGGCTTACTATGAAGACAATGAATGTCACGCATTTGTGATTGCCCGGGATGAAAACAATAGCTTGCATTGTATCAATCTGGGTGGCGCACCGAGAAGCGTGGAAGAGTTGCCCATGGATGAAACGATTCTGGACGAATATGCTGATCCGCAACTCGACCTTGATCCGCTGCCGTTACGCGAACATATTACGGCGCCTGACCCGTCGAATCGTTACCAGACCTGGAACAATCGCCCCCTGCAATCCGATGATCCTTTATCGCTATTCAAC
>Ga0075012_10004114_pt1 | contig 13621 bp, 12 predicted proteins | sample All_14_2_FD_71474 | JGI IMG/M metagenome (GOLD analysis project Ga0075012, IMG submission 71474) | Freshwater microbial communities in response to fracking from Pennsylvania, USA - Allegheny Zone_MetaG_DW_15 | ecosystem: Environmental > Aquatic > Deep subsurface > Groundwater > Drilled... | reverse complement strand
GGTTATGATGCATCCATATTTCTTTCGGAGAATCCCATGTCGACATCAATGCAAATCGTTCTTGATACGCTAGAGGACGATGATTTTCCTCAAAATCAACCCATCAAAAGACCCGTTGCTCTGCTGGATGTTGATGATACCTTAATCGTCAAGGGCAAATTGAACATCGAATTATTGAATGCCTTAAAAGAGAAGGGAATCAAAGACGTTTATTTATTAACTGATATGATCATGATTAATTCGTCAATCGAAGAGCGACAAAATCTGATTGAGGCGTTAGCCCGGGAAGGGTTTACTTGCCATGGCGTCATTACCCCCGCGGATCTCTTGTGGTCATCAATCTCCATGGAAGAGGCATTGGCTTTGGATCAAGAGATAGGCCAAAATTTTAAGGGAATATATGAAGGGCCAAGGTTCCATGCTTTTCTTGAAGCTACTTTGAACAATTATCCGCGTATTAAGGCTGTGTTCAATTTAGACAATCTGTTAAACAGGCCAGGAGAAACTTTTGCATACGCGAGTCAAGCGCCGAAAGAAGACAGAATCAATAATCAATTAAAAAGTGCCGTCTGCAAACTCCTTGTAGATGCGCTGGTTGAAAAATTGATGGTGGCGCAGCCCTGGATGACGCATAACAAAGGTCTTCTGGTACAGAAATTTTTTACAAACATGCTCCCATGGATTAATGCCGTTGTAGTGGCCGATGATCTGAGTGAGGTCGTCAATTGTATGAAGGTTATCAACAAGACAGCGCCTGCTCCAATGGCTTTCATCAAGATTGCCGCAGATGGCAGCCCACAGCCTGATAATGAGTTTATGCATTTGGACAAGGTAATGGCGCGATCGCCCTTGCAAAACGCATTGCTGAAAAAAATCACCGCTTATCTGGATTGGCGAGCAGACAAACAACTTGACGATGGGCGTGGATATGAATTGGGCTTTTTTACCCGCTTGCGGCATTGGACCAATTTTGGAGAAGACCGGGCGCGTGCCTTGTATAGCAAGTTGGTGTACGCATCGCCTGCTGCTGTCATTGGTATTATCAAGGCGCATTTTAGCGGTGGCCATTCAACATTGCATAACCACTCTCTGGATGCGTTTTTGCTGGAAGCGATCGATAAGCATTTGGATGATTTTGATATCACTTCCTTGTTTTCGCTGCGATTCTCAGAGAGCCGGGCAGCACTTCGCGAGAAAGTACTGGCATTTGATCCTGCATCAAAGCAACCGGCGGTCACTGTTAAAATGATTTAAGATTTGGCCGGGACGCGTAGGTTGGGCCCTGGCCCAACAATGATACTCCGGTGTAAACCCTTGTTGGGCCAGGGCCCAACCTACGCGGAGCAACGGGTATTAAACACTACATTTCCCGCAAAGCAAGAAACACCGGCATGGTCACGCCGCCACCGGCATTCGTGCATGGAGCCAGCGTTCCATCCGGCAACACCGGGCATTCTGACACGGTGCCATTACTATTATTGGCAATGTAAGCACTGGTGCCCGCTGCATTCAAAACAATACCAAACGGTCCGTTGAACGTGGGGTCGGCCATGGATTGACAGCTGTCAAACAAACCACCAGGTAAAATCGTGCAGACAGACACCTGATCATTGTTGATATTGGTTACATACGCTCGCATATTATCTGAGTTTAAAGTAATGCCTGTCGGCCCAAAAAACTGACCGCCGCCGGCGTCAGCACAAGCACCCAGACTGCCATCGTTCAAAATAGCGCAACGAAAAACCACATCAGAGACCGAGTCGGCTACATAAATGAAGCTATTGGCCTGATTGACCACCAATCCGGCTGGTTGAGAAAATCCTGCTGTATTTACACAAGCACCGAAACTGCCATCAAAGTTGATCGGGCAAGTGGATACAGTGGCCGAAGAGACGTTGCTCACATAAGCAAAACTGTTCGCCGGGTTCAGTGCAATGCCCTCGGCACCGGAAAATCCGGAACCGCCTGAGTCATTGCAAGCAGCGATACTGCCATTAACATTGACCTGACATAGCGACACTGTATCTGTACCATTGTTGACCACGTACGCCCGATTGCCAGTGCTGTTCAACGCAACGCCGCGCGGTAAATTGAAGCTTACGCCGGCATCGCTGCAGGCATCAAATGTTCCACCGCTATTGATTGGACAAATCAGCAGTGCTGCGTTGTCATTCGTCACATAGGCCAACGGGGAGCTTGCTGCACTCAGCATAACGCTGTACTGCTGACAGGAAACCGGGCCGCGACCGTTTAAGCACAAGGTCAGGCTGACTGTTCCCGGGGTTCCGCTGATGGCTATTGATTTGGTAGTTAGATTATCGACAGCAAACAGACAAAAACCGTTGCCGATTTGTTTGCAATCGACGCCCGGGTTACCGATGCGATAACCCGGCGTGTTGATTTTGATGCCGGCGTTCATATAAGTATGCGCGATGTTGGAGCGAATCATGACGGTGTTGCCTGTGCTGTTCACCGTAAAAAACAAACCGGGACCGGCAAAGCTCGTTTGGCAAAGCAAAAGCAGTAATGCGATACGCATAACCATGTTATTCATGATGAATTTCCTTAAAAGGCGGTAACGGCACACACAATGGCTTGTGCGTAATTATTGCCCGTTTTTAGCGTGTTAAGTAACTGAGTGTTTTGACCGCTGAAATGACCTTCGCCCAGATAAAAGAAACGATAGCCGCATTCGAGAGGAGCGTGCCCAAACATATTGTTTATTTTAATGCCTATGCCGCCCATGGCGCTGAGCGTTGTATTGGTCGTTCCGCCGAACAGGTTGGCTGGAATGCTGATGCCGCCGTCCAGTGATTGTTCGCGATAAGCCGATGTTCTGACAAAATTCGGACCGATTCCACCATCCAGCGTCAGCGCGAATTTACCCGCGCTGTTTTTGATTTCGGCTTTGGCGGCCGCATAGACCGGAACGTTGCTGGTATCGTATCGATACGACAAGTTGGTGAACATATTTTCCTGAACAATATTGCCCTGCACGCGAGTTTTGGCCAGATAAAAGGCATTGATGCCATAAGACAGATCGAAAGCAGCATGCTGCGGGCCACTCAGAAAATATCCCAAGCCAAGCAGAAAATTCCCGTCATTTTTATCGGTTACGGTGTATTGGTTGCCAATGAGACCCATGATATTAATATGTTGTTCCACGCCTTGCGATGCGCGAAACGCCCCGATTTGAAAGGGGATTTTTCCATCCGACAGAGAAAAAGCCTGGCTGCCGACAGAAAAGCAAAGAAGGGGGAGACCCAGTTTCAGAAAAGGTCGCATAATTATCCTTAATTTGTGCGGGAATAGTGCTTTGTTTGAGATTCACTGCAACCATGATAGGGGATAAAAAGACAACATACAATCGCCCCAATTTGGGTGTTTACAGTTTTTTTTCTATTGTCAGGCGCTCTGGTGCTGTGCTTACCTGCCATTTAAGCTAAGATGTGAATATTGAACCGGAATCAGGGTAGTACCATGGCTTCTCCAAAAAATGACATAGACTATATGCAGATGGCCGAACAAACGCGGCAACGAATCATGAGCGATGAACTTGATGAGCCGCTGTTGCTCGTCGAGCGTGTGTATCAACTATGGAGACATTGGGCTGATTTCGAGTTATATATCGTTTCGCCAACCATCGATGTGATTTCTCCTCCCTTGATTTTATTACCCGAAGTGATTACAGAAAACAGCATGGGAATCAAGGAATACGAGTTCGTTTACCCCATTCACGATTACGGTTATAAAATGCTGACATCGAAAGGCATGGACATGTCCGGTATGTCGATGTGCAAGTTGTTTTTCACCATCGAAAAAATGATTTATTTGTTGATAGAACGCATGAAATCAGGTGGAATTGACAGCGATATTGAAGTACAGATTGCTTTTGGCGGCCATGAAATCGCCCAGCGCAAAGCGTTCGAATCCGTCATCAACCTCAGCTACAACGTGGTCGTAACCAATTTCGACCCAGGCGCCTGGGGTGAAATGTATCTACGCAACATCAAACGCATCGCCGACAAAGGCTACGGTTATCCATCTGAAACCCCACGTACCAGTTTCCGAAACACCCATAGTTCTACGCCGGGAATGACCGGGTAAAGCTGACCATTACCATGCCACGCATACAACGTGGTATGGCAGATTTCAAAGCCGCTAATGATGACCCGCAGGCAACCTGCAAAATCTTGTTTCAAATAAGCTCTGCATCATTTATCTTATGCAACAGGATAATCAGGGAGTGAAAAGCCATGGCAGTTTTGGGAAAAGAGATGAGCAAAATTTTGTTATCAGAACGTGCGTTGAGTCAAACAAGCCTAAGAGAACAACTGATTGAAAAAATTGACGAATACGGAGAAATTAACCATCAATTCAAGAACTGGTATACAGAAAAAAGTGGTGACGACACTATCTCGCAAGCGTTCAAAGGCGTTGGTCGATGCTTCGCTTCTTATCCAGATCGGAGATTGAGTGTTTATGAATTGTTTTTTCCACTGGCTGTTCTCGTTAATGCGCTGAAAAATGACGATGCAATCGACTGTGGAAGTGAAGAAAACAAAACGGGCATATTGGCGTTGTGGACTGTGATTGCCCAGCACTATAAACCCTGTTTGACGGAAGAAGATCTGTTAAAATTATGTCTTGATTTCATCCCATATGATGACAAAATCAGAAACATTCTTCGTCGTTATGAGCATCCGGCGGATGACATTCACCTGCTTTTAGAGCTGCCTGACAGCAGTCGGGAAAGTACTTTTTCTGCCGTGGAATTGCTCTTTCACAATGCCAACAGCATCAGTCGCGTTTCTGCTCTTCCAAAGCCCTCGGAATTACGCCCTGGTATGGTAGTGGTTTCGCTGGCAAAACCTCAGGATGAGGCAGCGGAATTGCACTTGATTGAGCTGATCAATCAAAGACAATATCATCGTTTGTTGCCTTATATCAGTTATGTGCAATACGGCACTGTCGAACTATCTTCACCCGTGTTTGTCTTAAATGAAACCTTATGGCATCAGGAGGAGTTGATTCCCGGCGATACAGCGCAATTATTTCCAGCTGGAATTCAAGACATATTGGCCAAAGGCGGGGCTGAACTGTCTGCTATTGTTGCTACCAGCATGACCAGTCTTCAAAACGCGACCCATCATCCGGACATTCTGGGTACGATGTTCCATTCCGGCAACTGTCATCCAGGGTATTGTGCGGTGTTATTCAATCATAACAAAAATCTGTTTTTGATTTGTCCTGGCGGTGCGGCCATTCTGTTTGAAAAGGGTGAGGATAATCCGATTGACGCGATATATTTCAGGGTCAATTACGATGGAAATATTGTTTTAAGCCGTATACTTCCCTTCCAGGTCGATGCGTTCTCTTTAAACACCGTGGTGAGAAAACGTCATGACGATACCCTTCCGGAAAGCACCTGGGCAGCGATTGACAAGTTTCGACATTGCCTGACCCAGGCAATGTGGGGGAATCTGGCAGCGGATGTCAGCCTGAATGAGCAATTAAAGCAAATCGTCTACTCTGATTTGGCCTTTTTAATGCCTCATTCCCACGTCGTCAGTCCTGCGGTCCCGGCCAGTACTTCAGCACAAGCGACAACACTACCCGGTGAATCCCCCGTGAAAATCATAAAAACCCCGCGTTTTTTTGGAGAGGCTGACCGGGTTGAGGCTGAAATCGGACTGCCTGAATCCTTTCGGTTCACGTGAGAACCAGGTTGCGGCTCTGGCTCATAGCCACTTCACTGATCTTGGCGTACCGCGCTTTTTGCCCGATACGCCGGAAAATATCAAGCCGTTATTGAATACTCGCAGTTTCAGTGGTGGGAATGCTCGGCAAACCGTACACCATAATTGATGTTCCCACATCAACAGGATTAATAGCGCCATATCCGCAACCAAACATCAACAGCCCTTTGGCAACAGACGGGCCGGCTGAGTACATCGCCCCTTGATCACAGTTCGCTTGATGCAGAAAAGCGCCGGTTTTGCCATCAAGGGCATACACCATTCCATAATACACAGGCCAATACACGATGCCATTTGCGTTCGCCGGAACGCCATTGCTGCGTGCTTTTTCCTGATTGGCTAAGGGGATGCGGCTGCTGTTGGGCATAATATTGACAGGCACATTAAATTGATTGTTTTTAAGGACCAAATCAAAATTCAAGCCATATTTAAAGCGCTCATCGATATTATACAGCTCGTCAGGACAATTGGACGTATTGACATCAATAATCTCCGAGCTGGCGGGCAGGGTCTGCCATTTTAAGCGGCCGGTATTGGCATCGATGGCATTCAGATAACCTGTCATGCACGTTTTCCGGCCATTGGCCAATATGGACATGAAGTTGATTGATCCGCCAAAAACCGGCGCGATGCCCCCTGCGGCACAGGATGCGTAGATGGTCTTGCTTGCCGGATCGTAACTTAATCCCCAGTGGATCCCGCCCAATGCGCTGCCTACGCATACATCAATCCTTCTCAAGACTTGTCCGGTTGACGCTTTTATCCAGAAAATCTCTCCGCCTTTATTGTGTGAAATAATCACTTTGCCGTGTCCGGGCAAATTGGCCACGACAGGCGCACTGCCGCTAATATCCCAATCCGGGCCGCAGGTCGGTCCAATATTCAAGCCGCAGGTTGTCTGCCAGCTGTCAATGCCGGCTGTTGGCACATGCCATGCGTAACTGCCATCCGCCATATTCAAGGCGATGATGGAGTTGGCTGCAAGCGGCTCGGTAATGCCCATGGAACGCAGTTGGTTTTCCGACTCCAGCAGACATTCCTGAGCGCCTTTACCTGTTTGGCCTTTCTTCGTTGTAACGAAAGTCGGTGTGACAATCGGCTCGGATCTTTCCATACAGGCATCGGTAAAATCAGGATAATGATACAGCTGTCCTGCACCGAAAATAACCAGACCCAATTCGGGAACAATAGACGGCGTGCTGGCCCAAACCCCACCACCGGAAAACCAGCTGCCAGGCGCGTAGTTGGACGGGCGTGGCGGTACGGTATATTGCGTCCATTTGATCGAAGGGGTGTCCAGCGTCATACTTTGACCGCCCAGATTCAGCGCAATCATATGACCTCTAAAGGTCAAGGGCAGGGGATCCAGCGCATTGTTGGCACTCGCAATCCCGATAAAAGCGGTATTCTTGTATATCCTCGGGCTGGCAGTTGTACTCGGCGCAACGGCATCACCGCCAGCCGCGACTGCGGCAGGATCAACCAGGTCTATGTTCCAGAGCAGGTTTCCCGTGTTGGCATCGAGGGCAAAGGCGAACGGCGGCGTTGTAAACCAGAGTGGAACCGGTAAGGAAAAAATACTGTCAAAGGCCGTATACAATAAGGTTCCCTGGCCATCTGCACGGATATAAAAAGCCGGTGAAGAACGGACGGAGGGTGTTCTTCCCGGGGAAACGACGCCAAACAGACTGGCGACATCCTGCACCCAAATCTGATTGCATCCGGTAAAATTACCATGCGCATCCCGCATAATTTTATGCGCACCGATTTTTCCGGCAAAGGCTGTCCAATAGATCGTATCATTCACGATGACTGGTTTGGAGCTGACGGAATAGGATGACGGCGCACCACCAACAAGCCCCTGGGTATAATCAATTTTGCATAATTCAACAAGGGTCTCTACATTGTTTTTGGTCAGGCCTGAATTGGGATTGTGGTGATTATTTTGGGTATTTTGTCCCCAGTTATTCCAATCTTCCAGGGCTTTGGTTTTGGTGACAGACAGGCTGTCCGCACTACCGGGCTGATAACACTGGAGCGGATTCGCACTGCCATCCGCATTGGCCTGGCAGAGTGCAGGGCCGCTATTAATGCCGGTAATGGGTAGATCACGACCAATTATCTTCAAGGTTAACGTACAGCTATCTCCCGGGTGTCCCCGTGGCGACAGACGGCATGCACTCGTCTGCACCAGGCCGGCCGTTGGCAGCAACGCCAGGTTCCGCGCTCTGTTTGATTGATTTTGAACTTGATAAGTCACGGTTGCAGTGACGTTTTCCGCAACACTGAGGGTGGCGTGACTGCCAGGAGCCTGGGTAAACGTCCACATTGGTTTGGCTGCCTGGGCTGAAAGCGCCATCAATGCCAGTCCCACGAGAAAATAAAATCTTCTTAACACGGTCATTATTTGCTGCCTTTATACAATATACGTTAAATGAAATAACACACCGTTGGTGTATAAATGATTGAGTCTTAATCCTGTCCCTTGAGATTGACCCGGCGCAATTCCCAGTTCACTCTTGCCCCAGTCGGAAAACTCATAGCGCAGGCCCGCTTGCCAGCGCGTTTGAAAGGTCTTTTGCACGCCTGCTGCCAGCGCATAGCTAAAACTGCTTTTGGTATTGTTGGTAAAATTGGCATTTGGCACTGCTTCGAATATCAAAGGTGTATTGTCAAATGTATGCGCACGATTAAAAGAAACGCCGGCACCGGCGCTGACAAAGGGCGCGAGGAACCCGTTGTTGTCGAAAATCGCTACGCCTTTAATCATTAAGCGCGTGCTGCGGACTTTGTAAGAGTAGCGATAGTTATCAAATTCCGGATCGGCGTCATCCCAGATATTCCCTTGCAAATGAGCATTACCAGTGGCGGCAAAAGCCAGACCCAACTGACCTTTCACGCTATCAGAAAAAGTCTTTTGCTGACCAGCGAAGATTTCGCCATTGAACAGGCTATTGAATTTATTATCCGCCATATAGCCTTTTGCAATATCCGGCGCGAGGAACATATCCTGTTTTTTTCCGGCATCAGCCCAGACAGGCCCAAGACTCAGCTGAAGTACCCATTCACGACCCGCTTCAAGATCAGATCCCATGGTACCCGCGATGGCAGTGGTGCTTGACAGAGCCGCCAGCAACATCACGTTTCTCGATATATTGTTCATTCAGGCTCCTTGCCGCTATCTGTTCCGCCAACGATAGACGATATTATCTTTATTTTCACTGGGTTACAATCCAGAAGCTCACCCAGGGATTCAATGCTGGTTGAAAATTTGTTGTGCGCAGAATGTTGGAATACTCGAATACTGTAACCTGCAGAATTTTGTTTCAAATAATCTCGATCAAAAACGAACTGAAATGTAAAAATAAAAAAATCAGACTCGATTGCTCCCTTTATCAAGTCTGATTCATTGATCTTTGTCAAGCATCACATCTCACTGGTTGGTGCGGATGGCTGCTGTACGATTGTTTCATCCTTTGATTTGAACGCCGGGGTATATATACCCATGTTGGGGAAATATCGGGCCGGTGTTTGTTGGCCATTGGCTTTCCATTCGGCGGCTCTTGCTGCATCTTTTTTGATGGCGGCAACCGCTATTACTGAACCTGTTGCGTACATCACTGCTTTGGGGAAAAATCTCATCTTTGCTCTCCTGGTTTCATGTTAAGTTATGTGCGTAAAATTGTTTTCTGCACAAGTATATTTTAACCGGGAATTATTCGAAGATGCGCTCAAATTAATGAGCTTATTCCGCTAAAATTAGAATAAAATTTCATTTTTATTGAGTATTGTGGATATATATGCCATATATATTATATTAATACCAAACTTTCTCTAAATAATGGATAGAATAGATAAAAAAATCCTCGAGATTTTGCAAATAAATTGCCAAATCAGCAATTTTGATTTGGCTGAACAAGTATCCTTGTCGCCTTCCGCTTGTTTGCGCCGATGTAACATGCTTGAAGAAAAAGGATATATTAAAAAACAAGTGGCCATTCTTGATCCTCAACAAATAGGCCTGTCGTTAACTGTGTTGGTTTTGGTTGGTTTAAATAGCCACTCAGCACAGATAATGAGTAATTTCTCAGACACCATCCAATCATTCCATGAAGTTACGCAGTGTTATCTCATTACCGGCCAATCCGCAGATTACTTGTTGAAAGTAATGGTGCCAAATCTGGAAGCCTATCAGTATTTTTTATTAAAAAAATTAACCTGTATAGAAGGCGTAAGCAGCGTTCAATCAAGCTTCGTACTGCAAACACTCTGCGATACAACAGCATTGCCCCTGGATTATATTTAAACGCCTGCTATCGCAAAAAAAACACATCATATTTTCTTATCATGGCATTCATTTTCGACCTGATATACAATTCGCCGGTTTTTAACGTGTCAATTGGAGTTCGAAAAATGAAATTCATGCAAAAATCAGCGTCAATTCTGTTAACCATTCTCGCAGTAAAATCTGCGCAAGCACTACCTCAATATAATCTCGGCGATAAAGTGTTGGGCGGGACCGTTGTTTACATCAATAAATCCGGTACGCACGGTTATATTGCCGCAAATCAAGACCAGGGAAGAGGCGTTCGAGCGTTTAAGGCTCATGAATACTGCATGGATTTCGCGTATTTCAATGACGAAGAACAAGACTATACCGACTGGATGTTGCCCCCCTTGTTTGTGCTGAAATCCATGTACGAACAGCGTGCTGAAATTGGCGGATTTGATTCAAAAAAATATTACATGGCGGGCGGCTTCAAAATTGATGAATTTCCTGGAGTAAGCTTTGCTTTTGCCACAAATGAAGAATGGCATGTGAAGATATTCACTTTTGTTAATGTTAGATGTGTTAGATGGTTTTGATGTTGACGCCTCACGCAAATGAGCCAAACAGTATTGGATATGGCTCGGATGCTCCGCTCATGTTTTGACGATTGTAAGATGCGAACTTACAATCGTCAAAACATAGGCAATATTGAAATGGATTTGGAGGGATGCGAATGATTATCAGACGCAACTCCAGCTAATTGCAAATGAAAGATTCATGGTTTATGATTTCCAAAGTAAACCATGAGGTGAATGATGAATCTAATTGATGTTGCAGCGTTTCGATACTATTCGCGGGAACTTGTTCGCGAGTTGGGATTTTTTGATAGTCCTTATCAAGGTTTGGATTTAAATTTCGCACAAATTCATTTGCTTCTTGAATGTGAGCGCTACGGAGCGATTGATCAGCAAACCCTGGCCAAAAATCTCAGAGTAAATAAGTCGTATGTAAGCCGTATGGTTAAAACGTTGATCGCGAGTGATTTGATTACCCTCGCTGTTCAACGCAGCAAAGGCAGGGAAAAGCCCGTTATGCTCACGGCTCAAGGGCTAAAACGGGTACAGGAAATCAATGATATTGCCCAAAATCAGGTTCTATCTGCGTTTTCCTATCTCTCGGAGCAAGAGCAGATCACCGTTAAAGACGGGCTGCAGGTCTACAGCCAGGCACTTAAAAAGGCGAGACAACTCGAAGGAATTGTGATTCGCCCGATTGAAAAAAAGGACAATTTACCCTTAAACGTGTTAATTAAAACGGTCTTGATTGAGTTCGGTGCCAACAAGCCAGGTTTTGCCTTTGCTGATGAAGAAATGAATGCCATGTATGAGGCCTACCAAGGGCAAGGCAATGGCTATTTTGTTGCAGAACAAGCTGGTTTTTTAATCGGGGGCATTGGCTTTGGCGCTTTGAAAGGGTCCGACACTTCCGTATGTGAATTACGAAAAATGTATTTGCTAAAACAGGCCAGGGGTTTGGGGCTTGGTGATGAACTGCTGCGTTTAATACAGAACGAAGCGAAAAAATATTATTCAAGGATGTATTTGGAAACCTTGTCCAGCATGACCCAGGCAATATCGCTCTATCGTCGTCATGATTTTGAATGTTTGTCTGCACCCATTGGAGATACAGGGCATTTTAATTGTGATACGTGGATGGTAAAAAAACTGGGATAAAAATCGACTACCAATCGTGAGAAAAAATGATACAATCCCCGCTTCCAACGCCAATGCTCCTGCATAGATTGGCGTAAATATTAAATAATTGTATCGGGAGATGTATCATGAAGAATCTTGCTCGAACCCTGTTTCTTGGCTTTAGCTTTTTCACGTCAATCGCGTTTGCCAGCTCGTGCGACAACAAACCACTGTATATTTATGGGCCAGATCATTACCAATACACCATTCGCCTTTCTCATGGCACCATCGGGAGAACGGACGATAATGTACAGATTGTGGAACATCAGATAGCAAGCCCAAGCGGAGCTTCATGGAATCTGTTTTCTGCCAAAGGAACACGAGGAAACGTCAGAGGCACGCTAATTGTCGAAAATCTGGACACAAGAGAAACCGTAACCATCCCCTTTCTTTATTATGACAACACCAATTACAGGCCAAGTCTCTGCGAAATAAGCCCCCATCTGGAGGATGCCGAAATTGGCAGTTTCCAGGTACAGGCAAAGGGAACTGATCAGCGAGAGCTTTTCGTCAAAATCAGAGAGTTCAGATAGCCTGATCTCTCAGTAAGTTCGGGGGGGGGCATTAATGCCCCAACTCCCGTAACCGATTTTCTTTCATCTCTATTTCCATGCGCAGCTCATCGTGATGTCTGACCGGTTGTCGATTGAAGCTTTTAAACAATCGAAACTGATAATGTGTCTGATACTTGGCTTTCCAGACTACATGTTCAGTAGTTAGCTTATTGGTTTTATGCAAGCGCGACTGTATCGTTGCGCCAGATTCCTTAAATTCTTTAACCAGCGCTCTGCGCAGCGTATAAGTTTGTCCAGCAGCGGCCATATATTTTAGAATATTTATCTGGTTTTTTGGACAAAATTCTTCCGGGTTGGTTATTCCAAAAGCTTCCGGATGCCATTGAACAGCTAAAAATGGTGCGCCGGAATGCTTGTTTTCCAGGGCTTCAACACAGGGTTCTGGTTTAATTTTTTGTGTGCCCTGGGAAAGGCCGTCAACAGGAGCAAGCGAATCATCTTGTACTGACATGGCGGAAATCATGAGCCCATCGGGGAGCGAATCGCTATCAGCTGCAAAACCATGAACACTATTGACTGGTAATAATGTCTCAGGGCTTTTCAACAGATCCAGCGCAGACAGCGTCAGTCTGGCCTCAGCTTGTACTTCGACTCGATGGACCATTTTATTATTGACTATTTCTGCTCTGACTGTTGATAAACGAGGCATCCCTCCCCGATAATTATGGCCGGAAACTTCAGTAATCGTTCCGCCAAATTGCTCGTAAAAAGTCCATAATCCACCGCAAACGGCCAGAACAGGCTGTCCGCGTAAGCGAGCGCCTTTTATAATGTCTTTTTCAATTTGCTTTCTTTCGCTATATGCAGCTGTTTTGTACTCAGCGGCTGATACACCGGGTATATAAATTAACCCGGATTCTTCAATATGTATATTTTGTGATTCCGGCATCAGGCGATGCATTTTCGGATCAACAACGCCAAAGGGCAGTGTGATATGAGCCATTCTGATCTGCGATTTGAGGGTACTGGGCAGTTTTCCGTCAGGAGTAATAACCTGGGTTGGGGACTTTGTCAGCCTCTGCAGGGTTTGGTGATCATAAAGCGCGCCTTTTCCAGCGCCATCAGGCCGGGAAGATACGGCAATTTTTGCTTTGGTTCTTGCAATTTTGGCGCTGCCTTCCTGAAGATGCCTCTCCGTTCTCGCTCGTTTTTTTGATTCGAAAGGATTAATAAAATAAGGCAAAATTGAGGGGGAACTTTCCCTGCGATGAGTCTTCAGCGGTTTTAAGGGGCTTGCTGGCGGACTTTGTATTGCAGATTTGG
>Ga0075012_10004113_pt1 | contig 13623 bp, 13 predicted proteins | sample All_14_2_FD_71474 | JGI IMG/M metagenome (GOLD analysis project Ga0075012, IMG submission 71474) | Freshwater microbial communities in response to fracking from Pennsylvania, USA - Allegheny Zone_MetaG_DW_15 | ecosystem: Environmental > Aquatic > Deep subsurface > Groundwater > Drilled... | reverse complement strand
GCGTTGCTCAACATCAATACTTATATTTTTGGATTGCTTGCTGTCCCTTAAACTCTTAAGGCAAGTGTTTACCGTTATTCGGTATAGCCATGTTTTGTGACTCGACTCACCCTTAAACCTATCCAACGAGTTCCATGTGCTTATAAAAACCTCCTGCGAAATATCCTTTGCCCTACTCCTATCACCATTAACAAACCCCAAACAAAGCTGCATTACCATTTGGTTGTGGGCTGCATAAATCTGGTTAAAAAGGCTCAGCTTAGCGCTCATTACTCAAGAAATGTGTTAAGTTGACTATAAAACCACTCCGCAGCATCGAACATAACAAAATGCTTGCAATTGGCTGGTGCAATAGTAATATGTTTATTGGAAAGATTTGCATACTGCGACTCAAAAACGCCCTTAGCCTGCTCCGTAGTTGGAAAAGAAGCGCCTACAACAAGAGTTTTAGTTGAAACGGATTTGAGAGTATCGCGCAAATCGAGCTTTAGCAAATCGGTAAAGCCGTAAACGTAGGTTTTTCTATCCGAGGCTAAAATCCAGGCTGTAAGTAAACCAACCTTATCGGTGCGATTAGTCATGTTGGAAGCCATGCCACCAGCCAATTGCTTAAATCCCTCGGCGGGCATTTGGAGCATCTGGTTATTGTAAGGGCTATCGTACTGAAGCGCGCTGGCGGGTACGCCAGGCATCATAAGTTCGCGCATACATGGAATTGCATCAACCAGAACTAACTTTGTAATTCTATCGCCAAGGATAGCAGCAAGGTCTATGGCAAGGTTGCCACCCATACTGTGGCCAATAATTGTAACGTTGGTTAGTTGATTATCGGTAATGTACTTGGCAATATCGGCGGTTAACTTGGGATACCAAGGCATATCAACGGCTGGAACACCATCGAATCCGGCATAGGTAACTTTTATGTACCTATAATTTCCTTTTATGTTAACAATGGTAGAATCCCAAACCGAAGCAGGACAAGTAAAACCTGGAAGAAGAATTATGGGGTTGCCTGTTCCTTGAGTTTCAATTCGAACTGCGTTGTACTGTGCCTTAAGGCCAACTGCTAATACTGATAAAATTAAAGCTATTGCGATACGTTTCATGGTAATTAATTTTTAAGTGTTTTGCTGATTGGGCATAACCAATTCTACCTGTGTACTGCCGGCTTTGATGTACTATCGGTTTTGGTTATTGTTCCCGTTTCAGTTTAACACTTTGTACCACGAAAAAGTATTTTGTTACAGCTATGGTTAATTTTTTTCAGATTTTTAAGAAGCACCCGTTACAAACGCGCGCCAGCGAAAGAAAATATCTACTTTTTGTTTATAGGTTTTTACGGGATTTGTAATCGTCACAAACGGAACTCATTACACAGGCAGGGCACTTAGGGTTTGTGGGGCGACAAATCTCTCGACCTAAAAACGATATCGCCATTCCTACCTCGTTCCACTTTTCCTGTGTGAATGTGGTCATTAGCTGCTTCTCAATTTTTTCGGGTTTTGTTCCCTCAGCAACACCTAGACGGGGAGCTACACGAAGCACATGCAAGTCAACAATAATACCCTCGGCTTTATCACCCGATTCGCGGATTATTACATTGGCCGATTTGCGGCCAATACCAGGCAACTTAGTTAATTCATCAAGCGTATGGGGTATTTTACTATCGGCTCCTACAGCCTTAGCCAAAGCAGAAAGCCAAGAAGATTTATTGCCAAAATTACGCACACTACTTATTAAGCGTTGTATCTCATCAACACTAGCAGCGGCAAGATGCTCCATTGTTGGGAATTCCTTAAAGAACTCCTTGGCTACTTCGTTAATGTGTTTATCGGAGTCCTGCGCCGAGAGAATAACCATTACAACCAACTGGTAACGGTTCTTGTAATCTAACGGATGTTGGCGGCCTTTGTACTGTTTTAGTAAAGGCTCAATACTTTGGTTCCAGTTGGTTTCCATATCTTGAGGTTTTTATTGTTTTTAGACTTGTTCCTTAAAAGAGAGATTCGTCGCTAAGCCTGACTACCGGCAAGCAGGCTCGGAATGACACCGTTACAAACAATACTACTAACGCAATATATTAATTTTCCACTTGCTCATCGAGGTTTTTAGTTTTCTTACTGCCCCGGTACAACTCGAACTTCTGCAAACGACATTCAAGTGAACCATTGTAAAGTTTGATTTTACGCGATGGACGTAGACCAAAGTTCTTAAGGGCATCGTAATTGGCACTGATAATCCACGCATCGCATCCTTGGTAGAAATGCTTTAGGCGCGAACCCATATCCTGGTAGAAGCGGGTAATTTCATCCAACTGCAAACGCTCACCGTAGGGTGGATTCATTATTACAAGTCCATTTTCGCAGTTATGGGAAGAGTTGAAGAAATCGGTTCTATCGAATGTAATCATTCCCTTCACTCCTGCCCTCTTAGCGTTGGCAACGGTAATATCAATTGCCCGGTTATCGACATCCTGCGCAAAGATTTTTGCCTCGCAGGGTTTGATTTTTGTCTCGGCATCGGATTTTATGCTATTCCATAGCGCAGAATCGAAATCCTTCCATTTTTCGAAACCAAAGTTACGATTGTTTCCTGGTGCAATATTGCTGGCGAGCATGGCAGCCTCAATGGGGAAAGTTCCTGAACCACACATCGGGTCAATAAAATCGCTCTTTTTATCCCAACCAGTAAGGAGGATAATTCCTGCAGCCAATACCTCGCTCATTGGAGCCTCAGTTTGTTGTTGCTTGTAGTTACGAATTCCTAACTGTACTCCGGAACTATCTAGTGAAACGACTACATCCCTATCATGAATATGAATATTGATTCGAACATCTGGATTTTCAGTATTGACTGAAGGTCGAATTCCTTGCCTTTCGCGAAATTGATCAGCAATGGCATCCTTGGTTTTAAGCGCAACGTACTTGGAATGGGTAAACACCTCGCTGTAAACACTAGCATCAATAGCAAATGTTTGCTTGTAGGAGAAATATTGCTCCCACTCTATTTTAATAATTTTATCGTAGAGCTGTTTCTCGTTACTAGCGGAGAAAGTGCTAATGGGTTTAAGCACCTTAACAGCAGTTCGCAGATGCAGGTTGCACTTGTAAAGCATTGCAATATCTCCCTTGATGCTAACCGCACGGCTAAGCACCTCAATATCCTCGGCTCCGAGTTCCTTTAACTCATTGGCAAGAACCTCCTCTAGGCCAAACAGGGTTGTAACAATTATCTCAAATTTTTCCAATGTGGTATGTATTTATATCATCCAAAAATACTGCTTTTATGGTTAAGGAAAAAATTGTAAGGTCATTTGAGTATCTTTGCGTGAAGAAGTGACTAAAGTACATTAGAGTACTTGAGGTATGGAAAGTATACAGTTAAAACTTTAAGTATTTTAGGCACTTTAGACACTTTAAGTATTTTTAACCTGTGAAAGTAGCAATTATTGGCGGTGGAGCGGCTGGATTTTTTGCAGCAATTACGGCAAAGGAGAATTATCCTGATGCCGATGTGGTGATTTTTGAAAAGGCGCAAAAGGTTTTGTCGAAAGTAAAAGTTTCGGGTGGAGGACGATGCAATGTTACCAACGGCTGCGAGACTATTGAGGAGTTGATTACAGCCTATCCACGTGGTGGACGTCAACTCAAAAAAGCGTTCTACACATTCAGCAACTTTGATACGATAAAATGGTTCGAATCCCGTGGAGTTCCTCTAGTCACCCAAAGCGATAACTGTGTTTTCCCAAAATCGCAGGATTCGCAAAGTATTATCGATTGCTTTTTGAGGCAATGCAAGAAACTTGGCGTTAGAATTGAAACTGGTAAAGGTGTTAAAAACGTTATCCCACAAAGCGATAAGTTGAGAATCAACTTTAGGGATGATGAAAACAACCCACAGGAATTTGATAAAGTGATTGTCACCACAGGTGGCTCATCGAATTATGCTTCGTTTAGATGGATTGAGGATTTAGGCCATAAAATTGAGATGCCAATACCTTCGCTATTCACTTTTAATATTCAAAATAATCCTATAACGGAGCTTATGGGGATTGTGGTGGAGAATACACTGGTTAGCTTACAAGGGACAAAAATTAAATCCGAAGGGCCACTGCTAATTACCCATTGGGGTATGAGCGGGCCTGCAATTCTAAAGCTATCGTCGTTTGGAGCAAGAATTCTGAATGAGATAAACTACAGCTTCAACATTCAAGTAAACTGGACCAACGAGCAAAACTCGGAATTTGTTGTGGAACAGCTGAATGCAATTGTAAATCAACATCCAAATAAGATACTATCAAACATTAGGCCTTACAAACTTTCCGAAAGACTATGGTTGTACTTGCTAAAGAAAAGCGAATTGCCAGAGCAAAAAAAGTGGTGTGAACTGGGCAAAAAAGGTGTAAACAAGCTAGCAAATACACTCACAAACGACACTTACTCGGTTAAAGGAAAATCGACATTCCGCGAGGAGTTCGTAACCTGCGGTGGTGTTAGTCTTCAAAGTATCGACATGAACACTATGCAGAGTAAGACCTACAAAAACCTATACTTTGCTGGCGAGGTTATGGATATTGACGCAATTACTGGGGGGTACAACCTGCAGGCTGCTTGGACTACAGGGTTTATTGCGGGAAAATTGATGGATTAGTAGTTCTTGCCAATTGAGCGTTCCACAAAAATCCGTTTATATCGAGCGGCTTTTAAAAGATAATCGGCAGACACATCGGTGCCCATGGCAATAATTTTATCGCAACAAGCAAGGCCGAGTTTATGACTTACGCCAAAATCGAAAGCAATATAAATTGCCTTAAACACAAACTCAATATTCTGTGGATGAACCTGCATTGAATCTTCAAGCACATTCAATGCCCTATTGGGTAGGTTGTTTTCGGTGTAAAAATCGACCAACGAAAAAATAGCCTTTTGGTTGAAGTTGCACTCTGTGCTAGCCAACTTCAAGTAGTGCTCAGCCTCGTTAAAACGACCCATTTTGCTGTAAACTATGCCAAGTAGGCGGTTTCCAACAGGAGTGTTAACCGATTCAATTTGTTTTGCCACATTAAGCGCTTTTCGGAAACTGCCACCGTGCGAAGCAGGTAATTGCATCAGTGTATAAATTAACTCTTCGCCCACTGCAAAATTTGAACGGTTGCTTTGCCATTCTTTCTCAAGATTTTCGGCTTTTTTCGAAAGTAGTTCCAACTCATCAACAATGGTTTCGCCCCAAAACTTCACACCCTGTTTATAAGCGGCACGAGCAATAGCATGTGCTCCAACAGGATTGGTTAACAACAAAAAGGTTATGATGATAAAGGCTTTTACAAAAACCCCAAACTGGTCGAAATGGATTGAAACGCCCAGCAAAACCATTCCCAAACCTAAAGTAGATGCCTTTGTAATGGCCGACATCCGAAGATAAAAATCGGGTAAACGCAAAATACCTATTGCGGCAATTAGCATAAAAATTGAACCTATACTAACCAGTAAAGTGGTTATAATATCGTTAATCATATCTACTCCTTACGTTTTAGAATGTAATAAGCAAATGACATAGCACCCAAGAAAGCGATTAGCGAAAGAACAACTGCAACATCAAGGAAACTGGTATTCTCCCAAATCAACGAGAATATTGCAATTGACGCAATTACCAAAGTGGTAAACAAATCGAACGCTGTGACCCTATCGGGCAGCGATGGACCTTTAACAAAGCGGATAACCACCAACAACATCGAAATTCCGATTATAATAATTGCAACTATGAGTACGTTATTTACCATTTTGTAAAATCGTTAGTGGAACACTCGCAAAACTCTACGCTCAAAACCATTCTTAATTTCGGTCTTCACCCTATCGGCATCACCCCCGGGAATATACATGGCATGTACAAATAGGAATGTTTTATCCTCCGAAACCTCAACGCTTAATGTTCCTGGAGTTAATGAAATTAACGAGGCCAGAATGGTTATCTCCAAATCTGTTTTAACATCCATTGGTACGGCAATCATACCTGCTTCAATTCGCCATTTCCTCGATAAAACCTCCCTAACAACCTGAAATGTGGCCACAAACATCTCCTTTGTAAAATACGCCAGCAATTCCATAAGGTACAATACCTGAAAGAAACTTTTACGATTGTATATATATGAAAATAGCCACATCACAAAGAGTAATCCTAGAAACAATAGGATTATCCAGTGTGCTAGCATATCAAAATTGATATACAGCAAGTAAACTAGTGTAACTATTGATGCTATGACAACTTGCCAGTAAAATGCTTTCATCCGTACAAAATTTTAATATTCTTAATTATCAACGAGTTATATTTTTACTTTTAACACTCATTAACATTCGGATGGAACACCCATATTTTGTTCATCCGTGTTTACCTGCGGTGAACTCGCAAGCTCGGTTGCGAAAATTAACTTACATGGGTGTTTCATAAATTCAAATTATAATATCGCTTTAATTGTTTTTATTTATCAGATTCACAATTACTTTAATAAGCGTTTCTTTCTCGTCGGGCTTACTTATTGCAATCATTAAAGTAAGAGCAACCAAGGCATTATCGGCAATCCTCTTAGTTCCATCAGGTCTATATAGCGCCCCGTTTCTCTCAAGGAAATAAAGAAACAGCATAGCCGCAATTCGCTTGTTTCCATCGGTAAATGAATGATTCTTGGTTACAAAATACAGTAAGTTTGCAGCCTTCTCTTCTATGCTAGGATACAAATCAACTCCTTCGAAAGTCTGATAAATAGTTGAAATAGAACTCTTAAATGAATCATCCTTTTCATTACCAAACAAGTTACTATTGCCAAACCGTTCACGTACCATTTGAATTTTCGCAACAGCATCCTCGTATGTCAACCTAAAGATTTCAGTTTTAGATGTTTTTTCAACGGAAAGCCTTTGATAATCGTATTGGTCAAGCAAGTCTAAAGCATACGCATAATCAGATATAACTTGAAGTAAGGCAACTCCCTCTGATTTTGATAGTTCCTTATGCTCAACTATCTCACCAAGAATCTTTACAGACTTTTGCAATTCTCGGAGTTGTTCCACTTGCTGTTTTATTCTTATTTCATTAATAGCATAACCTTTAACAAGATAATCTCTTAAAATACGATTTGCCCATATACGAAACTCTGTTCCTCTGATTGAATTAACTCTATAACCAACAGCTATAATAACATCTAGATTATAGTACTTAATATTTCGTTTTATATTACGTTTTCCTTCACATTGAACTTGTGCAAAAAATGCACAAGTTGAATTTTCCTCTAGTTCTCCAGTTTTATAAATTTTTAAGATATGTTTATTTATCGATGTTCTATTGGTTTGAAACAACTCCTCAATTTGGTACTGATTTAACCACACAGTTTCATTCTCAAGCCTAACATCAATTTCAGGCCCACCATCTTTCGACCTAAATATTTGGATATTCGAGTTATTCATATCGCAAGAATTATTTACAAACACTCAAAACCCCATCAATATACAAATCCCTATTCATCAAATTATTTGCCGACTCCATGCACCAATCAATCAAACTATTTGGAAAGAAACTAACCAATAGAATCAGAATGGTTAAGATGACGATTGATATTGTGGTTCCAGTATGCTGCTTAAGTAAAGTTATAAACGACATTTTCACCTCAGACCTTGAGTCGGTATTTGGATTGGGCTTCCAGAACACCTCGTTCCAAATCTTTGTCATTGAGAATAGCGTTAAAAGACTTACAGCCAAGGAAACTGCTGTTACAACAACCACCATGGTACTCCCCTCATCAAAACCACCCTTTGCAAGCAGATATTTGCCCCAAAAACCAGTTAATGGAGGAATTCCAGTAAGCGAAAAAGCGGATATTGCAAAAAGCAGTGCAAGGGTAGGAACTTGCAGCATCACACCGCCCAATTCTTTCAATTTGAATGAACCAAAAACTTTATATACGCTCCCGGCCACAAAGAAAAGATTGGTTTTAACCAAAACGTTATGAACCACAAAAAACAAAGCCCCTGCTATGGCCATTGGGGTGAAAATTGCTAGTCCCATAATCATATATCCAATCTGGGAAACTATATGGAATGAGAGAATTTTTCTGAAATCGGTTTGTGCCGCTGCCCCCAATACGCCAATAACCATTGTTAATCCTGCAAGAACAAGTAGAATAGGCTGTATAAGCGTTCCCTCTAAAGGGTAGATTATTGTAAAAAAACGGGTTAACGAGTAAATACCAACCTTGGTAAGCAATGCAACCACCAATGCCGTAAAGCCAATTGGTGCTGTATGGTACGATGCTGGCAACCAAAAGAAAAGCGGAAAAATTGCTGCTTTTATACCAAAACTTACCAAAAAGAATACAGCAGCAATATCAACCAATGTTTGATTCTGAACCAATGGTAACGCTTTTGCAAGCATCGCCATGTTGAGATTACCAGTAAGTCCATATAATATTCCAACTCCAATCAGAAAGAAAGCCGAACTAATTACATTTATGGTAACGTACTTTAAAGCACCCTCCAGTTGACTCCGACTTGCTCCAATTGTAAACAGCACAAACGATGAAACCAACATCACCTCGAACCAAACGTAAAGGTTAAAAATATCGCCTGTTACAAATGCTCCGGATAAACCAAAAAGCAAAAAGAAGAATACAGGATGAAAAATTGATAAGGAGATATTTGATTTGATAAATGTGCTTCCATACCAAAAAGACACTAATGCAAGTATTGCGCTGAGAAGAATAAAAAGCGCCGACATCATATCAACAACCAGGGCAATTCCAAAGCCAGTTTGCCAACTACCAACATCAACCAATATCAAACTATTTGCAGAAACTTCCGCAAATAGTGCTATTGATGCTAAAAGGTAAAGAGCGGTGGAAACACCACCCAGTAAACGCTGGGTTTTGGTTTTTCCCCACATTAACAACATAAGAATAGCCGAAAGCAAAGGAATTATAAGAACCGATATCAACGAAATATTTTGCATATCAACAAATCATCTAATTAATCAATTTTCTCCGATGAGCTTAACTCATCCATATTGGCAGTGCCAGTTGCCTTGTAAACCCTACGGATAAGCACAATGGCAAACGCCTGTATTCCAAAACCAATCACAATAGCCGTAAGAATTAATGCTTGTGGAACAGGGTCGGCAAAAGTATCGGTTAACTTGTCCTGATTTTCAGAAATAATTGCAGGGATTCCGCGAGTAATACGGGCTACTAAAAAGATAAAAAGATTAGTGGCATAACTAAGTAACATAATACCTAGAATCAACTTTACCATTCCCTTATGAAGCATCAGGTAAAGTCCTGCAGAAAAAAGCAACCCAGTAAGTATTGCAAGTACAACTTCCATGGTTAACTGTTTGAAAGTATAAACGTTATATTTAAAACAACACCAATAACAAGAATATAGACACCAGTATCGAACATCAGCGGAGTTCCAATTTTACCAATAATTGGTAAAGTAAAATCAAACCAAAGCCCTGTCATCAAAGGATAACCAGCCAAAACAGGAATAAGCACACTTACAACTGCAACCGACAACCCAATGGCCATAATGCCAATGGGACGTAACTTATATTTTGCAATGGTATTGTTAACCCCAAGAACCATTGCACGCATAAAAAATGCAATGGAAGCCAATAAACCTCCAATAAATCCACCTCCAGGCGAATTATGCCCCCTAAACAATAGAAATAGCGAAAACCCAATAAACAAAGGCATTAAAAGTTTAATCGCTGTATGAAATATAACCGTTCGCATAGAATCTACTGTTTTGATTGTGTAACCTTTATAAGAGTGAATATCCCAATGGATGCTATTGCCAAAACTGAAATCTCGCCAAGGGTATCGAGCCCCCTAAAATCGACAAGTATAACATTAACCACATTCTTACCTTTTGCGAGCAAGTAGCTGTTTTGAGCAAAGTAATCCTTTAATGGAGATACAACCTGTAGCGACTGAACCCACATAAGAATTATTGCCATAGTAGCGCCAAACGCAACAGCAGGGAATGCTATTTTGATAAGCAATCCTTTACGTACATCAACAAACTTAGGCAATTTATTTAGCACTAGCACAAAAAGCACAATAGTAAGAGTCTCTATAAGAAACTGCGTCATTGCAACATCGGGTCCTCCATAGTAGAGGAAAATTGCAGCAGTTCCATAACCAACCATTCCTAAAGAAACTATAGCAGTTAACCGAGATGTTGTAATAAGTGTATTTACCAAACCAACCAGCATTAACACTACAAAAACTATCTCGAACCACTTTAACTTGGTTAATCCATCAAAACTGAGTGTAGACAAACCTCCACCATTAAAAGCCATAAGCCATATTAAGGCAACCAAAGTCATTGAGATGATTACAATGTAATTTCGGAGAATACCCGACTGAAAAAACTCCGTTTGGCGCTTTGCAGCCTTCAGTAATGCAGGGATACTGTTTTTATATGCTTTTTCTGGGCCTGAAATACTATTAAGCGAATATTTATCGGAGAAATTCACAATCACTGAGCGCATTCTAAAAAGCAAAAAGCCCAAAAGCAAGGTAAGTAAACTTAGCCCAAAAATCAATGTAAAACCATGCCATAAACCAAGTTGTAAAACCTTATCAACATTTAAAATTTGAGATGATGAGTGATGCAGCAATGGCTGAGCAAGTTGCTCAGAAAAGACACCACCAATAAGCCCAAGCGTAGCCAAAAAAACTGGCCCTATCAGCATAGCGAAAGGTGCTTCGTGCGGATGTTTTGGGGTTTCGGACTGTTTACCTAAGAATATTTTGTACCCAAACTCAAAGGCCAACGCTGTAAACATTACACCTGTGGCAAAAGTTGCCACACCTATTAGTCCACTTGCTAACGGCGATTTAAATGCAGCACCGTAAAGTATCTCCTTAGCAATAAAGCCAAAGAAAGGAATAACCCCTGCCATTGAAAGCGATGCCAATGCCGATGCATAGAAAGTGTATGGCATTTTCTTACCTAATCCTGACAGCAACGATAAATCGCGCGAGCCCGTTTCGTGGTCAACATTTCCTGTTACCATAAATAGCGTTCCTTTATACAACGCGTGAGCCAGCAAAAACACCATTGCAGCCTGCACCGATACTGTTGTACCAATACCCAGCAATAGCACCATAATACCAAGCGCACTAATGGTTGTGTAGGCCAATACCTTTTTCATATCGGTATTGGTTAAAGCCATTAAAGCACCATAAACCATTGTAAAACCACCTATTGAAACCAGCAAAGGTTGCCAAATAGGAACATCGGTAAAAACCTGAGATAAGCGAGCAAGTAAGAATATCCCGGCCTTAACCATTGTGGTAGAGTGCAAATATGCGCTTACTGGCGCTGGTGCTGCCATTGCATTGGGCAACCAAAAGTGGAACGGAAACTGAGCCGACTTAGTTATTGCGCCAATAATTATAAGAATTGCTATTATTGAGGCGTTTCCACTATTAGATAAAATATTTGGTGTTGATAAGATTATATTCAAATCAAAAGTTCCAGCGGTTATACCAAGCAAAATAATACCTGCCAACATAAACAAACCACCTGCAACAGTTACCAGCATTGCCATCAGGGCTGATTTTCGAGACTCCTCATCGTTATGATAATATCCAATTAGAAGGTAAGACGACAAACTGGTCAACTCCCAGAATATAAATAGAATAATCAAATTCCCCGACATAACAACGCCAAGCATTGCTGTCATGAATAGGCTTAAATACAGGAAAAACTTACCCTTATTGGAATCGTGATGCAGGTATGCATTGGCGTAATTGTAGATGAAGAAACCGACACCAGATATCAATAGAACAAAGAAAAGGCTTAGACCATCGAGCCTAAAACTGAGCGAAAGACCAATCGAACTAACCCATTGATAGGTTTCCGACACATAACCTTCGAGGATAATTCTGTCCAAATAGGTTAGAGCCCAAACAAAGATACCTAGCGGAACAATGCTAAGCCAATTACCAACCCGTTCGGAGTTTATCCTATGAACAGGGATTGAAACAAATGCCAGTAAAAAACCTAAAAGAATAACTGCTAACACGATTTAAGTATGATTAATTCAACATTATCAAACATAACAAATATAAGCAAATAGGCGCAATAATTCATAATTCAACAAACGCATGGCTTATTTTTGTTATAGAAATAACAGAATTGTTGTTGATTTGTTTAGTTACTTAGATCTGTATCCCCAAAAGGGTTTGAAACCCTTTTAGGAATTAGTATAATTTCATTATCTATAACTTGATGTCTTATCAGTTTTTCTTACCTTTATGCGCCAAACGATTTTAAAACAGATTGCCGTTATGGAACAACCAAATGTAATTGAAATCAGAAATACCAATATATTTCAAGAAGATAGTCTTATTCTGTCCGATGTAAACCTTGATATTGCAAAGGGCGAGTTTGTGTATTTGGTTGGTAGAGTTGGAAGCGGTAAAACCAGTCTTATTAAAACTATTACCGCCGAAATTCCCCTTAAGTTTGGCGAAGCAACGGTTTGCGACTTCAACCTAAAAACCCTTAAGCGCAAGCAAATTCCACATCTTCGAAGAAAAATTGGAATCGTTTTTCAGGATTTTCAACTACTTACCGATAGAAGTGTATACGACAATCTCCTATTTGTGCTAAAATCGACAGGTTGGAAAGATAAAACTGCAATAAAGGAAAGAATTGCACAGGTATTGGAAATGGTCGGTTTAAAGTTTAAGGATTACAAAATGCCCCACCAACTCTCAGGTGGAGAGCAGCAACGTGTTGTAATTGCCCGTGCCCTTTTAAATAATCCCGACTTAATACTCGCCGATGAGCCAACCGGAAACCTCGATATGGAAACATCGGAAGGAATAATGCAGATTTTACAGGAAATTGCAGCCAACGGAAAATCGGTTCTTATGGCAACACACAACCATCATCTCATTAAAAAATTTCCTGGTCGCACGCTGAAATGCGAAAAAGGAAAATTAACAGAAACAGAACAGGTTAGCGAGATTGATTTTGAGAGTTTAATGGAATAAGCTAAATAAAAGCACAATCTCCGTCTCCATCATTAAAGCGTATTACAGAATTCTTTAAGCGTTCGGCTAATTCATTGGTTGAAAGATACTCTCTCTTTCGCTTTGTAATCCACAAAAAGAATCGTCTATATAAATACAACTCATTAATCAGCAAAGGATTGTAAAGTGCAATAAAAGTTGCATTTAAGTTTCGCGCATGTAGCAATACTATTTGTGCCATAATTTTAGCATTCTCAGGTTCAAAATAAGAATATGGAACAGTTAACCGTGTATGGCTATGTTGTATATGCAACATACCTATTAACTCCTTATTCTTAAACACTTTAATTATGTACTGATTAAAAGAAGGAGGAGCCGATGCAAAGAAGTATTTTGGAGCGACCCTATCGCCTAGAGGTGCAGGCTGCATCCAAGGAAAACGTAAAATCCAATTCCACTCAATTCTTGATCGCCCTGTAAGTGTTGAGTTGGTAGATTCTTCAAATAAAGTGCTCAGTTCGTCGTCGGGACGAGTAAAATACTCCAACTCAACATCCTTTGGTAATTTAAGAAATTTTCTAAAATTTGAG
>Ga0075012_10004108_pt1 | contig 13628 bp, 12 predicted proteins | sample All_14_2_FD_71474 | JGI IMG/M metagenome (GOLD analysis project Ga0075012, IMG submission 71474) | Freshwater microbial communities in response to fracking from Pennsylvania, USA - Allegheny Zone_MetaG_DW_15 | ecosystem: Environmental > Aquatic > Deep subsurface > Groundwater > Drilled... | reverse complement strand
ATATTTAAGCATTCCATGCTCTGTTTTGTAATTTTATGAGTCAGAATGTTAACTTTTTGTTTATAAATTCCTTTGACAGTATTTCTGGAAAATGTTTTACTATTAACATAAGACGTTAACAACCGATTAACACCACGAAAGAAAACATCTCAAACCGCTTCAAAGCATTCAAATTCATGGGGAGTACGAAACATGGCACGCATCCTGGTCGCAGAACACAACAACACAACCGCCAGCTATCTGCATGACGCTCTCAAGAAGGCGGGGAATTCTGTGGATGTCGTGGACAACTGCCTGGATGCATGGCGCGTGTCTTCGCAAGATTGCTATGACATTTTGTTGGTGGATGTGGTTATGCCCGGCATTGACGGTTTCATTCTGGCCCAGAAGGCCCTGCAGGAAAACCCCGAACTGCAAATCATTTTTCTGACCGGTTTTGCCGGTGTTGCGATGGACACCTATGCCACGCCCGCTTATGCGCCGGCCCCCATCACCACCCGCCCGTTCCACTTGAAAGACATTGTGTCCCGCGTACGTTATTTGATGGGCCAGGGCGGCTTGCCGTCTTACCAGCCGCAGCACGATGCGAATAACAACGTGATCTATGCAGATTTCGCACCCAACCGTGCCGCTGCGCAACAGGCTTAAGGTTTACCAAGGTACTATCCACTACTTCTACACACACAAAAGTACAACAGACATCACGAGGAGCACAGACGATGTCCTTCAAACAGAAATTTAAAAAAGTTGTCGAACGTGTGAAAGACGCACTGAAAGTGCCAGAAGGTGGATGGCAACCGCAGCTGCAACCCATCCCCGTGCGGGCCGAGAACAACAAACAACCAAGGCCCCGCCCGCGACAAAATTGGTAAAAACGACCAGATCCGAATTTTACAGTTAGCCCCCTTTACAGTTAGCCAACGGAGAGTTGTTCCTTCCCCTTCAATTTTCCTCCGTACCCCCTAAACCCGGACCGCCCCCTCGGTCCGGGTTATTTTTTTTGTGCGGGACAGACATGCTTTCAACACCCCAATACACCGCACACTCGCATTCTGCGGGCAAAAGGCTGCATAAACGTATTGAATAAACAAGGTTTTATAGCCCTTGCCGAATCCGGCGGGCCTATGCTACACAATGGCTTCTTAAATGACCCTGTCGTCACGTGGACACATAGCTCAGCGGTAGAGCACTATCTTGACATGGTAGGGGTCACAGGTTCAATCCCTGTTGTGTCCACCATTTTTCTTCTGCGCCCCCTCAATCACTGAACAAGCATAAACGGAATAATCCTTCAGCTTGTCGCACGCCATCCGTGCAAAAGAATTATAACCCCGCCGGCCAGCCTTTATAAGGAAAGCGCCCGAGATCCAGCAAACAACGGTTGCCGTATCTATACTCATCGCTTGGCAGCATATCTCGTGACATCGTCGCACTGTAATACCGCCAGGAGTGGCGGCGCATATCTCTGTCCATCTCCGCAATCGCCGCATTCAAGGCAGGGTAACGATGCACTGTTGTTCTTGCACTCTCGGGCACGAGCCCCGCGTAGCGCGGGCGCGGAAAGTCATGCTTCGGCGGATAGGCTTGTGCCGCTGCTACCTTGCCTTGGTACAGCGCTAATAACCCTTCCGATATTTCTGCAGCCAGAGGTGCTGCCGGTTTTTTAATCTGTGCGGCCATTTTATGCGCCATCCCCGTATCACCCGCAATACGGGCGAATTCGGATATCACCGCATACATAAAGCTTGTTGTATCGGATGTCCCTTCATCGGCCACAAGGCCAAGGTCAGAAACGCGGGCCGCCTCATCATCAACCGCAATTTGCACCATTGCCACCAGCACACACGCGCGCGTATTGCCCGTACAATGCGGGAACTGATCAACACTATCTTGCGGCACGCCGTAGTACATCGTCATGAGCGTCAAAAACCGTGCGCGGGGATCCTCCACTTCCTGCGCTAACGTAAAGGCAAAAAGATCAGCCCGTCTTGCTAAAATAGGCGCCATATCAATCGGCATTGACCACCACGGGCTGCCATGTACGCCACAAAACGTCCCGCATTGGCCCGCTTTGTCTTTCCGCATCCCCGTCACCCTTGCCAGATGGCGCGCCTTGTCATCCGCATGGTGTTGCACAAGATAATCGAACACGTCACGCACGGCGGCTCTGCCTTGCCCTGCGGTGTTCCACGCGGCGGGATGCGCCAGCGCATAATCATAGGCCGCTTCCATGGCACCCAGCTCCACCAGAACAATCAGGATCTCTTCAGGCTTTTCCTCTAAAAAGGCCAGATAAGCAATATCCGCAGGATCAGGCGGCACGGCGCGGCAATCGACAAACAGGCGCAATGCGTTGTAATGATACGGCATCGGACGATTGTCTTTTCCCGCTTCACTGCCGTAATGCTGCACAGATGCGATGGTCACTTGTTTAAACAAGTCATAGGCTTTCGCAATTTTCCCCTGACGGATCAACAGGGCAACCTGATACTTTTCTGCACCACACTCTTTCAAAACAGTGCCCAGCAATTCCACGCTATCTTGCTGCGCTATATGTTCCGCCAGCACGCCGCAATAAGACCGTGCCAAGGGCGACAAACTTTCCATCCGCTTGCTTTGCGCGTTGCGCATTTCGGCCTGCAAAACCGCGCCATAACTGGCCATATCGTACATGGACGCCGCTTCGGGGACAGGAAAAACCACAGGAGACGGCTTATTGATCACTGCCAGAATTGCCGCTTTATCGGCAAGCAGTTTTTGCACGCCTGCCACCCCCTCTGCCGCGACGCGTGCAGCGATAAATTGCAAATAAGCTTTACTGATCAAACCGCGCTGTTCCACCACCTGAATGCGCGCCAGAAAATCATTCATCCGCGGCGCGTCATTCAAAAAGGCATAGCCCGTCGCGATAGCCGCCAGTGCCTCTCCCTCTTTCACGGGGGGCATTTCTCCGGCAGCTTTTATCTCGGAATAGATTTTTTCCAACTTTTGTATATGCCCGCGCATGCGGTCGCTCTCGGAAATGTCGGCCGCCCATGCAGGCACGCCCCAGAGAACCAGAAAAAAACAAACAATAAAATACGGCATTAAAAATGGTACCCTTCCTTTAAACACCTACTCCGCCTTACTCAAATCCAGCAAACACCGCGTATCGCCGCCCTTGGAAAAATGTTCGGTGGCGTAGCCGCTTTGGGTGGAGGTGAGGTGGTAGCGCCACAGGGTGTCGTTCAGCGTTGTGTTCATCTTTTCAAGCGCGGCAAAAAGCTTGGGGTGCGGGGCATTGGCGGGGGCGGGTTCAAATTCGGGCACGTAGAAGGGCTGCATCATGCGGGCCATGCGGGAATAGGCATTGTCCGCCGCAGCGGCACGTTGTGCGGCGTGTTTTGCTTGCAGGGCCTGTATATTGCTGCGCGTGTCTTGACGGATGACCGTGCCAGGCCTGCACATATCGTAATGGCAGATGGTACGCTTGGGGTTTTTGATGCGGGCCAGATATTCTTTTTGCACATCGGCCTGCCCCGATAGGCGCGCCAGTTCCGACAACATACCATACATGATGTCTTGGGAGGCTTCATCCTTTTCGGCCTTGGCGATTGCGGCCATTTCATTCAAGGCGCAGGTTTTCGCAGGCAGCGCGCAAGACGGAAAGCCTGCGGCTTTGTCATCTTCCACGGCCAGATACATATCTTTCAAGGCCACAAACCGGGCGCGGACGTTTTGCAAACTCTGGGCCAGTGCCCAGGCAAAGGCATCGGGCTTTTCGGGCAGTACGCGGGCCATATCGACCGGAATATTCCACCACTGTTTTTTATTGGCAAAACCTGTCTGGCTTGTTTTGGCGGCGGCATCCCCCGCAAGCCCCGCCTGTTTGACAAGCTTTTCCACTTTGTCTTTATCGCCTGCGCGAAACAACGCTTCGTAAAGCGCAATCACGCTGCCGCGGGCGGCAGGGTCTTTGAAAAGATCCTTGTTTTTTTGCACAAGGCCATAGGCCATGTCAAACGCCGAAAGCGCCACCAAAAAAGACAGGCGTGCCGCCGGTGTTTCATCGGTCAGCCCCGTCACATAAACAGCCGAAGCCCCGCGGTTTTCCGCTTTGGCGCAACGCGACAACAGGCTTGCCACCAAATGCACATTCACACCGTTTTGCTTGGCCACGGTATAACCCGCCGCAACATCGCCCTGCCGGATATAAAGCGCGGCCAAATAGCCCGGCACCAAAGCCTTGTTGGAAGCACAAGCAGAATGCTTCGCAAGTTTTTCAAGCGCGGCCGTATTGCCGGCCTGCGCCCAGCCGTCTGCGGCAACCTTGCACAATGTTTCCTGTACCCAGACAACGGGCAAAGGCTCTCCCACCACTGTGCCGAATTCGGGATCAAACAGCTGGTATTGAAAGGGCACTTTGTTCACGGCATCCATGTAATGCTGCGCGACGGAAATCAGCGCAAAGGCTGCCTTGTCATCTTCGGTTGCCAGCGCGGTGCGCAGACGGTCCATATAGGGACGGATAAGAATGCGGCGGTCGCGCACAGCGGGCATGGCTTTGATTTGGTCCAGCACGGCGGCCGTGTCGCCCTTCACGCCATAGGCGCGGGCCAGCATGAAGCGGGTTTTGCTCTCCAGCCACACAGGCAGGTCACCGGCGGCTTTGGCAGATGTATATTCTTTTTCAATCCGTGCGATATGGGCCTCAATAGCAACAGATACTTTATCTGCCGCCACAGCCGCAGGTTTGTCAGCTGCCAAAGCAGCAGAGATGCCGCAGATGACCACAAGCATCAGCATACACATGACTTTTGTATAAAATCGCACCGCCATGCGGACCTCTCCAGCGTTAATATGTTTTATCGGGCTGATTTTATCCCAAGTCGCGCCAAGATACAGGCAAACATTGCCATTTGCGGCAAAAACCGTTAGGGTCTGCCCATAACTAAGGCCGTTTGAGCCCAAAGCCTGCGGCGCCCTGCCCTTTTATATTTCCGGTGCGCGGCAGCCCTGTTTTTACCGGCATACCCCTTTGAAGGAGAAACCCGATACCATGATCGAAGCCCTGAAGAATGCGCAAGCCGTCATTCCCGCCGCCCGCGCCCTGCCGGAAAACCCGATTGTGCTTATTCCGGCGCGCATGGCCTCCACCCGTTTGCCGCAAAAACCGCTGGCCGATATTTGCGGCCTGCCCATGATTGTACAAGTAATGAAGCGCGCGGAAGATGCCAAAATCGGCCGCGTGGTGGTGGCCTGCGCCGAAAGCGAAATTAAAAACGCCGTTGAAAAAGCAGGTGGCGAAGCGGTGATGACAGACCCCAACCTGCCCTCCGGCTCCGACCGAATTTTGCAAGCCCTGAACCAGATCGACAGTGCCGGCAAACACGATGGCATCATCAACGTGCAAGGCGACCTGCCCACAATTGACCCGAAACTGATCCAGACCGCGTTTGACCTGCTGGCAGACCCCGCAGTCGATATGGGCACACTTGCTGCCATCATCACGCGCGAAGAAGAAAAAACCAACCCCAACGTGGTCAAAGCCATTGCCGAAATTGCCTTTGGCCAGGGAGAAACAAAAGGTCGCGCACTTTATTTCACGCGCACAACAACACCATCGGGTGACGGGCCCTTGCTACACCACATTGGTTTGTACACCTACCGCCGCGAAGCACTGGAGCGTTTTGTGGCCGCACCGCCATCCGTGCTGGAAAAACGCGAACGGCTGGAACAGCTGCGCGCCCTGGCACTTGGGATGCGCATTGACGTGGCAGTGGTGGATACCGTGCCACTGGGCGTGGATACACAAGAAGATCTGGATACAGCCCGCCGCATGTTGCAAGCCGTTTAAACTTTTTACGAATTGAACGAACGAGCGCACAACCATGCACACCCTTGCCGCCCTTTGTCTGGATTTTGAAACCGCGAATTTTGATGCGGCCTCTTCCATTGCGCTGGGGCTTTGCGGTGTCGGACATGAGGGCGCGATTATTTTCAAACAATCATGGCTGTACCGGCCGGAAGGGCGTTTATACATCCGCCCCGATTTTATCGACATCCACGGCATCACGCCTGCCATGTTGAAAGGCAAGCCGACGTTTCGTGAATTGTGGGACGAAATCGGCCCGTGGCTGGCCGCCGCCCCGCTTTTGGTGGCGCACAATGCAGGGTTTGACCGCCGCGTGCTGGAAGGCACAATGGCGCGGGCCGACATTGAACTGCCGCGCAAAAACTGGCAATGCACCGTACAGCTGGCACGCCGCACATGGCCCTATTTGACAAACCACAAATTATCGACTGTGGCCGCGCATATCGGCTTTGCGCTCAACCACCACGATGCAGGCAGCGACAGCGAAGCCTGCGCGCATATCCTGCACCACGCCGGATTTTTTAACAAAACTCCCGTTTCAAAAAAAGAAAGACAACAAGACCATGCCGCACAAGGCTGACCCCAAAACACCCGCGCAAAAAATTTCTTTTCAAGGCCGCCTGGGTGCCTATTCGCACACCGCTTGCGTGACAGCTTTCCCCAAGCTGGAACCCCTGCCCTGCAACGGCTTTGCCGAAGCTTTTCGTGCGGCCGAAACTGGCCGGGCGCAATATGCCATGATCCCGATTGACAATTCGATTGCAGGGCGCGTGGCCGATATCCACCACCTTTTGCCGACATCGCCGCTGACAATTGTGGGGGAGCATTTTATTCCTGTGCACCATTGCCTGCTGGGCGTGCCCGGGGCGAAACTGGAAGATGTCAAAACCGTTTATAGCCATGTGCACGCGCTGCCCCAATGCAAAAAATTTATTGCCGAACACAACCTGAAACCCGAAGTGTTTGAAGACACCGCAGGTTCTGCCGCCAAAGTGGCTGAAATGGGAGACGTTAAATTTGCCGCCATAGCTTCCGGCCTTGCCGCCGAATTATACGGCCTGAAAATTTTGAAAAAGAATATCGAAGACGAAAGCGGCAATACCACCCGCTTTATTGTGCTGGCCAAAGGCGCCAAAAAGCCGGAGATGGTCAGGGGCCGCAAATACCTGACCTCTATCTTGTTCAAGGTGCGCAACATTCCGGCATCGCTTTACAAGGGGCTTGGCGGGTTTGCCACCAACGGCATCAACATCACCAAGCTGGAAAGTTATATGGAGGGGAATAAATTCAACTCCGCCCGTTTTTACTGCGAAGTGGAAGGCCACCCCGACGAAATCGGCTTCCAGCACGCTTTGGATGAATTGCAGTTTTACGCCGCCGACATCCGGATGCTGGGCACCTATCCGCGCCATGCCTACCGCGACGCTGCAAAATAATACTTTTTGCCGTAATCTTGAAAGATCATATCTTTTCGCCAAGTTTCCCGTGACCATGGCAGCACAGAGTGCTAGGCTTTTGCCTGCAAAGATATTTCAAAGCTCTTTGCACCGTGTTCGTTTGTTTATTCATCAAGAGGTTATGCACATGGCAACCTATGCTCAGCTCGCATCCAAACTGCTGCGTGACGCCGCAACATTTTTCAGAAATGTGGGCGCGCAGAACGAACCCTTGAAAGAACAAATGAACGACAACGCCACGGTCTATGAGCAAGTCGCTGATTTGCTGGAAAAAGACCCCAATGGCATTCTGGATCTGGGCGAAGGCGAATAATTCGGCCCCCTTTCGGCACCCTCGCCGAATATCTTGTAAAAAACCCCTCTTTACTTGAGGTCTTAACCTTTCCTGCGCTACAATAGGATGGGTTTTGGGATAATTTGTCCGGCGCCAACACAACCGTTGCCGCCCGCGTGTGACAGATTCAAATATGATGCTTGGGGGTTTTGATACACCGATGGGGATTTTTTCACGTTCATCCAAACGGAAGATCAGCAGCAAATCAAAGCGCAACAAACAGCCTTTGCTGCCCGCATCGGTACAAAGCTTTCTGGCGCACCGCCTGACCGATACGGCAGGCAGTGTTTTTGCGGCAAGCGGTGTGATGCTCTGTCTGGCACTGGCCAGCTATCACGCCAAAGACCCGTCGCTCAATACAGCCACCAACACAGACCTTCCCGTCCAAAATTTTCTGGGCACACCCGGTGCCTATACAGCGGATTTGCTGTTACAAACGCTGGGCCTTGCCGCATGGACGCTGGCCATCGCCTTTACCGTTTGGGGTTACCGCATTTTGCGCCGCAAACCCATTGGCAGTCTGGGCAGCCGTTTGCCGTTTCTGGTCATGGCCGCCATTGCCGGTGCCATTGCACTGGCACGTGTGCCGGCTTTTGACAGCTGGGGCATTGGGGCCTATATGGGCGGCAGTGCCGGGGCTTTGATGTTCAACAACCTGACCCAGCCTTTGCAGGGTTGGATCGGCACGATGGCGTTTTCGTTTATCGCCCTTTCCGCCGGTTTTCTTTTTATTATGACGTATCTTCTGGCCCTTGGTGTCAGCCTTGACGAATGGGCGGTTGCCCTGAAGCGCGCACGCGATATTCTGGCCCTGACAGCACAATGGATTTCCGCGCGCATCAACGATATACGTCACTGGCACAGCCGCTATACCCGTGAAGAGCGCGTCAGCGGTGCTATCACCCGCCCGCGCCGCATTCGTGTGAACGAAGACACCGAACAAGATGACGTAGCAGAAGAAGACGATAGCGAAAGCACACTGGCAGCACCCAAGCGCCGCCCGATTGTCACGCCGCGCTCGGAAAAGCCAAAAGCAGCCCCTGCCGCCGAGAAACAAAAGAAACTCAACCTGCGCAGCAACGACGAAGAATGGGAATTGCCACAGCTGGATTTGCTGGATGATGTGCCGGCCGCCACCTCTGCCCTAAGGCTGGACGAAGCCGCCCTGCAAAAGAACGCCGAACTGCTGCAATCCACCCTCAACGATTTCAGCGTGCAGGGCGAAATTTTGAAAGTCCACCCGGGCCCGATCGTGACCCTGTATGAAATGGAACCGGCACCGGGCACCAAAACATCGCGCGTGATCGGCCTGTCGGATGACATTGCCCGTTCCATGAGCGCGGTATCGGTACGGGTAGCTGTGGTACCCGGCAAAAACGCCATTGGCATTGAACTGCCCAATGCAAAACGCGAAACCGTCTTTCTGAAAGAACTGCTGGGCAGCCGCGACTACGACAAGCACACGGCAAAACTGCCGCTGGTGCTGGGCAAGAACATTGCAGGCGAACCTGTGATTGCGGATCTGGCCCGTATGCCGCACCTGTTGGTGGCGGGTACCACCGGATCGGGGAAATCCGTTGCGGTGAATACGATGATCTTGTCCCTGCTCTATCGTCTGTCGCCGGAGCAATGCCGCTTTATTATGATCGATCCGAAAATGCTGGAGCTGTCGGTCTATGACGACATTCCGCACCTGCTGACACCTGTCGTGACCGAAGCGCACCGCGCGGTGGTGGCCCTGAAATGGGCCGTGCGCGAGATGGAAGACCGCTACCGTGCCATGTCCAAACTGGGCGTGCGCAACATTGACGGCTTCAACGAGCGCGTGCGCGAAGCCCGCGCCAAGGGCGAAGTGCTGATGCACAAAATCCAGACTGGCTTCGATGCCGATACCGGCAAGCCTGTGTATGAAGAGCAACCCATTCCGCTGAACGACCTGCCCTATATTGTCATTATCGTCGACGAGTTTGCCGACCTGATGCTGGTGGCAGGGAAAGAAGTTGAAAACGCCATCCAGCGTCTGGCGCAAATGGCGCGTGCCGCGGGCATCCATCTGATCATGGCGACACAACGCCCGTCCGTGGATGTGATCACGGGTGTGATCAAAGCCAACTTCCCGACACGGATTTCGTTTCAGGTCACCTCCAAAATCGACAGCCGCACCATTCTGGGTGAAGGCGGCGCGGAACAGCTGCTGGGCCAGGGGGATATGCTTTACATGGCCTCCGGCGGACGCATCCAGCGCGTGCACGGCCCATTTGTGGCCGATGATGAAGTTGAAAAAGTTGTCAGCTGCCTGAAAGCGCAAGGTGTGCCCAATTACATCGACGGCGTGACCGAAGATGACGAAGGCGGCATGGATATGTTTGGCGGCGGCGGTGGCGGCGACAGCGGGGACGAGCTTTATGATCAAGCCGTCTCCATCGTGCTGCGGGAGCGCAAGGCATCGACCAGCTTTATCCAGCGCCATTTGCAAATCGGCTACAACCGTGCGGCACGTATTATCGAGCGCATGGAAAAAGAAGGACTGGTCTCTGCCGCCAACCATGTCGGCAAGCGCGAAATTCTGATTGATAATTACGGGACATAACAGCAGGAAAGAAAACTCCATGAGCACAACATTTATTCCCTCCAGATTTATTTTGGGTCTCTGCCTTGGCCTGATGGCACTGACAGCATCCCCCGCCCCCGCACAGGCACAAGAAGACACCTATGCCTTGCAAAAATATTCCGGCCCCCTGGATTGGCGCCGCACCCTGTTTGCCCCCTTCGGCCAGAAGATGCTGTCTTTTGAAGTGCCCGTCGGCATGTGCTTTTTGGATGAAACCGACCCTGTGGAAGGCCTGGCCGTCAAAGAAATCCGCGACATCATGCGCAAGAAAAGCCGCCAGTCGCTGGTGGCCGTCTTTGCCGACTGCCTGCAGATTGCCGGTATCGGCCAGGGCGCCGGAGAGATTGACCTGGCTGACTTGGGCCTCATCACCTGGCTGAACCACCACGGTGAAACATTTCCGGCAGGCCGCGAAGCCTATCTGGACCTGCGCGCCACCAACCTGCACCAAAGCACGCAGGCGGGCCTTGCCGGTTACACCAACCCCGTGATCGATGAAAACGTGCACCGCACTGCAAACGGTGTGACGCTGGGCTTTGTGGGTGATATTGAAATCGCGTATCAAAAAATGAAAACAGTGGGCATTACAGGCACCACCACGCTACGCCATTTTCCGGTCGAAATTCTTTTGACCCAAACAGCGAAAGAACCGCAAAAAACCCAAAAAGAGCTGCAAGACATGATGGATCACCTGCTGGCCCAGCAAGTGGCGCTGAACGCCGTCGAATAAAGCAACAAAACCCCATGGCACTTTTCAAGCCATGGCGCGTTTGCAAAAGGCAGGGGCTGCGCCCAATACGGTGCGGCCCCGCTTTTTTTAAGGAGTATCAAAAGACCATGACCAACCGCCGCCAAGCTCTTCTGTCCACCGCCAGCCTTGCATGTTTTGCCCTGTGCCTTGGCCTGATGACACTGCCTGCCACTTTGTCCGTGGCCGCCACACCAGCCACAAAAGCCGCGCCCCTCAATGAAGCGCAAGAGGATGTGAAAGCCGCAGAAATGTATCTGAACAACATGCGCACGCTCAAAGCGCGCTTTGTGCAAACCGATAATGGCGGCCACCAGCTGGCTGGTGATTTTCTGCTGAAACGCCCGGGCCGGATGCGGTTTGAGTATGATGCACCCGTGACTGACTTTATCGTAGCCGATGGCACTTTCGTGCATTACTACGATGGCCAGATGCAACAGCAAAGCAGCGCGCCCATCAGCAAGACGCTGGCAAATTTCTTTTTACAGCCCGACATCAGCCTGACCAAAGACCTGCGTGTGGATGAGATCCGCCGCGAAAATGACGATACCCTGCTGATCCTGACACTCAGCCAGGCCAAGGACCCGCTGTCTGGCAACCTGAGCCTTGTTTTCGACCGCGATACCAAAACCGGTGCCCTACAGCTCAACCGCTGGCGCATCGTAGATCCGCAAGGACTGATCACCGAAGTGGCCCTGTCGGATGTGGCGGCGGGAATCAAGCTGTCGAACGACCAGTTCCATTACTACGATCCGAAGCGCGGACGGCCAAAATATAATTAACGTATCTATTTGAAAACAAATGCGTATTTCTGTTTTCTTGATAGATTACGAAAACTTATGTAGAATATAAATACAAATTCAAAGTGTTAATAACACGTTAACGTTTAACGATTAAGCGGATGGGGTATTTCATGGCTGACCAAAAAGACAAAGCAGAAGCAACGGCAACAGCACCACAAGATGCAGAAGACCGTGGCTATACTGGTGTGACCTTTGCCCCGCCCAAAGATGAAGGTGCGGATGCCAAGAAAAAAGGCCCCGCCGCCGAAGCTGTGGAATTCAAGCCGGTGGAAGACAATTCCGCTGTGCAAAAAAAGAAACCGGAAGCAGGTCCTGAATTCAAACAGAACCCGTCTGACGACAATGCCGCTGTAAAACCGAAAACAGCCGAGAAAAAACCGGAAGACACCGCAGCTGTTCCGCCGAAAAAAGAAGAATTTAAATCTGAAATTGAAAAAGAACGCGAAGCAGACGGCTCGCAGTTTGTGCCCTCCATTTCCAAAAGCAAAATGCAGGTAATCAACGAAGCATGGGGCTTGCCCGATGTAGACATTGCGCTGAAACAGGCGCTGGAAAATGCTTCAGTGAAGAAAAAAGGCGATGGTCTGGTCATCGGCCTGCCCAACGGTCACAAAATCCAGTGGGATCCCAACATGCCGGGCACCAATGGCGAATTCATCGGCATCGTGGGCTATCGCCCGAGTCTGGATGAGCTGGATGCCAAAACAATTATCGCCGCAGCCAAATCGCGCGGCAAAGACAGCGTAAACCTGCACGGCAGCCGTTCCAACAAAGAAAAACTGTGGTTGGAAGCGATGCGTCAGGACGTAAAAGTTGCTAACTTCCAGCCCATGCCAGATTCCAAAGTCTATCAACAATGGATGAAGGAAAAAGAATCCTATCTGGCCGGCGTCAGCGCCGCACCGGGTGAACCGCCCGCGCAGGAAGCCAAAGTAGAACAACCCAAAGCCGACGCACCCAAGGCTGAAGAGCCGAAGGCTGAAGCCAAAGCGGAAACACCGAAGGTAGACGAACCAAAGGCCGAAGCGCCGAAAGTCGAAGAACCGAAAGCCGAAGCGAAAGCCGATGCACCAAAAGTGGAAGAGCCCAAAGCAGAAGCTCCCAAAACGGAAGAACCCAAAGCAGATGTTAAATCCGCCTTCGTGAAGCCGGCTGAAGCCAAAGCGGAAGCGCCGAAGGTAGACGAGCCAAAGGCGGAAGTGCCGAAAACAGAAGAACCCAAAGGCGAAGCGAAAGCCGAAGCACCAAAAACCGATGCAAAAGGTGCTGCCGCCTCCAGCTTTGTCGATACCGGCAAAAAAGACAAACCGCCTGCGCCCAAAGCACCGGCTGTGAAAAGCGAACAGACTTTTGAGGAAGTGCTGGACCGCCGTATCAAGGAAGCAAAAAATCCGGAAGTGCGCTCCACGCTTGAAAAAATCCGCTCCGAATACAAATCCGGCAACTTGAAGCTGGATGATGTCAGCAAAGATCTGGTCAAAGCCAAAATCGGCGGGACCAAGCCACTGTCACCGGCAAGCCTGAACAAGGCCGTTGGTTTCATCAGCAGCAAACCGGAAAACAAGGGGATTGAACTGCCGCAGGTCAAAGAAGAAACACCCGGCGGCCCGCAACCAACCGCCCGCAAGCCCAAGGCCCTCGGAAACGGTTAAAACGGAACGGTTAAGCGATTTTTGCGCCTAACCCCTTCAAAACTTGACTTTTTCAGGCTTCCCCCTAAATTATGGCGGGAAGCCTGAAGCATTTCAGGCCCCTGTTTTAAGCATTTTTCGAACCGAGCCGAAAGCATCCCTACCGTGTCCAACCCTGCTGCCCCTCAGC